>QQTW01003811.1_pt1 | contig 11202 bp, 14 predicted proteins | sample 1904831 | NCBI WGS metagenome assembly QQTW01 (sample SAMN09435610, study PRJNA476489) | Subsurface metagenome, whole genome shotgun sequencing project.
GAGCGAAAGGTGTTGGGGGATATTACCGACAGTGTGAAATACATGTCGGAGAACTTGGGGGATGGTGATTACAACACCCTCGACGCCCACCGCGCGGAAGTTATTCCCGCGAGCATCGAATGTGGCGATAAGGAGAATGTCTGGCCTTGGCGGCATAATCTTGCTCGCCTCGTTCATGATAATACCTTGCCGTCCATGACACATGCCGAGACTCTAGCGGACGCGGGGGTCCTGAATCCCGATCTTTCGGATGTGGTACTTGAGGATTGGGCAGGCTCATGGCAATTGGGTGTTGCGACGATAAGGGGTATGGAAGAGATGGATTTTGCTGAACGTGGATGGGAGGGGGAGATGGATTCTGGGGAAGGCGAATGGGAGGGAGATGAAATGGAGGAGGGTGAAGTGGAGGAGGGCGAAGTGGAGGAGAGCGAATTGGAGGAAGGCATAGTGGAGGAGGATAATATGTCTCGTCGACATGAAAGACCTCTGGAGTGGGAAGACTTATTCGACAGAGAAGACGACGGGGTGAAATAGTGGAGGTGGATAGTAACGATGGAGTGAATAGAGTGTTAGCCGCATCAAGTTCTTAATCGTCTACTTTTGGATAAGTCATGGTATCCATGCTGTAGAGACCGAGTCTGGTTACCTTCAGATCATGTCCATGACGAGAACAATGAGTATTGGGCTTCCGCGTTGCAACGGTCAGACTGTAGGCTGATGGGAAGACTGGTGATCCATCCAGACGGATTGACTTTACTACCTACCTAGTTTTAGCTGTTCAGGTACCTTATGCATGCCAAGACCTTTACCCGCAGAGACCGCTATACCTTATCTGTCAAGGCATACAGCCCTGCATGACTCGGACTTATGTGCTATAGAGATGCCCGAGATGCCCGAGATGCGAGCCAATGGAGAAGCCTTGCATAGACTTCAACATCAATAAACCGGGCAACCAACTCCGGTGGCGAGACGTTGGAAAATCATGGCGAAGGATAGGATTACTGTTTTCTGCCTGAAGGCACAGTAGGGTATGTCTGCAGATCCCCAAGTCGTCGGGCAAGAAGGATGAAGAGTCACAGTAGCCAATCGGACCCAACCCAGCAGGATATACAACGCAACGGTCAAGAAAGTATTGGGCGTCCAGCGAAGCGATATGGCTATGCAGAAACTGGATGATCAAATGTAGTGGACTGGCATCTGAGTTTTCACACTGGCTGCTCATATCCATGCTGGTCTCTCCATGCTCCGCCGACATATGATAGGCCAAGAGTGTAGAGAGGCGACAACGCTAGTGAAGCCTGGATGTCGAACCGTTGAAGGGTCGTGGTTGAGAATACCGCAGATCTTGGTAAGCTCACAGAGATGTCGGTGACAGGAGAAGGCATGCAGGTTGGTGATTGACATTGGCACGGTCCGCTATTTCACTGGATGGGGTGGAAGTTGGTGACAAGCGCTGGCTGCCCTGCGCGAATCTAGCAGTGTTACATCGCTTCGCAGTACAGGCAGTAAACGGGCAATCTATCCTGAGGCAAACGAAGAGTGGACGCCTTGTGATGTTGAAGTGTAACGAAGGTAGCCGTCTTTAAGCGACAGCTAGCTCAAGCGGCAGGGGCACGAGCAACGACACGAGTGCCGTGAGGAATTGATCCTACTGGAGGAATAATCTGCACCTCAGCCATTTAGGATAGGGACTTATACCATAACTTTCGCGGGGAGCCTTAGTAGCGGCTCTCCTGGCTCGCCCCGTAGCGTCCGATGCAGCTGCCTTGCGATAACAGCTGGGGTCTGCATAAGGGATGGACCCGTTACATCAGTCCGACGTGCTCCGTATTGATTCCGGCTTCACGGCTTCACGGCTTCACGATGGTCGTCAATGCCCAACACGCAACTCGAAGCAGGGGAACGAACTATATGTTGCAATATCATGATGTTATTAACTGACTAACAGCTGGGAGTTGTACGGGTTTAACCCCGACAACACATGACATCAAACATGGCACGTGCTGCTGTTTTCGCCTCGACGAAATGAGGTGCCTTGACCTTCAAATTGCACCATTTCCCCCCTCATCCAACTTCATCCGCTACATTCTCGTTTTCGTCTCACCGCATAATGGATAACGGCCTTTCTTCCGCTTATCCCCTTTCCTCTATGCTGATTTCCTTATACTCTGCCGTCTGCCCACCTTTCGTCAACCATCAGCTTCAATATTGATAGACCGGTAGCCATATAACGCCAACATGGATTCGCCAGATACTGCTCCCAGTACTCCCCCATCTTCCCTGGCCGACTCCCCGCCCACTGGCCAGTGGCCACTTACTGACTCCAAGAAGCCTAACATCCTCTTCATCCTTGCTGATCAGATCTCCGCTCCTCTCTTACGCCTCCACAATGCTGCTTCACCTATCAAGACTCCCAACATCGATGCTTTAGCCGCCAAATCCACCGTCTTCTCTTCCGCATACTGTGCCTCCCCTCTTTGCGCACCTTCTCGCTCCTCCCTCGTCACTGGCCAGCTTCCCACGAAGATCGGTGCCTGGGATAATGCCTCTCCTCTGGGCTGTGAGGTGCCCACCTACGCCCATTATCTTCGACGGGAGGGATATGAGACCATCTTGGCAGGAAAGATGCACTTTATTGGGGAACAATTGCACGGCTTTGAGGAACGCCTGACCAGCGATATCTATCCTGGTGACTTTGGATGGTACGTTTGAAAAAGAATGGAAAATGTTCGTGTCGAGATGGCGAGGGTCTGGAAGTTCAGGTCAAGTCCTGTTGCCAGAAGCAGTACAAATCATCACATGCATTTTCGCTAAGTTCCCGCTCATCTTATTTAGGTCCGTGAATTGGGACGACCCCGATCGGCGCCTTGAATGGTACCACAACACCTCCTCCATCCTCCAAGCTGGCCCTTGCATCCGCTCCAACCAGCTTGATTTCGATGAAGAAGTCATGTTCAAATCGACGCGCTATCTGTATTCGGCCGCTCGTCGCAAACCCTCGGACCGTCCATTCTGCCTGACTGTTTCTCTCACACATCCGCATGATCCATATACAATCCATAAGAAGTATTGGGACCGCTACGAGAATGAAGACATACCAATGCCGGACGTCGTCATTCCTGACGAAGAGCAAGACCCTCACAGTCAGCGTTTGCTACATGTCGAAGGTTTGAAGGCCGAGAGACCGCCCGACGAAGCAATTCTTCGAGCACGTCGAGCTTACTTCGGTGCTGTCAGCTACGTGGACGATAATGTTGGTCGCCTGCTGGAGGTCCTGAAGGAATGCGGCATGGATGAGGACACAATCGTTATCTTTTCAGCCGATCATGGCGATATGCTGGGAGAACGGGGACTATGGTAGGTCATCAACCAGACCCGCTACCACCCCATACGATGTGTACTAATTCCAATACCACGTCAAGGTACAAGATGTCATGGTTCGAAGGTTCTGCGAGAGTCCCCCTTCTTGTATCCTACCCACAACGTTTCACACCCAAGACGATTCCGCAGAATGTTTCTGCCATGGATATCTTGCCTACCTTGGTAGATCTTGTCGGCGGTTCAATCGACTCTCGTCTGCCACTGGATGGCACTTCGCTTCTCCCATATCTCGAGTCATCCGACGGCATTCATACCATCGATGATACAGTATTCGGCGAATACGCCGGCGAAGGCACCATCGCACCCTTGATGATGATCAGGCGAGGTCCCTGGAAATTCGTCACCTGCCCGGTCGATCCACCTCAGCTCTTCAATCTCGACACAGATCCAAAGGAGTTGCAAAATCTGGCGAATAGCCAGGTTCCCGAGGTGCAGGCTGTCTTTGAATCTTTCGTTCAAGAAGCCAACGAGCGTTGGGATTTCAGAAGCATCCATGACGCGGTCCTTCGAAGCCAGCGTTCCAGGAGAATATGCTGGGATGCTCTTACGAGGGGGCGCTATGAGAGTTGGGATTATCAGCCTAAGGAGGAGGCGAGGGACAAGTATGTCCCTTTTACCTTCCTGTCGAGTGCGAACCAAGCTACCATTCTAATACCGTTTTCCTCACAGGTATATTCGCTCCAACGTGCCTCTGGATGAACTCGAGCTTCGCGCACGGTATCCGCCCGTCGATAAATTCGGCCAGGAGTTGCCAAGGGGATTGGCCAAGGGTGTCGCTGGGTCGTATAACCAGTAGAGGAATATGATCGGGGGAACTAACTTGATGTTAAAATTGTAGCCATGAAATTGCTTTGATTTGATTGTTGCTGAATGGCGAGCGTTTTCTGCTTCGTTTTGCTTTGGCGTTCTGTGTATTTTAGCGAAAAGCTGTATTTTATGGATGAATATACATGTTTTGATCATTAGGTTTACCCTGGCTCTTCTGATTGTGAGCCTTCCACTGTAGAATTGATTTGCAAGCACCCTCGCTATGTATGTATCCGCGACACGTGAGAGATCTTATTTTCTCTAGTCCATTATCATACCGATCATATCAGTTTCGATCTCCTCATGGCTCTCTCTGGTCAAGTGAGTTGAATGGTAGTATCATTTTTTACAGCCAATTTGATTGTAACGTTCACGTAATCAAACATAAAGATAAGAACATTCGATCCATATTATTCTTTTCGTTGTTATACTATTCTATCTATTTGTTCTCCCTCAATTACCTCTCTCTCACTCTCGTCGTCCGAAAAATCAAATACAGCGCAGTAAAAGACTCGCAAAACTATCATCGGTATTGTATATTCGATCCCCCAGAAAGGGGAAGTTGTTATTGATGAATTGTTGGGGTCGTTGTTGTGGTATAATGCATGCACCGGTGGCTATGATACCGGTGAAAGAACGTATCCCGCCAGTTTTGTGTGGTGTTTTTGACTTGGTGGTGGTTATGTTGCGGAGATGTGATGATGTCCTTCTGTTTGGTGTTGTGGATCCTTTGTGTGTTTCGACATAGGTTGGGTAGATGTATGTAGTGTGCGAAAAACAGCCGTTGGGTATTTGACTGCGGTGAGTTGATGGTTGAGACGTAAATTGGTCCATTTAGAAACCGAATGGCATTTTCCTGAGATGGTTTGTTGGGCTTGAGCGTGTGATTCTTTTGGCGGACGGGGTGGTTGCTGTTGTAGGATATTGTGGGTAGATCGGAACGGAACGGAACGGACAGCCGGTTGTAGACGGCTAGATGATGGGTAGGATGAGTATGGTAGGAAGAGATTCCTGCAGGAGGGCGTGGTTGGATTATGTAGACGAGGTATTGGATTGATGCTTGTGATTAGGTGACGAAGGAGGGTTCGGACTAGATATTTAGTAGTCAAGGAATGGTTGACATGGAATGGGATGCTGGCGTACCGCTTGACGTGAACGCTTTTGCCGACACGGCTATTCGAAGCTGTCGTAACAGCGAGTTGAAGCCAGAGGAAGATTGTGCGAAAGAGCTAGGAAGTTTGATGGCGAGAACGGGTTCCCAGCAGGACATCCATCAAAGGTCAGTCGCTTCGTATGTGATATACGAAGGACATGTACACCAATGATCAGTCATTTCTAGATATGGGTGATTTCCTCCGAAAGCCTATAATGGGAACTTCTTGTGGCTGTTGCTCGTCCTGGCACTCTCTAGCCATCGCTCTCATGTTCGTCATCAGCGTCTTCGTCATTAGCTCCTTCCTTTATCTCTCCCTCCTCGGAGCTGGAATTGGTTTCACGCCGAATTCGCGCCGACTCTTCTTTTTGAGCCTGACGTTCTTCCATTTCAAGTCGGATTCGCCTTGATTCCGCCGCCTGAGCTTCACGATGCTGCCTTTGTTCATCTTCCAACAGACCTTCCCAGGTTTTGAGGTGCGTCTGGGTACATACTTTTCTGTAGTATCTCTCCCATCTTTCACGTTCCTCGCTTCCCCGCGCAGCAGCGCTGCTGCTTCTTGTATCGCAGGGAGAGGGGTCATCTAGATCCATGGCAGTGTCATAGATGGGTTGACGATCGACGTGCTGTCGAGGCTCAGGCTCATCCGCATCTTGCATGTCCACGTCGGTGTCCATGCAAGATGATTCACCTTCCGTGGGTGTATTCACGACAGGACTCACGTTGCTTACGTAGCCGCTATCGTAGTCGCTGTCAGTCATCTTGACATCTTCATCGACACCCAGTTCATCCTCGCTATCGTCGTCGTACGTATAGTCCATCTCCTCCGGCCGTCGTCGCTCCCTGGGCGTAAAGAGATGTCTTGTCACGCGTCCACTTCGGATTATGTAAGTCAGAGGACGGCCGTTACCAGGTTGGACCGGAGCGCGGGGGTTGGCGTTCGGTGGGTTGAGCGATGATAATGAGGTAGGCTCGAGGATCCCATTTGCGGAATTCACAGATTGCTGAATCTGTTGCTTGCTTGGCTGCTGAGGTAGCTCGTCGAGAGGTACTCTTGCCTCATTCTCCGTATCGTTGGCACCCGATACCCTCGTGGGTTCAGAGTCGGAGTCATCATCAACGGGTGTTAATACACGTCGACCTTGGGCTTTCAGAGACTTCTTCGGTGCCGCCTTGTTGGCTGGTTTTGATCCTCTGGTCTTCCTCTTGGCCTCTGCGAAGATACGGCGCAAAGACGGCGGGATTGTGCCAGAGATGACCATTTCCTCTAGTGCGTCTGCTGCCTCAGGTTTATAGGATGACATGGCAGTTGGCGTATCCTGCATCGCTCGCGATGGGCCGGCTTGTTCGACCACAGGGGAATCTGTCTTCTGTGGCTCAGGAGCTGTCGTGTCTGAAGGTTTGCCTGATGGCGGCAGGGAGACATCTTCGGATGGCGAGATTGAGGCCCTCGCTTGCTGCCTCCAGATACACTCTCTTGGGATTCGGAAGGCCCATTGCTTCGAAGAGCGTCAAAGTGTGTCTACAGGGGTCTTGGCTGTAGAACAACTGGTGGTAGCCGCGTCAGCGTCTAGAGTCCATCTTGATAGTAGATCTCCGAGTTCATCTAGCTGCACGCACGTGGTTGGGACTTCATATATCCGAAAATGCGAACGTTTTGTTCCTTCTGGCCAACGAAGGCCAAGCTCAGTGGTAGGGATTGCATCTTGAAAGACAGAGCCGATGTTTGATGCGGGCAGTGATCTGACAAGCTCGTCCTCCGGAATTGACTCTGACAATGTAGATAAAGGCTGGCGTAGAATTGTCGGAGTAAGAGGATGATGTGCGTCGCATGGGATGTTCCTGGATTCGATGCAACAAGAGCGTTCATGGGAGGAGCATTTGCCACGACAATAAGCACTGCCCTTGGAAGAACAGCCCGTAGGCATGCTCGATTCCTTGTATCCGGCTTCTGCAGCTTTGGACGACGCAGTATTCAGGGGTGTTGACTTATCAAGCCCTGAGGATCCACATGCTCTGACTGCATTCATGATCATCGTTTCTGAAGGGATGATCAATATGACAGAGACCATGTTGGCAGGCGATGCCTCCGCGGCAAAATCCGTGTCATTGGCAGCCTCCGTCGAAGATGCAGGATGACTTTCTAAGGGAGGAGGCAATGTTCCGACGAGCCAAATGTCGGCGCCATTCTCAACCGTAGCAACATACTCGGTCGGCAGGTTGCCTTTCTCACTACTGCTATTGGTAGTGATCTGGGCGCTAAGATTCTCATCCATGGGATGGTTCTCAAGCGGCTCTGGATGGTGTCCTGGAGAGAGGGCGACGATTTTCGTAAAAGTATTTACGGTCGTAATACTATCCAATGTCGCGATATTGCCTGTAAGAGTTCAACACAAAGATGGCAATGGCTCAAGTCGTCGTATTCACCTCTATCTTTTCCGACAATATAATCTTGCCCTCCATCGGTTTTTAGGATTAAAGCCCGTCCTACCAATGTAAGCTTGCGAAGTGGTAGCCCGGAAATGAGATAGTCACCTTGCGTCGACGGAAGCTCATCAGGGCTGCTCTCTCCAGAGCTTCCTCGCCCAGTCAACCGATGAGACACATCTGCATCTCCTCTCATTGTTGCATCCATTAGATATCTCATGCCATGTCTGGCAGTGAGTCGAGCAACTGGTTCTTGTCCTCCATAGGCAACATAGCCCCGGCTCAAACAATTGATACTGAGAGCTGTCGCAAAGGTCTAGATGTCACGGTTGTCAGAGCGATATCCGATACTGTGACACTGGGTTACTACCTTCGTCTTGAACAACCATTGCTTCCAAATCGTTGGTTGGAGAATGTTCAATACGAGACTGTTCCTCAGCCGTGGGTGAAGGCAAAACGGCCGACGGCGAGAAATAATGCAGGACAATGAGAAGATTCCGTTGCGGCGGGTATGGACGTCCCTCCTGGGGACCCTATTGAGCGCAACAATGATACGGAAGAAGGGCATGATGGGGAACAATCCTGTCAGCAACAAGAAGACAAGATTGTGCACCGCTTGCTGCCCCATAACTACAACATGATTGATGAGTTGCAACACGAATATTAGAAGCTGCATGGTGAACAAGCCTAAAGGTGCAAGAATTTGGAAGGACTGCCACACGAAGATGATAAATAGGACCATATACCACCATAGAGGTGCAACAAGAATGGCCATGGTGAAGCTTAAGTGGGATACAGGATGGGTAATTACTTAGAGATCTGATATGTATATCCGTGTGTGGATGCTTGGAATTATTCAGATGGTATAGGTGGATGGTTTGGTGTAGAAAGCGACAAGGAAAGGAAGAAGGAAGGAGCAGTGAGAAGAACATTATAAAAGCCCTTTGTTGCGCTAGAGAAGGGTCCTGGCGGTAGATTATGTGATGAAGAAAAAAGTGTGAATGTGAGGTGGGGAAAATGTTGATATTGGAATGATAGAGAGGAAAATAGTGGAGAAGACAGTAAACACAGTAGTATAGGATAGTTGAGAATGTGATGACCAGTAATAACATGATCATTGCTGAGAAACATATAGATGGAAAGAATGTCATTGGCACTGTAGCCTGTGGATGATAATGCCAGCATTTAGAGCCGGTGTTGGCCTCCAGGTCCATTCTAAGCTCATGTTACATGACTAGTATAACGTGATGCTGCCTTTCATAATAATTCTGTTAGCATGCGTAAGCGGCTAGTATTAATAGCATGAGCAACTCGAAGTCCCATATTACTGCTGCTGTGTCTTGATGATACCTGTTAAGTGTTGACGAGACGTTGGAGCAAGCTTTGGAGAAGTGTGGTTGGTGGGCTTGGCAGTGGCAAAATTCTATATCCGAAAACACTTGTCCTTCACCACCATGGGAGATATCGATATGTCTTAAAAATCCATAATGTAACTTGCTTGGAAAATCTTTATTATTACCCTCACCCCTCGTGTAGTCGTACAAACCTACTGATGTCGGCCATCCTCCTGTGGGGAAAGTTTGATACAACGAGAAAATAGAATGTATAAAAGAATCGCCTGATATATCTTTCCCAATTACCACCGACTGACATTCACACATTGGAAGATGTCGGACGCCATAATGAAGGTTCAACACCAAAATCAACTTCTTTCCTCCGGATCCGAGACCCAGGCTTCTTCCAATCGTAGTGCGAATGATCGTCTCCAGACCCCCCTCGTCCACCTATCAAGTCGGAGAAGTAGAACAAGTTCCAAACGCCATGCAAGTGATCAACTTCAGAACCTCCTAGAAGGTCCCGACTCGATCCAAGAGCACGACGAATGGATACTGTTCACACATCCCTCCCTCGATAGAAGGTCAAGAGGACCAGATCGATCCAAACGCGTTACGGTCAGATCACCGCTAAGTGGGTGATTAGTGCGTGCGTTACAATATTCCGAGACTTGTCTTTCTTACCATTCGTCCCAAATGCCTCTGAGCGTCCACTGACGGTCCTCAATCCTCCTGGATATTCTCCATATCCTGATCACCTTGCGCATCGTGTACCGCGTCCGAATCGTTTGCTGCACCTTCGGTGGCACCACCTTCGGCCGCTCCGGCTTTTCGAAGCTTACGTCTTCTGAGCCGTCTTCGGTTCTTTTTCTTTGGCGCTGTTGGTGTATCATCTGCACCTTGAGTCACGTCGTCTTCACCAGCTTTGGTTGGGTTCCCTTGATCCTGGCCCTGTGTGTTGTTACCGTCAGCATTGGCTTTCAGAGTTGGGAACTTCGAAAGTCGACCGAGGGAAAATATACGTACAGGTTCGTCTAGCCGTGATTGGCTTTCCCCTTCTGCGATGGGGCTGCAGTGCGTACCAGCTGGTAACCTTGAACGCTGATGGTAGCATGGCATCCTCATCGACTTCTTCAATTTCCTCTGTCTTCCCAAAGATGATGAATTTCTTGCAGTTATTCTGTCGAGCGGTAATCCAAAGCGCAATGGAGATCTGAGCAATTGTGGGGACTAAGCTGATCAATATCATGAGGAGGCCGAGGTAATAGGCTCAGTTGCTGTCAAGCATGCTGTCGACCTTGACTGTGGCGGTGGGAATGAAGGGGATCTCGGGCATGAAACTGGGTATCTTCTCCCTTGTGACGCGTGTGACTTGTTCAGTGATAAAGTCTTCAATGTGGTCCATTATTGCTGGATCCAGCTGCTGAGCGACAAAGGGCGTCGCTGCGATGCCTAAGGTCCCGGCCACAGCTTTGATAAAGGTTCGGCAGCGGCCTGCCATGATTGCTGGTTGTGAGGTTTTTAATGAAGCGTCTAGCAACCCCTTTGGTAGTGAAATGTGGGTTAAAGTCAGATGACTGGCTTGAAGGTAAGTGTGGTGAAAATTATTGAGACTCAGTTGCTTGCTATCCTGATATAGCACCGGAGAGAATAAATTTGAAGGTACGTGATCCTGAGGAGGATAGAAAAGCGAAGATTGTGGGCATGGGCGTAAGCGAGAGGTGGCTGGGAACAGATGTGTTGGGTTGACATTCATTGTTATAAGCTAACGGATCACAATAGAAAGAGCGCGTCATTTCCTTTGTGCTGAAAGCTTTGTGCATTGTTGATCTTGGACATTCGAGCCTAGGCCTAACAAGCTGAACCGCTGCTGAGAGATGAGAGATAGGACGATTTCTCATCATCCCGACGCATCGTCTGGGGGCCCTGGTTCTCATTTCAAAGCCCCTGTGGACCTTGGCGGCTGTATATAAGATGCCAGCATAGATTAGTACTTCTCAGATCAAGAAAATCCCTTGAATAGTGAAGCTAATTGTGCTGACTGCACTATCAGGCAAATCCTTACCAATCTCAGTATCGGCAGCACTTCAATTACTGCGG
>QQTW01003812.1_pt1 | contig 11200 bp, 12 predicted proteins | sample 1904831 | NCBI WGS metagenome assembly QQTW01 (sample SAMN09435610, study PRJNA476489) | Subsurface metagenome, whole genome shotgun sequencing project.
ACGCACTTGTCTTTTCCACGGTCCGACAACTTTGCCATCCTTCGTCTTTGCCTTGTAAGTGGTATCGTCTCAAAGCTCCCCAGTGACCTTGTTGAGCAGGCGTGTGCAACGACCAGCAGGTTGGGTGACAAGCTGGAGCTTACGGCTAGGCAGATCTTGATCAGAGGAAGGTGGGGCTTGAGCCTTCCTACCCATGGTGAGTGATCGAAGTCTTCGTTATGTCAGCGCGAAAATTCGACCACAAAAGAGGTCCTAACCCTAGCTATTTGAACAAGAGAGGAACGATGCCAAACGCCGGCTTCATCGGAGGGACGGGCACCCTCATTATATAGACCGACAGCCTTGTGACAATCTGAAGTAGCGCAATATTAGTGTTCTTTTCCTGAGGCTTTGGCACACGGTGTCACTTGGAGGCCTGGCTGTACGTCGTATCAGTTGCCATGTTTATGTTGGTCTCAAACCCGAATTGACCTTCAGGTCAGGCTTCCACAAGGCGTGAACGCTAGAAGTGATTAGTTGCGAGTGAATAGTGTCCAACTGAATACAATCACACCATGTAAGGTAAACTATCTGTAGTTATAGTTGATCGCAGCTTGACGGACGGGCGATACGTGCCATTTCAGTACGTTGCTGGAGTCTCTCGAGCCTCGCCCTGTCAGTCTTGCCGTTGAGGGCATGGGCGGTTTGGGAACAACAATCAATCCATGCAAGGCAGCGCAGGCACCACTGCATCTTCTTACCAGATCATGGAGCGAAGTTAACTAGGGAAGGCTGTGTTTATTGGCCAAGGATTGTGTGGAAGCGGCTGTGTTGCATGAAGTGTCTCTCACTTCATCACTTATGATGTGTAGTTGTGCGACGTTTCGTTATCATTGAGCAAGGGATCCAAGCCATGGGAAAACGTGTTGGACCGTGGAAAAGACAAGTGCGTACTGCCCACTGGATGGATCCAGTGTCACACTGGGCCATCGAAGACAACAAAGACTACCATGACTTCGGCCCTGGTCCAGATGGCGCCTTGAAATATAGCAAGAATACATGGAGCAAGGCGCAAAAGAAGGAGTGACTCAGCAGGAGTTTCCTATTGGAGACCACAGATACCCCGGAAGAGATATCACGAAAGGGTACTTCCACCTTTTTCTTTCATGCCCCTGACAGGGCTCAGAGTAGCGGAATAAAGCAGTGTGTATGAGACTGACGTACATCCAATCCAGCTCTTGCTGTCGAGAAACAGTTTCGAAGTCTGGGCGGCTATCACTCGACCATGGGTAGCAGTTGCCAGGATGGTGTTGGGGGACTCGCTAGAGAGATCGCATCGCCCTTCTCCAACACGTTCCCTCAGCGGCGCACGGTACATGATTTCGTCCGCGACACCTCAAAGGGCAATTTTGAGAGGACGCAGGAGATCCACCGCCTCGCCTCCCTGATTGAGCGTTCCTCATAGAGTGAGGCTTCGCTTTACTCGGACAAAGGGGGGGGAGCAAAGGGCCTTCAGTCGCGGTAGGTTGCGGTCTGTCCATGGCAACGGGAGCTCTGCGTGCTAATAATCTGGAACATCTTCTCTACTCATGATATCAAGTCTCATTTCTTCCCGATCAAGCTAATCAAATCTCATTCTTACCTTTTCCCTCCCTCTTTTCTCTTCCGTCGAAGTAATCACAAATAAGTTCACCCTCCTCACCACCCTCTCCTCAACCCACACACAGTCTGTCTCCCTCCTATATTCTACAATCCGATGAATCATCCTCCTTTCGCACGCACAGTCACTACCGCGTTGCCGTAGTCACAACCTGCTATGAAGTGGAGCACTAATCAGACGTCCATCCATCGTATTCCAGCCAAGAAACCTATCTGCCGGAATGCAGTTGTGTAGTGATCGGTTTTTCTGGCTCTGACTCTGGCTCAGACTCAGAGGAGGTGCTCGTTTACCTAGGTAGGTACCCAATAAGCGATGTGGAAGGACCATGGCTGAGCTGCTCATGATCGACGTAGGCATCAATGGAGCGTATCCACAGTGTTTCGTTTACCTCTTTGCCCTTGCATGGCAGGCATGCGGTACTGACTAGTTAGTCAATCCAAGCTTGCGCGGACCTCGGGCGTTGATCTTGGTCTTGTCGTTGGATTGTAACTTCTATGTTGAGTGCCAGGCATACCCGGTGGTAGTTCTTTTTGCCCGTCTGGGGGATGAGTTCTACTACGTGATGATGCATGGATAGGAGGTGAGCAGGGTCTACGTCCCCGAGAAGTGATTGCGTGGAGGGCGGATTGGCCGTCATTCTAGCCAGTCGTCGCTCATGCATGGCTCCGCCATTCGCGCTACATACTCCCGTTTCGCGAGGAGCTCCGGCTCTGTCCACTCAGGTCCTGATCATCACCAACAGCAGCGACAGCAACGCCGAAGACCGAATCTGTCCATTCGATAAATGCCCCCATGTCCCACACATCCTCCTCTCTACCTTTCCCCTTTCCCTTCCCGCTCAGTTTCGTCTTCGCACCTTGGCCCGTCTTGATGCGGCCCAGAAACTCCTCGTAGCTCTGCACGACCGCCTCCTTGACAGCCATGACAAGCGTTTCCTTCGTCCTGCCATCTTCAATCCACACCTCCAGCCTGCGCCGAAGAAGAGGCACTTCCCTCTCGACCACTTTTCTCATCTCGGCTACTGCCCTCCCCGCTCGCTCTTCGACATCAACCCCCTTAGCCTTGATCGACGCCGTCATCTTGGCAGCCTCCCACGCGGTGAAGTCGGAGATGATTTTTCTCAGGCGCCCGTCCAACTCCACCTTGGCATCGAGCATGTTTTCCACTACGCGGGGTAGAAGGTCACGGCCTCGGCCGACTAAGCGGACGAGGTTGATAGGGTTGAAGAGCCCGCCTCGCTCGGCATGTAGCTCGTAGAAGGTGTTGGTGAGGTTGGAGAAATCGAAGGTTACTTCGGGCTGGGGGGAGAATTCAATGTCAAAAGCTACTATCTGGGATTTCAGAAGAAGGAGATGTGTGAGGAGAAAGAGGTGAGCGTTGGATGTTGCGTCCCTGGGGATGTCTGTGGGGGTTTTGGGAGGTTTTGGAGGAGCAGTTTTGAGGAGGAGGTTGGAGGCCTGGACTAGCGAGAGGGTAGTTGCGTGGACGATGCGGTGGGCGAGATCGTCGAAGATTGTGGGATTGAGGAGGCGATAGATCAAGGAGAGAAGGGATATAGCCCGTGTGAGGGTCGGGTAGGATGTGGAGAGATTACCGATGGTGGTAGCGTTGGAAAAAGGCCAGCGCTCTTGAGCGAAGATTGTGGAGTGGAGGCCATCGCCAGGTTCTGCTGACGGACTTGTGGGTTGAATGCTTTTTCGTCCAGATGTAGGGACATTATTGGCTTTCAGGAGATTCGGATAATCGAGATCGTTAGATTTAGGTTTGAAATTCTCGATTTCGTCGCGAAGAATGGCTTGGGTGCGGAAGACGATGCGAGATTGTGTGTCTTCGAGAGCTGACTGGATGAGCTGGGCAAAATCGAGCGCGTTAAGATCCGGTGGTTCATATTCGTCCTCTGCATCACTCATATATCGAGTTTGGAGGAGGGTGCACAGTTGGCATAGCTTGGGTAACTTGAGCTCGTGTATGATACGAGGCCGTAGATGGTCATGAAGAGGCTCACAAAGAGCCTCGAGGAAGTCATATAGTCCTCTCCGACCGTGAAACCATTCACCCCACAGCTCAAACTCGTCCAAGCAAACGCCGCGGATGTAGCTGATGCTCGACCTGGCAAAAGCAACTAGATCTTTGGATGTGCTCGGTGCTTGCGCGATCTCTGCCAATTTGGTGCGCACCAGCGGAATGACCAATCTTCCGCGAGAGGCGGCAAAACTGGTATGCAGTTCATCCATTAGGCTCTGATATTCCCCTTCCGTACCAGGCTCTGCGTCAGCTGGCGGATTGGCTCGTTTTTGGATCTCCAGGCCGAGCTCCTTCATCTCTGCAGCACCAACCCTGAACTTGGCGTATAGCAAGGCAGACATGGTTGTATCATTCAATTGCTTGTCTGCTATTCGTTTCGCGACTTCGCTAGATGTTTCTCGGACAGATCCCACGAATTGGGTGCGCACCAATGTCAAAGCACGTGTTAGTAGAAGGCGGTATCGCGAACGATAGGTTTCTGCCTCTTTCTGCTCGGGATGTGTCTGCATATAGTCGATGCACTCATCCAACTGTACCAGCATCTCCGAGAAATCCCTGCTTCGAACGATGCTCCCAGCCCCAGGGGCATTGAGTCGCCTCGTGATCCTTTCGAGTGGGTCATAGTATTTGAGGTTGTTCCGGATGCCCTCTGCCGCAATTTCTTTCTGCTCCTGCTCTCGGAGCAGATCCTCAGATTGTTGCTGAAAGGCTGATGTTTGGGCTTCAACCGCCTTGAACGAAGCAGAGATTTCAGACAGTAATTCTAGCGTGGTAGCAGTGTTGCTCAACAATGTATCTAGATGCACTTTTGCAGCGTCCAATTGCTGAAGGTAGAGTCTGTGCAAGGTTAGAGCCCAGTTATAGATTGATCTATGAGATGTGCCGTTGCTCACTGATACTCTTCCAAACTTGCTTCAATTAACTCCTCTTTGACATCCTGATCGCATTCTGCAAGCTGAACAGTGGTTTCAACCTTGCATATGCGTGCAACATCTGTCTTCTGTCTGAGGACCTCCTGGTCTTGTTCGACTGACTTGAGGGTTTTCAACTCAGCTTTTTGCCCTGACATTGAGAAGGGACCGGAACGATGTCTCCACGGGACATCGATCGTGAGCAGTCATCAGAGGCCAATATCATTCCCTGCAGATGCTCAAGAATTTCAGAGCCGTAAAAGTTCATAAAAAAATACAAGTAGCCAGGATTGCTTGTTTTGCTTACTGCTTATGCGTGCTGTGTTCCATAGAACAAGAGAATCCTCGTAGTTCTTAGCTACAGTAGTCCATGCACCTTTAAGAGCAGTAGCTACTATTAACAACTCCGTACTACGTGCTTAGCAGTAGAATTATCCTGCCAGCTAGTTAAATGCTTATGCTGATCTAGGCGTTGAGCTCCAAGCCTTAGCAGTAGTAGTCCCCCAATCGAGAGAGCTTAACATGTATCGCTTCCCTATCAGTCCATGACGTGCTCGATGCAAACGAATTGAGTCTCTCCAATTGTCTGTCGTCGACCACAATTTCCTCTCCTTCATCCCTCAAAGGTGTTGGACTTTGTGCCTATTTCAGGTCCGCACAGTGCTTCGCACAAATTTGGTACGAGAAGAGATTTTGGCAGACGCTGCTCCTATGTCGCTTCAGAACGCTAGTCGACGTGCATTGGCACCCACGTCTCGCAGGACCACTCTCCGAAGATTGCAGCACTTTCGATCGGGTCCAAGACATTGTGTACACAGTACCCGTGTTTCTATAGCTACCAAGCATCAAGCATGGAGCCGTCCTTCCATGGTCGCTTTCGCAGCTGCAACTACTCTGATATTGCTCTTTTCGTCAACCAGTTTCCGGCAAGCTTATGCTGAAGCGGCTCCTCCTCCTGCCGAAATCAGAATCGAGAAGTCGAAGAAGAAGAAGAACGCCTCGAAAGAAGAAAATAGAGCTCTCATCAGCTCCCAACACCTACAGGTCAAGCGGAGTTGGGAAAATCCAGGCGTGTATATATGGGGCTCTAACACTGGCAAAGTGGCCGCCCCTGATTCAGAGGAGGCTTTTGTGAAGACACCTCGGAGAATACCTTACTTCGACGATGTTCTCTTGCGAGATATCAAGCTTGATCGGAATTTTGGCGCTGCAGTGAAAGAGAACGGAGATCTGGTTCAGTGGGGCAAGGGATACTCAGAAGAAATTACACAGCCTACCGTTACGCTGAGGGGCAAGGATTTGAAGGCAATAGCTATTTCAAGAGACAGAATTGTGGGACTATCCAGGAACGGATCTGTGTATTCAATACCAGTGTCGCGGACGGACCAAGAAACAGGCCCGAAGTTATCCGAGGCTTCCTGGATTCCATTTTGGAAGAGCAGTTCACAAATCAGCTATCGCAGACTGAAGCCCGCAAATTTGGCGTATGGCGAGAAGGTTGATGACATTAGCGGAGGTCTGGAGCATCTGCTTCTGCTAACAAATTCGGGCCGAGTATTTTCTGCTGCGTCAGGAACGGAAGATTTTCCCTCTCGAGGGCAACTGGGAGTGCCTGGGGTAACGTGGCTGACGCGACCGGAGGGGGCGTACGATATGTGCCATGAAGTCACAACGTTAAAAGGTTTCGAAATTGCAAAAATATCTGCGGGAGATCACCATTCATTAGCCCTTGATAAAAAAGGCCGTGTTTTCTCTTTTGGCGACAATTCTTGCGGCCAGCTTGGCTTCGAATATAGCTCCGAGTCACCATTCATAGACGCGCCATCTCTACTTCCAATACAGCGCCTCTATGCTGGTACCAACCAAACGCCAAAGGTGACGAGTATTGCTGCTGGAGGAGTCAACAGTTTCTTTACCGTCGACGCGACACGTGTGGCAGGGCCTGGGGAAAATGTGTCCGAAGCGCGTGGCCTGGGAAGGGTGACCGCTGACACGTGGAGCTGTGGTCAGGGTATAAAAGGGGCGTTAGGTAACGGCAGGTGGACGCATATACAGGGAACTCCAACAAAGATGCAATCATTGAGTGGCCTGTTCGAATACGATGAGAAGAAGAACACCGTCATACCCATACGACTGGCTCGTATCAGCGTTGGCTCCAGCCACGCATCAGCTGTGATGGACAATGTCACGTATCTTGATGCGTCGGAGAAGAGCTCGGAGAACGACACAAACTGGGGAGCTGATGTTCTTTGGTGGGGAGGGAATGAGTACTACCAATTGGGAACTGGGAGGAGAAACAATGTAACCAATCCAGTCTATATTCGTCCACTGGACATGGCTGCTGAGGCAGAGTCCGGCCGGAGAGAAGAGCACAGGTTTCACATTACGCCCCGTCATAGCGTCAAAGTACAAGGTCGGAACGTCAGCATGGAGCAACGCGTCGAATGTGGCAGAAATGTGACTGCAGTCTACTCAGGCGTCTAGTAAGCTGCTTATATCACAACTAATGCTGTGTGCTTGGTTGCCTCTCCTCTTCCAGATACGCACACATGACAGAGCAGCGTATGCATCGGTCACCAGACGCAGATGTCGCGATGCCTTGGGGTCTGAACAATCAATCTCCTAGGGCCGCTCGTTCGTGTCAAATGAGAAGAATGCCAACTCGACAATCACAAGTGTGTCTTTGACAGCCATCCGCAAATTCAGTAATCTTTCGCTGCCAGCGCCAGAGCCCCACGACGACTACTGGTCACCATGGCAGTGTGAGAATTATTTCGTCTTAGCGGTACTGTGAAGGATCTCTTCGTGGAGACAAATGCTGCCCACGTTTATCCCTTTGCAGAGGGCGAAACAGAGCACGTCCACGCTGCATAGATCATGCGGTCCACCGCCGTTTTTGCTTCGCTGGCCCAACGATTCAATGCATCATGAGATATTGAGCAAGTGTGTCTGGCCTGCCTTTGACTTCATAAAGGGTTCTTTGCCCTCATAGCCGTGCGATTTGGAGCCGGAGCAGCAAACATGGCACTCAGCACTCGCCAGCAATCCAAGCACCAGAGATCACCTCCTTCTCCTTGCAATTACTGACACCCAGCAAGTTGTTTCTTCCAGACTAGCAACGCGCAAAAGCATCCATGCTGGGCAATGGAGATCTCTGTCGCGTTCCTTCTCTAAAAAGAGAAACCACAACGAGACCATCGTATCCCTTCCGGACCTATCTACCTCATCTTATCTCAGTTGATCATCTTACTCATCCCCGTCACCAGCTATGGCTGTCACATATGGTCACGCGCACCGTCCTCAACCTGTCTTGGGCAGCCTTGCAAGTTTCCACATCCAAGTTCAGGGTCAGCCCAAACACTGGGGCCACCTCGCAAGCAAACAGCTATTGCACACTGGTACATGCACCATTCGAACCCTTGCCGACGCCAGGGCGCGAAAGACCTCAACTTCACAAATACGGCTTTGCCAGGAAGCTTCGGCCAGACTCAAAAGCAGCACAAGATGTCGGCGCAGCGTACAACTGGTGCAATACCTCTTCACGATAGTCGCGTCTGGCGCAATGCCTTGTATCTCTCCACTGAGTAGGCAGCGGCTTACATGAGATCGGAGATCGGATCCCTTGTGTCCATTTGCGCACATCGCATATATCAGCATGTGCGGCCATCGGCAGAAGGCGGCGGGGCAATCGAAGGGCGAGAGGAAGTTGAGCTGTGAGGGGTGAGTGATGCCGCAGACGCTCAATTATGTTTGTTGATTGGATAAGAACTTAAGGGTCGGTGATGAAGCGGGTGGCAGGGACGTTGGCAAGTGCTGTTCATTCAATGTGGTTGTTGGGAAGTTTGATGGTTTAGCAGTACCATGGTGGAAAGCAAGTTGGTCTTTGGAAGTATGCCCGTTGTCTATGAGATAAGGGTGTGTAACGATCTTCATGCAAGAGCTCTCATTAATCAATGCACACACACCGAAGCCATTCGTACTCGCTTTCACGTTCATATTCCCCGTAGCACACCGCAGACTCCAGCACACCAATTCCCGCCTCCAGTGACAAGAGCTAATGCACCATCACTTCCGAATGCCCTGGCTGCTGAATTGACTTCTGCTGCCCATCGGTCTCAGTCCCATTCTGAGCAGGCTTCTCCTCGCCCTCCCCATCGCCCATTTCCATATCCTCGTCTGCTTCGCCACCCTCCACCTCACCCTCACCCTCGCCCTCTTCGTCTTCATCTTCGTCCTCGCTTCCACTACTGTCGGCCTCGAGATCTTCGCTTCCGGCTTCGCTGACCTCGTCGTCTGCTTTGCTTGCTGGCTCCGGCTGGTCTGTGCCCGCCATCTCGGCGTCCATGTCGGGGGTCGGCTCGGCTTTGGCAGTGGCTAGTTTCGCTTCGGTGTCTGCGAGTTCGCGTTCGAGCGCGGCTTGCATCTCTACCTCTTCAGCACCGTAGGCGACCCCGTCGTCATCTAGGGTATCGGCTTCGGGCTGTTCGGGCGGGTATTCCGCGGGCGCCGAATCTTCAGAGTCCCTATATGGCAGGCAGGTTAGTATGTGATCGTGCGAGTTGCTGCTGCCTGCGGATGCTGTGACTCACCATTTGATCGCAAACCTCGTGACTCTTGGTTTCTCCGCAAGTACATTCCTCCTCACCCGCTCGATGATGGGTTTCGCTGGTGGTTCGGCGTTCAGCTCCTCGCTGTCGTATTCGTTGTTGACGTAGTAGCCGACGCGGACGAACTCGCGGGAGTCATAGGAGCAGGTGAGGAGGATGACGGTGACACCGAGGATTTCGGATGACGGGAGGCGGGCTAGACTGGGGGGATCGGCCTCGAAGATGAATTTATTGACGCCGATTGGGATGGGGCCGACGAGGAGGGAATCGAGTTCTTGATCATGCTCAGATCTGGATATATATTAGCGAGTAACGGGTCAGTGAAGGTTCAGTCTGTGCGCACGAAGTCGCAGAGCCAACGTAGGTCAGTTTCCACTCAAGATCTGGAATCTGTTAGGTTCGTACAGTCGCGGCGGTGCTCAAGGCTGACCTTCTCGGAGTTGCTCCAGGCATTCAAATGTGATTTCGAATTCGTAAGGCGCGTTGAAGGGTGCTGGGTTGTTCAGCACTTTGACGCCGAGTAATGAGACGACAGACATCGTTGGGTGAGTGAGGAACGGTTTCTTTGCCCTTGACAGAGGGTTTGGCAGATGAGAAAGCCAGATCAAAGCATAAAGCCACAATAGAAGTAGGCGAATGTTCGATGCTGTAGACAAGGATTGATTTCTGTGTTGCTCTTAGGGAGGAGGATAGATAACAATTATTGGGAGACCAAGACGCGTTCGGGACGTGTAAATTGATGCCAAGACCAGTTTGCGCGGAGTAGCGGCGTTTCATTTTCCCGCTTCAGAAATTCGTTCATTCTTCTTCGAAGGGTGACAATAGCGGGTTTTCTTTGGCTACAACTCCTCCTTCAGCCGACCACCTTCACAACTATTTGCGCTGTACCTCATGATTCGAATAATAACTGAATCTCACCAAATCTGTGATTAAGTGAGGTGCAGTGTTTCTCCTCAGATATCTACAGTTCACGCTGATGGTGACCTTAGATTTGCTCAGCTCAACCTACCGGCTGCAGTGCGCTTTCCCACGTAGCCGAACGCTCATCATGGCCGATGAAGCAGACCAATCTTTTCTAGCTGCACAGAAGGCTGCGATGCAAGAACAAGGTGCAGATGGTGGTGTTATTGAGGATAGCGCAGATACTCCAGATTCAGATGATTATGATCCTTCAGCAACATTGCCGCAAGACTTCTCCATTTCCGCCGACATCCCACAGGAGCGCCCTGCTTCTGCTCGTGCCGTTTCTACTGCTATGCTTGAAGATGCCTCTGCCCCTCATGCACTTCTATCACCCTCACAGAACCGCCCCTCGCCTACACATGCAGGTCAAGACGTTTCTCCTCAGGCCCAATTTCCTACGTCACAAACTTCTGTACGGACGCAACCACGGCTGAAGGGTGGCTTCGTCATTGAAGATGAGGACGAGGAAGTTGAAGAAGATGAAGCAAAGGATGGAGACGTCTATGACTCAGCTGATGGAGTAGACGTTGCCGTTACCATGCCTGCGTCTGGTCCTCAGAATTCTTTCAATAGCACTGATTCTCCTCAAGTATCAATACAAGAGAGCGCTGTAGCTTCTCAAAAAGCAAGCAACGTCCCAAATGGCGCTTCCGATGTTGTTTCTTCCACCCCTGCCTTTCAGAACGGAGATGCTCTACCTCGTGATAGCACTGCTACACCTGCTCAACCTCTGCCTAATGTTCAGGTGAAGAAGGCTCGGGCTCCGTCTAATGCTGGTACCCCTACATCAGCTATGCCGAAAGCCCGCTTGGCACATGACACTATTGGCATTCTTGAAGACCGCATCACGGACGATCCAAGAGGTGATATGGACGCTTGGCTAGCTTTGATCAGCGAATTGCGAAGCCGGAATAAGAAAGATGAAGCACGAAGTGTATATGCAAGGTTTTTCAAACAATTTCCCTTGGCTGTAAGAACCACGTTCATATTCCCCGTAGCACACCGCAGACTCCAGCACACCAATTCCCGCCTCCAGTGACAAGAGCTAATGCACC
>QQTW01003813.1_pt1 | contig 11200 bp, 5 predicted proteins | sample 1904831 | NCBI WGS metagenome assembly QQTW01 (sample SAMN09435610, study PRJNA476489) | Subsurface metagenome, whole genome shotgun sequencing project.
GGACACGATTGGCAAAGGGATGCAAACGTTGCTCTTGTTTTGCCTCCGACTCTTCCAGATCAGCCAGGTCTTTTTCGAGAGCCGCGAGCTCCTGTTTTTCGCGTTCTAATAGAGCGGTCTCCCCTCCGACTTGTTCAGTTAATAGCCCAATCGTATGTGTGTTCGCTGTCAATTGTTCCTCAAGGACACGCTGTACTAGTCAGACTTGTATGAAACGCATATTACCCATGAGCATACCTGGCGGTTGATCGTACATTCGAAGTCGAAACTCAACTCATCTGTTCCTGGCGGAAAGGGCATGCGAGGCAGTCTCAAAATCAATCTAGGTATGCGCGTCAGACCTCTTCTGTGTTCTCGGAGAACAGCCTGGGTAAGTGGGTGTACTGTTCAACCGAGTCAGAGACGAAAGCTTGCGCCTCGACACCTCTTCTGTCATTGTTTCCATGAGTAAGCGCAGGCCGCTCAACCGTTCTAAGTAGATCTGCGACCTTTGCTTGGGTACCAACAGTCAGCTTCCTCCATTTCTTGCGGATGGTGTTTTCCTTCAGGGTTTTGACGCGTGGAACAAGCCGTGCATACTGCTTTCGTGAAGACTTAGCAGCAGCTTTCGATTTTGCCATTATTTCTGGAGGTCGAGGCGACGCGTGGGAGGCATTCGCGCTGATGGCACGTGTTGTCAGTTTTTTGTTTTACATATCGTAAGCAAAGCGTTATTTAGTAACTACTAGTACTACTGGAGGAATTCTGCCTTGGCTACAGGAGCCAACACGTGACAGCTGTCGCATGGGCGCATTTCTACCGTAGTTCTACCGAATACCGCAAGGTACTCCGTACTCCGGACGTTAACCTCAGTTTACCACTAGTTACCCACAGCCACAGGGGTACGGGCGGAAGTACCTGCGGCATGCAGATTGGTCTGGATAAATAATGTCTTGCACCGTTGTTGAATGCTACTAGTAGTATGTACGATATTGTTCCAAATTCTACTCGAGTGGTTGGTTTGGCATGACTCGGCCTCATGTACGTAGGTTCTTCGTAATTTCCTGTTCCTGAACCCGTCGGGAACAGGTACTTGATTATGTAGACTGGGAGCCGAAGCCCCTCTTAAAAAAATGGTAGGAGAACCACCAAAGTGCGCTTAGGGTTAGCCAAACCGTAAGATTGCTTAGAAGGCACCAGGATACGTGGCTAAGGCTTCTGAAATCCAATAAGGTTTATCATCTATAGCGTATTGTGCCAAATACATCATCCTAATATGGTCCTAATAATGCCTCTTTTATCCTGCTAGTATGGTCCTCATCTTTACTACAAGTACCCCTTCTCCTGATAAGTTATTCTTTGATTCTTGCCAACCTTGAGGAATTATCGTCGCTTTCTGTGCTCTTCATGGCAAACAGCGCTGACTAGCAGTGATTTCTTATAGATCGAACTGCCCTTGCAACTTTACTGCAGCTGAGTTGTGTGTAACAGTGTGCGGAGAGACAGGAGGTTAATACTACTATCAGCCTGGGACTGCGTCTTGGCTGCATTGCCCTGCAGCTGTCTCTGAAGACCTGCATTGCTCTGCAAACCTCCTTGCCTTCTAGTCAATTGTAACCGGCTGACAGCGCAGCTGCAGCAGCACCTGAAAGGGTTCCACCATAGCTTGCTCAACATTTCAGGGTTGAAGACAACTTGAGTCGGGAGAGAAGAGGTTTGCACCTCGAACAACAGATCTTAGCGCAGAAAGCCCATAACTACTAGAAGGTCAGGATGCTGTATTAGGCTATTATTAGCTCTCTTCTATTTGCGGACAGGAGTTCGTAACTAGTTACATCATACATGGTTGAAGTTCTTATCGAGATTCTCCTTTCCGTCTGGTCACTTGATTAAGTTGCTAATTACGGAGTAGTTATTTGATTTAAGTACCATAGTAGTAGACTTTCGGTTTGTTTTAGCTTTCCGCCAGAGGTAAGGGGTATTGCTGAAAGTGGTCCACGATCACTTACTAACCACCAGCAGCACCAATTAGACGCCCCAACAGCGATGACCGGGTCCGAAACAGGCACAGCTTGATCGGCTGGCACCTTGGTTGAGTTATGATGCAAAAGTCTCTATGATTGCTTCCTTGTGCGCTGGGGTATCTGGCAGCCGGCCGGTTGCAGAAACCCTAAACTTTTGACTCTTCCCAATATGAGGTATTCTGAGGATGGGCACCTTGTACCCTGATTACAGCACACTGTTGTTCTCCTTGCATAGTTAACTCCTATCATGCAGAGCTTGCAGCTTCGAAACTTGACTTCAGCGTCCAGAAATCCAGACGCTCTGGATTCAGCATGAATTAATCTTATATATATGCGGTCATCTAACTTAGGTCAGGGCAGGCCCCCCTGCTTTACACACTCATCTTCGACCCATCCCCATCCAGACATTGTCCTCGAACTCCAGTGAAGATGACGGGCTCAACCATCTTCTCCTTTACAAGCATCAAACGAAAATCGAAATTGGTCAGAGATAACATATCCGGTCCTTCGAGCGCAGCAGAGCTCAGGTACATTGAGACAAGGGGAGCCAACGACTCATCAAGGCCGCCACAGTCTGCACGAGGTCGACAAGCAGAACGCCCTATGATCACCAAACCAATTGTAGCAAGCATCAATGCCTATGATGCGGAAAGCCAGCATAATCTTTCGACCTCGGCCAATCCTGAATGTCTCCGCAAGCAATCGACAAGACCAGACCCTGCTGCAGCATCACGGGCAAGGTCTAGTCCACATCGAAACCGTCTGAACAAGGAGCAGTCTTCTTCTACCTTACGCTCCCACTACGATCGAAAGAAATTGCCGCTTGCAGTTTCTCAGCAGACTTCAGATTCTTCTGCGCGCGATTTCGCACTACGCAAAGGATGCCCGCCTCTGACTCCAAGCATGCCTCCAAATGTGTCCTGCCTACCGAAGCCTCACTTCATCCCTCAGGCTGCTAGTCAAGCGGCGGCCAAGAAGCGACCCAACCGTCTCGATTTCTCCATGCTCTTCCCCAAACCTTTGCCACGACAGGGACCACTTCTTTCGCCTCAACGGTACACTGACTCTCCTCCTCCGCTGTCTGCAACCTCCGAACTGTCCTCAATCGGGCTTCTATCCCATTCCTTCGTCCATGAAAAGAAGGCGAATGTTGTTCAAGAGCTGCCCGCCCCACATCCTACGCAACTTTCAGACCGAGGAATAAGGAAGGTTGGTCCGAAGTTCGCAGAGACAAATATGCGGAAACCTCGAGGCGGGGTCAAGAATTGGTTTGATAGCCCACAAGGTGACATTAGTGGGGATGATGACTATGACGAGCCCGATATGCAGCCTGCCTTCTTGGAGACCGCCTACCAAACAGCATCCGATGAAGCTCCGCTGGACACTGCTCCGCAACCAGTGATCGAATCACCAAAATTTATCTGCCCGGTTCACGGCTCTAATCATCAACCATCTGTCAATGGGAAAGGTTCGTTCTCGCCAGAGCTCGAACCCCCGGAGGACAATCAGCTACGTGAGGCATTGCACAAGTGGCAAGTGACTAAAAGGAGATCCACTGTTGTCGATCAATCTCTAGGAAGTGCATCGACGTCCTTGGACACAGCGGATCTGCATGAGCAAAGCGTACTCTGCCTCTCTTCATCTGACGATGAGGATGAAAAGGTGCATAAAGCAAACCATCGCCAAGTGGTTGAAAAACGAGCACCCTTTCTACGTGAGAGTCTAAACATTGACTCTATTGACTCTGATGTTGAGATTGGCACTGCTCAAGCAGTAACGACCTCTTTTCTACGGACTCCCAAGCCGCCTACGCAGTCAAGCAGTCTTCGAGACATCTCGTTGGTCAGAAGCAAATCAAAGGTGCAGAAGCTCCGGGCTGTTGAAATACCAGATAGACGTAGTAGCAGGCAAGCCGCTCCACGTTACGAATATCAAGCTCCTTGCACACTTGAAGATGGCTTTCTGGAAGCCCCCTCTACTGACCAAGGTGAATGCCAATCAGTGTCGTGTAAACGATGTACAAGAAGAGCTCAAAGGGTGTTGCCAGGACAGAGCACGCTAGTGATGGCTTTGACACCGCAAGAGGCTTCATTACTGGAAGCCATGAGATCCAAAAAGGCCTCCATGCGTTACAACGCTCAGATCGGTGTCCCTCAAGCCAAAGCCGACAAGGATCCCAAGTCTTCCTTTACTTCCCGGCCTTCTGGCAGTCACGATTCCGGCACTGAATACACCGAGAGTATTCTGGTATCTCTAGACACCAACCCACTCGGATTCAAGAAATATTGCCCACCAAAATTAGCTTCAATGGAGCCAAGTTTGCCTTCAGGCCAAGTGAGCTTGATATTCTCCGAAAGTGTTTCATCGCCGACCACAGGCCGTGACTCACCGACTACGCCTACTCTAGACTCGAATCCAATGTCGCACGGTTTCCATGGTCGGGGCCAATTGCATGCGGTCAAAATGAATGATCTGGGGCATACGCGCTGCAGAAGTGAAAGCAACCCACTAATCATGCTCGAGAATTTTCAAGCATCCGAAAAGGAGAGCGTCTTCCCTGAAGAGTATCCTTGGATGATTTCTCAACTCAATCATAGGAACAACTCGCCGATGATTCATTGAGCTGGAGTCCGAAGTCTGGAGTTGATCAATTCTGCTAACATGGATCTCGGGTGCAAAAACTTGGAAAATATTAGTTAGCTAGGGAGGATGTAGAAATCCGTCCGGTGAATGGATTATATGGACATTTGTAGTGTCAAAACTCATGAATATTATGATCTATCCTGCTTAGATCATTGAGATAATACGACGTTCTTTCTCCTGTTTCTCTTCTCCGGCAATGTTGCCGCCCCACTGCTACGATCTTCGTTCTTTACGTGCCGAACAGCCGCAATTCCCTCTCTAGTTGGCTTGGCCTTGTAATGTGTCTGCAACTACTCATCAGTATTGAATGAGATATTAGTATGTGCCATTCTGCTGTGGAGGAACATTGCGCTGTGGCGCTGTAGAAGCGAGGGCCCAGCCAATTCTAGTATGGGCACGGTTATACCTGATTGAGGCTCATCGAATACTCCATATGACTCAGTTTAATATCTGAGTGACTGGGTTCGGATCGCGTGGTTTGCGAGACGTTAGCGTGAATGAAGTTGGATGATCTGCACAAGGATTGTGGCCCCAAAAATTAACTATCCTGCGAACGAGTTGAGACGATCGGGTGACCAAGATCATATTCACCTTCTTCCAGCGTCGCCAGCTTGACTTGTCTTTACAAGACTGTCCACTCCTTACCTCATATCATTATATCATTGCGCGCATAAATTGTTCTGATCCCACATTCGACCACCTTCCTTTGCAGTCCATTGGTAGTCAAGGGGTACTCTTGAAACCGCCGCGATGGGGGTGGGAGATTATGGCAGTTCATCAACTTGGCTGGGCTTCTCCCTCCGGACTGGGACCCTGACGGTGGTAAGTCTTGCGATCGTCCTGGAAGGTCATGCTAACCACCTTTGATCGCAGCTCACACTCCAATTCTCGTCACTTATCCTTGTACGAGATGTCCCTGTCTTCCGAAAGCCCAAGAGCTAATCAGTCTACCCGGTAGCTTCTACATTATACACGAATCATGCCAGTACCTGGGGGTCGGCGATACCTTCCTTCCACCGCGGTTTTCTTGACCGAGCTCTTCAAGCTGGCGGTGTGCTTGACTGTTTCCCTGTACGAGATTGCCACGAGCCTACCACGGTCTACGCCTGCAACATCGCTCTTCGGCGCTCTGACCAGCGCTGTGTTCGCCGGTGATAGCTGGAAGATGGCTATTCCGGCTAGCCTCTACACACTTGCAAACAATCTCCAATATGTGGGAATTACCAATCTGGATGCAGCCACCTTCCAAGTCACCTACCAGTTGAAGATCATCGTCACTGCTATCTTCAGTGTCACAATTCTAAGGAAGGGTCTGACTCTGCGGAAGTGGGCCGCGCTGATACTGTTGATGGTCGGGGTGGCGATCGTTTCAATTCCACACGGCAAGACTGGGGGACTCGAACCTAGTGGACACAGCAGGATATATTTGCCTCGTTCGTTGGACTCCCTACACGAACACTTTCTGGATGCAACAAACACACCTCTAGCGAAGCGCTCTGCAACGTATGAGGGCATAGCAGAGGATGAGATGGCGCTGAATCACCCTCGAGTGAGTGCCTCTATTGGCCTACTATCCGTTATTGGCGTCTGCATCTGCTCCGGTCTTGGTGGAGTGTACTTTGAGAAAGTCATCAAGGAAGCTCCAAAGCTGACGTCAATGTGGATCCGAAACGTTCAGCTTTCCGTCTACTCGCTAGTGCCTGCACTCTTTATTGGAGTGATTTTTTTGGATGGTGAGGCCGTGGCCAAGTATGGATTTTTCGATGGATACGACTGGATTGTAGCTTCATCAATCATTCTGCAAGCGTTTGGAGGCATCGTAGCGGCCTTCTGCATCTTCTATGCAGATAACATCTCGAAGAACTTCGCCACAAGCATCAGTATGGTGCTTAGCTCTTTAGCGAGCTTCTTCTTTTTCGATTTTGAAGCGACCGGAAATGTAGGTGGAAAGAAAACCTCTCGAAGCGGATTGTATGCTGATTGAAGCAGTTCGTGCTTGGAACTTCTGTGGTTCTCTTTGCTACGTATCTTTATAACCACCAAGAGCTCAGCAAACCTCGACCCCCTCCTATCCGAATCCATACCTACGAGAAGACGACAATTGACCGGGATCCGACAGAGGACGCCTACAAAGACCTTTCCATCAAACTCCCATTAACACCACTAAAGATTGAGGCAGCATTGAGCACCAGCAGGCCGGCTAGCCCAAACCAGCAGCACAAAAGGAAAGGTGAAAGTGCAAGCTATTTTACGAGGCATTCAGATTGATGTAATTTAATATTCGCCCTGCATGCATCTTGGAGTTCTTAGCTTGTTTGCCCTTTCTCCAAGGTCTGGAATATTGAAGGAAGGGAAATGATGGCATCGCAGTGGTCCTTGGTGAGGTCTCTTGTACAAAGAATACATGGTCCTGAAAATGAGTTGTGATAGATTGACGGAAATGAGCAGTATATGGTACTTTGCCCTCATAGATGTCCAATGAGATGCCAAAGCAAAAAGGATAAATCGATGGGCCCACTGAACTTGAGGCATTGTTGCAATGAGAAAAGAGGTTTATGTATAGAGAGGTTTGGGGCTTCTTCTCTCCTTCTCACTTTTGCCTGCGCAGCACGCGAAACTCGTTGACTTCTATGTTTCCATCTTCCGGTTCAGTGGCTCACTCACGCGTGGCGGTAGCTCCTGCCCAACTTGAATTTCGGATTTATGAATGGTTCTTGCATGCACCTGCCAGATTGATTGCGTTGCGCTATTAAAGAAAAATCTATCGCCTCGAGTCTCTTGCAACAGGCTTGAATTCGTTATGCGCCCAGTCCGCCATGAGTCATTGCTCATTCAGAAGCGATATAGTACCAGCGACACGCGCAGAGCACTGTTGGTGGACGAGGTCAGGTATATCAACCACGACGGGCAACGATCTCTCGGATGAAGGCCAACGCCTGCTGACTGCTCCAGCATGGGCAATCGTAGTCTGTCTCGAGCTGCTTCGGGCTGCATCCCTTCACCGGCCTGGACTGGAGGGTCTGCCCTTATTTCCGCCGACCGCGATGCCCCTGCATTTACAAGAAGAATAGCTCATGACTCTGATCTTTCTCATCCTGACTTCATATCCTCAAATCGCTCTACCAACAATGGACAGCCTTGCGATGACTTTCTTCCATGTCATCGACTAACAGAAGACCCTCTGGATGCATTTGGTACGCTATCGCTTCTTGAAAGCTCTTCTCCTAACAAAGACATACAGATAAGGAGCTCTTGGCGACTGGACTGGCCCAAGACCGTCGTTGGCAGGCTTCACAGGGACTTGCCAGACTATCTCTACCACCAAAGTCGAACACTACGCCAAGGAACCCTAGCAGCACGCGAGTCGGGATGAGAGGTTCGTTCAGCTGGGACATTTGCATTCCCATCAATCTAAGTTGCGCAGATGAATTACATGCCACGCCCCAAGTCAGAAACCTCTCTAGCTCTTCCCCAGGTGGGATCGCCTCTAGCCCTACTGTCGTGGCCCTGAGTCAGCGTCGGCACCAGGGTCTAGCTTCAGTTTCGGACCTCTCTTCCGGGTACAATCATTCGTCTCCACTGGCAAGAAAGGTTGCAACTCCCTCATCTGTCCCTTTCCCAGCCGTGGGAAAGTCGGCGTCTTCAGCAAGGATTGAGCTGGGTCATGCTCCTCCTATCGTGCAGGGTATACCCTTGATCTCTGTGAATGATCTGCCAGATCGGATTCGTTCGCTGTTTTCTTTTCAATTGTTCAATGCTGTTCAATCCAAGTGTTTTGCCACTGCATTCAAGACGAATGAAAATCTGGTACTCTCTGCTCCAACCGGGAGTGGTAAGACGGTTGTCATGGAGCTAGCAATATGTCACCTGATGAGCTCTGTACACAGTCGAGAGTTCAAGATAGTGTATCAGGCTCCTACAAAGGCTCTTTGTGCGGAGCGATGTACTGACTGGCAGGCGAAGTTCGGTGCGCTGGACCTGCAATGTGCCGAGCTAACGGGAGACACTGATGCTATTCAAACGCGTAACGTTCAAGCTGCCAACATTATCATTACCACACCAGAGAAATGGGACAGCATCACGAGACGTTGGAAAGATCATGCCAAGTTAATGCGGCTGGTCAAATTGTTCCTTGTCGATGAGGTCCATATTTTGAAAGAATCTCGCGGTGCAACACTCGAGGCGGTGGTTTCACGCATGAAATCCACCGGGTCCAGTGTCCGCTTCATTGCCCTCAGTGCTACCATTCCCAATTCTGAAGACGTTGCCACATGGCTTGGTCGAGATTCTCTTCGTCCCGATCTTCCGGCTCGTCGAGAAGTGTTCGATGAGGACTTCAGACCTATTAAACTTTCCAAAGTTGTTTACGGATACCCGGTCAAGTCGAATGATTTCGCATTCGATAGCATACTTGAGTCAAAGTATATATTTGCGCAAATAACTTGACGACTAACTAACTTCTCGACAGGCTTCCAGAGGTCATTGCAAAACACTCCCAAAGAAAGCCAATCATGATCTTCTGTCCCTACCGCAAATCATGTGTCAAGACAGCAAAGAGTTTAGCGCAACTGTGGACATCAACTACAACTCATGATCGTTTATGGTCTGGTCCGTTACGGCCCCCTGGGATCTTGGACCATGAATTACGCCGTGAGTCAGCATCTTGATGAACCGACTAAGCCCAGACTGATCATCATTAGAATTTGTTTCTGCTGGTGTTGCCTTTCACCATGCAGGCCTTGATGCTTCCGATCGTCGAGCCGTCGAGCAAGGTTTCTTGTCTCACAACATCAGCATTATCTGCTGCACATCCACCCTGGCCGTTGGTGTTAATCTTCCATGTTATCTTGTAGTGATCAAGGGAACGGCGGGCTGGACCGACAATGGTTCTCAGGAATACTCTGACTTAGAGATGATGCAGATGCTTGGACGTGCTGGTCGACCGCAGTTCGAGCAGTCTGCCTGTGCAGTGATCTTGACTCGCAGCGACCGCGTGGATTACTATAACAGACTTGTCTCTGGGCAAGAACCTCTCGAAAGCTGCTTGCACCTCAATCTCATTGATCATCTAAATGCTGAGATAGGGCTTGGAACTGTTTTTGATCACACGTCCGCGAAAAGATGGCTCGCCTCGACATTCCTTTTTGTCCGCTTGAGCCGAAATACAAACCATTACAGACTGAAGGAAGCTGTCAGAAGCAGAGACAATGACGAACTACTGCATGATATATGTGCAAAAGACCTAGCATCATTACAAGGAGCAGATTTGGTGTCCAAAGAATCCAAGCTCAGCTGCACCGAATTCGGTGAGGCGATGGCTCGCTATTATGTGAAGTTCGACACTATGAAAGTTTTCTTGTCGCTTGCGCCCAAAGCCAAACTCTCAGAAATCGTAAGCCAAATACCCATGACCATGCTAGCAACGAGGCTAATGGAAACCAGATGTCTGCCATCGCACAGGCTGCGGAGTTCAATGACATACGTTTGAAGGCCGGTGAGAAATCGCTCTACAAACACATCAACAAGGATGTAGGTATCAAGTTCCCCATCCAAGTAGACATTGCATTAGCCGCGCACAAGGTCTCGTTACTTCTGCAAGCCGAGCTCGGGGGCATGGACTTTCCGGCGTCTGAGCAGCTTTCGAAGCACAGAAGCCAGTTTCAGCAAGACAAAGCCATGGTCTTCCAGCACGTCAGTCGCCTGGTTCGCTGCGTCACTGACTGCCAGCTCGCTCGTAGAGATTCCGTGGCAGCTCGGCATGCACTTGAACTTGCTCGTAGCTTTGCGGCACGTGTGTGGGACAATTCACCCTTGCAGTTAAAACAGTTGGAGCAAGTTGGAAATGTAGCAGTGAGGAAACTTGCAAATGCTGGTATCAATAGTATCGAAGCATTGGAGAACACCGAAGCTCACCGAGTCGAGACAGTCATTGGCCGTGGTCCACCATTTGGTATGAAGCTATTGTCGAAACTTGCACAATTTCCCAAATTACGGGTATTGGTCAAGATGACAGGCAAAGAGATGAAGCCCCAAAAATGCATCCGTATCAGGGTCAAAGCCGAGATCGGATTCTTGAATGAGAATATTCCAGCCTTCTTTCGCAAGAAATTGATCTATGTTTGCTTTCTTGCTGAGACATCTGATGGTCAGCTTATCGACTTCCGACGTATAGCAGCTTCAAAATTACGCAAAAGCCACGAAGTCTTCATGACTCTGGAGCTCACGAAGCCTTCTCAATACGTTTTATGTCATGTCATGTGTGATGAGATAGCCGGAACATGTAGGTCTGCTGAGCTGAGACTAGATCTGCCTGCATCATTATTTCCAACATCCATGGAGCAAAAGGAAGGCGACAAGCCGGATGGGGCTGAAAAGGTCGGACTCAACAGCAGAAAACATCCCAATGCAGGCGTGAAGCGGCAACGGTCTGAAGATTTCAATGATGGCGGACTCGACGACGGCGATTTGCTGGCTGCGGAAAATGTCGAAATCATGGACATCGATGCTTTCGAGGATGAATTGGCATCTCTCCCCTCAAACGACGGTAAACAACG
>QQTW01003814.1_pt1 | contig 11198 bp, 19 predicted proteins | sample 1904831 | NCBI WGS metagenome assembly QQTW01 (sample SAMN09435610, study PRJNA476489) | Subsurface metagenome, whole genome shotgun sequencing project.
ATCGAAGGTTTGTTTTGCATGGCGCGGGGAACGAGGAGCAGCCAGAACCGAGCTAACATGTCTTGAGCAGTGGAGCTACAAACTCGACGGGAGCGGATCCTCGAGACCATCAATTCGCTTCAGATGGATCTCTTGGGGCGATACATGTCCCGACGGCAACAACAATGCACGCTGGGCTATGCGTCTTCGCCGCAGTGCGATTCCTTTCAGCTCGGCGAAGCGATTAAAAACTTGAGCCGGGCCGGCACCATCAAGGTGCAAGGCTTGCTGTACGATACTCATGTGGGCGAGCCCACCGCTCGATCCATCTTCGACATCATCTCGACGCTGCGGCAGTGTCCGGAGTATCAGATCGATCAACACCATGCGCATTGCGGGATTCGGGCTCGACTGATGCCGGCACTGGAATTGATTAAATCGGTGTTGGATTACGGCGTGGGTCTGTGTCGAGATTGTTGGGAGAACAACCGACTCGAATGCCGATGGTCGGAGAAACCACTGGAAGGTCGTTGGGTCATGTCGGGTGATTATGGCGAGTGGTTGTCCATTCGGAGACCGTCGTGCTGCAAGAAGGTTGATGCCAAGATCAAGGCGCTGTTTACGGCGGCAACGAGGGAATGGTCATAACATGTGAGGGCTATACACCCATCCCGCGAGGAAAGATCTGTCCCGTTCTAGCGCCAGAGCTACTCGGGAAATCATCCAACGTCCATACGGCGCAGTTCTCGAATGTCTCAACATGATGGATGGACCAAGGACGAAGACCGTTGAGACACGTGAACGTGTGGCATGCGACCAGCAGTGGCTGATGCTGATGCGGCGCAGTTATATTAGCGTGGCGAAGCTTTGTTGCCCCACAGTGGCTGTCGTGGCTGTGTTCCACAAGCGCCGCGGGGCAAGGCTGAGCCCCCCACAACCGCCGGTGCGAAAGATTTAGCGCGCTTAGCGACCTTCGCTAAACCAAAGCCGCCCAGAGCCACGGGCGGGGTTCTTCGGGGCACCCGCAGAGCCTCGAACACCGCGCCAGGAATGAAGCCTCATAGCGAGCTCCTGCTACAAAATGATTCCAGGGCAGTGTTATGTCAGAGCCCTGAAAGCCTCACCCCGTCTTCAACTGTATAATGATCGATTTCGCTCAAAACACTATCCTAAACACGCTTCACGTAGCCCTCGGCTGTAAGAAATCATCTCCACCAAGGTGGATCTGCCTTTGTGTCTCGTGGCGTGGGCAGTGTCAACCTTGAGATGATGGCCCTGATACAGGGTCCGTCAGTTATCTACTACTGTGCTCATGATGAGGCAAATCTCCAAGAGGTCAAACATAACCGTTATAAACCACCCGGATCCCCCGTAGGACATTCCTTCTTCATCTGCAAAGTGATCCACAAGGATCACTCATTCCTCTGCCAGCAACCATTATCTGCATTTGCAGCATTTCATATATCAATCGTCATTCGATTCAAGGCGAAGTCAGATACCTTGAACTTTAACATCTCCACTTCCCAAAGGCGAAGTGAAGTTTCAATCAAACTCTCCATCGATCCTTCTTTGTTTGCTTGCTCGGCTGCTAGCATTCACTGCCTCCCCCATACGGAAGATTCCAGTCTAGTCCGGTTGAAACCGACCGCAAGCCGCGTCAAATTCCGTTGGTCGAAAAACTCAACTTCAATCAATCGGACCTTAACACAATGGCTTCTCTCAATATTTTACCGGGGCCGTCGCGCCTCCATTTCTCTTCCGCAACCTCACCTACTTCACCAACCTCTACACAACGAGTAGACATGGGTCTATTCGGCTCTGTTAAGGATAAGTTCTTCCGACGCGAGTCGAATCTGTCGTCAAGCAAATCTCCATCATCGCCACGATCGCGGTCTTGGAGGACGACTGGAGAAGAACAAGCATTCTCGGGGTATGCTGCGCAGTCGCCCAGTCAGAGTAATAATGGGTATACATACCCCACCAACAATACCAACCCATTCACGACGAATGCCCCTCCCACGCGTCGACCAGGTCAGTAATTCCCGTTCTTCACCCCTCCCTTATGCGCTAGCATAACTTATTCAGAAACTGACAACAACCAGAATACCCCACTCCCGAAGCACCGCCCGCCTACAGCCCCTTCAATCCCCTTCCCAGCATCACTGCCTCCGTCCCCCCTACCCCTCTTCCCAACACCTCCACCAATACTACCACAGACGATCGATTCGCCTTCCTCTCCACCTTCGACACCATCTTCCTGATTGACGACAGCGGGTCGATGGCCGGACGATCATGGCGCGAAACCGCCTCCGCTTTACGAAGCATCGCACCGGTCTGCACCGATCACGATAGTGACGGAATCGACATCCACTTTCTGAACCACGGCGTCCATCAACCCAATTTATACACACAGATCACCTCCGTCGAAACCATCCAGCATATCTTTAACACGGTGCAACCTCAGGGCGGGACCCCCACGGGAATTCGTCTCCATCAACTCCTGAAACCATATTTGGCGCGGTACAAAGCCCAGCCCACGACCACGAAACCACTCAATATCGTGGTCATCACCGATGGTGTTCCCTCCGATGACGTCGAGAGCGTGATCATCGCCGCAGCGAAGAAGTTGGATAAAATGGATGCGCCGGCCTGGCAGGTTGGTATTCAATTCTTTCAGGTGGGAAATGAACACGGTGCTGCTGCGGCATTGCAGGAGTTGGATGATGGATTGGCCGAGGTCTCAGGGGGTGTAAGAGATATGGTCGATACTGTACCGTGGAAGGGTGGGGGTGGGAGTGGTGGAGGAGGGAGTTTGTCAGGGGATGAGATTCTGAAGGTGGTCCTGGGAGCGGTGAATCGGAGATTGGATCGGAAGAAGATTTGATCGCAGACCCAAATCTCATTTGAATCTGGAATTCAACACACAGTACGCTGGTTTGCGCTTGAGTGCGGCGGCTATGGAAACAGTCAAAACGATGGAGTGATTGGTAGGGATTAGATTGGGGAATTCTCCTCTTCTCTTTATTGCTTTCTTGCTTTCTCTTCTTTGTATATCTTTATTCTAGAGATTCTCTTGGCGGGCTTCATTGGGATGATAAAATTCAACATCAATTATCAATTACTCGTCACCGTTAATCTCGACTGGAACATCACGCTAAGTTGAGTTATTCAATTCGATTCAATGTGATTGATATGACGAATATACTGGAAGGAATAGATAAACCAGACCAGAAGCACGGAATACGGCGTCGATGGCTCCTCAGATCGCCGATGTTTCGTTGCGTTAATGTATTAAATATCATTTATTCTAGAGTGTTGATTGGAGGTCTGTTAAAGTCTTTCCTGAATGGCTGGTCTAGCCTCGGCTAGCTCACAATCATTACATAATCACGTCTTCATAGACAACGTCGAGTCTAGCGAAGACGAGACCATCAAACTACACTCATGCAAAGCCGCTGGCTGTCCCACGGTGCTGCTAGTAAGATCTGTTTGACTCGAGAAGCACGCTGTGCATAATGGATGGATTTGAGGTTTATACGGACCGCATAACACACGGGAGACAAAGAGACAACTACGCCGGTACACAGACTCAAACGCCGGCCATCGCACGACACTCAATGGAACCAGGTTATATTTCGTATTGTCAATCTGGATTGCGAGTACCGATATAGAGCCGGACTAGCTCAGTGAGTGACGACGAGGGGCACACTCATAGAGATCGAATAGGAGAGCACAAACCAGAAGCAGCCACGGTTATTCAAATGGGGCGCCGAGCAAGATTTTATCGGTTTCGTATATCTAGGTCGTCACGACCTTCTCACCAGCTCCTCGATGAATGGAGTGGATCGATCGATGAATATGGATACTGCAGATTGTCACCTATGAGAAAGACTCGCAAGGAAAACAACCAATAAGGTATATGAGTGACAAAAGGAGATGGCACGGACGTCGACGAACCAAGACAAGAAGAAAATCAGAGGACGATCGAGCAAGTAACAGTAAATGGAAAGCACAGAGTACAACAATAAACGAGTGACGAAAGGAGATGATACAGCGATCTCAAGCCCAAGGAAAAAAGGCAATAGCCAGAAGAAGGTGGACGAGTCTCAATGAGTTGGACGAGACCTGTTTGGTCAGAGCAAAGGCCAGATGTATCGTGAAATGTGATACGAGCCCTGACCGGACCGGACCGGGACCGCAAGATGAATGGTCTTTGCTCCCTCCATCACCCTTTGGAACCGACGGCGTCCCCACGGCAGCTTTCCACTCACGACAGACATAGTGGCCTCGAGCCCGTCCATTGACCGTCCGGAAGCGGAGCTGCCACAATGGCACCGGGCAGTTTGTCGGCCGGGCATTCTTCGGCTCGTTTGACTAACGGATTCTCCGTTTCTTCTTCGTCATCCTCCATGGTCGATCCATCGATGCTACGTTTTGCCACTGGTGGGGGATCATTCACAGGGAGTCCGAAGAACCATTCCGGTGAAAAAGGGGCTGCACCTTCTGGAGACCCATTCACCAGGACCACTTTGAGGGTTGCGTCATTACGGCTCTCCACCCAGGCCGTGAAGGCTCGGATCATTGTGGAAATCTTGATTGCACTCTTTGCGCCGTTTGCAAGCTCCAGGTCCAGTCCAAACGTGTGAGAACTACCTGAAGTCAGTCGGTCCGTCCGGTTGCTCCGAAGATCCCATGGAGCATCATTCCCTTACAGGTCGGGAAGTGTGAACCATTTCGCAGCCGCACCGCCGGTAGTCCAGGGCTTTAGGGCGTGTTGCCAGTTCAAATACGCCCCTAACATGTCATCGTTTTTCGACATCCACGAACCGAACTCGGTTGCTATAGCGTCCGGGAATCCCCAAGGGTTCATCACCAAGGGAGTAACGAGTTCTTGTTTGACTTTCTGAGAGCGAGCGTAAGTGTTCGCTCCACCGTTCGGGCACATGAGTCTCCAGATCTCACTCACCACGGCAAACATGAAGATGAATCTTCCTAAATTGTTATGGTACAGTGTTGCCGGCCTCGGTCGCTCACGTCGCTCGAGACTGAGTGATCCCGGCAGTTCCGAAAAACTCGAGACGCCCGACACGTCGGAGCCGGCGGACTCGATGCCGGATGCTGAGCTGTCCGGTCCCAAGGGAATTGCACCGACCGCGCTGACGAGCGCGGCGGCCTGTCCACGTCAGTCTCTTGAGTTTCACCAATGACAATATGCCGACGGGGCCTCACCAGGAAAAAATATTTCTTGATTGCGACCATCTTTGATCGGATGTTCTTTAAACGTTCGGGAGTGGAGTGTGTTGGAGAGAACGCTTTTCAAGCAGGTAGGCCGTGGGTCAAATTGGTGGTGTGATAGGTTAAGATTGGTGAGCCGGATCGAGAGACTGTATCGTTTGATGCCCTTACTGACGAGTGCGCCATCAAGCACCCTTATATCTTTTCCATCCAACACATCTTGCATCGTTGTCTGAAGTCAGCAGCGGCGGCAGCAGCAGCAGCAGCAACAGCAACTGCCATGATACTTCGTTGCCGACGTTAGCGGTTGCAACAACAACCCCCATGATCTTTCGGTGCTCGGAGTCAGCGGCAACGACAAGAATCGCCATGATCCTATGTTGCCATTGAGGGCGACGCGCTGACTGAATCTTGGGCTGATTCTTTTCAGGCTATTCAACAGTGTTGGACCAACAATCTTTTCGACACGAATTCCGGTGGTCATCCATGTCTGCCAGCTGCGGACGAACAACGGCATGGACGTCTTGAACTTCGATAGGTGAAGATGACGTCCAAGACATTGCGGTTCTGAAACAGTTTCTTGCCTGGCTGCAGCATCAAGCTCCGCTGAAACTTCCTGCATGTCATCTGCAGACGTCATGTACAGGGATTATCAGGCACCGATCAGCCGACGTACGCGAAGCACAGTTATAGCTAAGCGAAGCTATAATCAAACCTCCTATCACCAGTATGCAGGTACATGCCACCTGTTGGGCTGATCAGACATCGTGCCAGCTGAGGTATGCAACCGCCACTTGCAACCGAGCGATTCTTCCAACATTCAACATGTCATCCTTACCAACGACGAATCGACGATTCGTCTTCTTCATCAAGATCATCATCGACAACGCTCCGGAAAACAATACAATCCATTGAATGAACTACTCACTGTAGTTCAGTGACTGAACCACGTGGCCTTTCCTTTGCCTGCGATGCGTCTTACAGGGCGCAGTCTTGCCCTACGTTGCAAGCGTCAATGGTTGCAACGCCCTCGTTGATGGCAAAGCGCTGATCAGCGACAGCTTCTCGTCCACTTGTTATCGGCGAGAAGCTGTCACTGACCGCTTCAACGGATATGGAGGGAATGACTATATAAACCTCATATCATCCCTCCCTCAATGCCTTCCTTTCATTCCACAGCAGCTCATCAAACAAACACAAAGCACAAGACACAGCTCAATCTCCTCATCTCTTAAAGTCTTTGCAAGATTTCCTACCCAAAAATTCGTCGAGTCTCACCAAGCATTCTCTACTTGAAAGAACCTCGACGACGAAGCTTTCGTTAGCATCTCTTCGAGCAATCAGTCAACCACCCAATCTCGTCAAACATGAAGCTCTTCACTCTCGCATCCTCCATGCTCGCAACCACCACGGTGGTCGTCTCCGCAGCTGCGGTGGCGGTACCAGTCGACGACAGCGCCCAACTGACAACATCGTCACGCAGCATCCTCGGGGATGGCGTCTACACCATGGATCTGGACGACGGGGACAACGAGGTCTTTAGCCCCGTCGCCCCTCAATCCGTGCATGTTCCGCAGGAGGACCAATCGACCCATGGAATTCTAAAACGTCGAGGCACGTACGAAGTGCATTGCGGGACCAAGAACAATGACCATTTCGTGAACCTGAACGAGGTGAACAGTGCGAAGAATGAGATGCTCGCCGTCATTGGAACTGGGTATACGCTCACGAACCTCGCCGTGTCGGTATGTTCCAAGAGTTTTCGATTTGATCCTCTTTTTTTTTATGGTTGGTCGTTTTGGGGGGGGTGCTGACGTGCTTGCTTGCTCGTCCAGGCCCAATCCGGTGGCGTCCGCTTCTTCTGTTGCAATTTCAACGGGCATAAGACCACATGGATCACCCCGGAATTATTCGACGATGCCATAAACGCCGTCGATAGGGAATGTAAGGGTGAAACGGCTTTGGGTCATCGCGGACCCAGCGATAAAAAGATTCCGCTTTGTGGGAGAACTTACGTCGGGGATGTTTTTTGTCACCCGAAAAACCGCGGTTGATAGATTTACATTCCTTTCGGGCTTTCGGGCTTTCGGTATGGTATGGTGAGAGATAGGAGTGGGTTGGTTCCCCTGAGAAAGGTATGTGGAGCCAGCCAGTCGATGTTTGGAATGATGCCTCATTCATTCATTCAATCATCACCTTCTTTCTATCGTTGCTCTCTCCTTAAGTCACCACCTCATTGTTCCGGGATCTTTTTCTTTTTTTTCTTTGAGTGCTCCTCTCGAGATTCGGGGTCGTTAAGAATGCTGTTGCGGTTTCGGATCCATTGGTTTGTTTTGTGGGGGTTTGTTGGCTAGCTACTATAGACTCGGGAGGTCGGCCCCGGTGTGCGCGTTCACTGTCTTTACAATTAGAGTAGCACTCGATCGAATATCCCTATCTCTTGCGCTTACTGTCGTTACAATTAGCTTTCATAAGCACACAATCGAATCTTTCTCTTGAGAAGCCTTCTTTAAGGGATAATGCTTGGAGAAAGCTCCTTGTCGTGATGCCTGCCTGCCTGTCCGCCTTTGGACGATCTTGTAACGATGTTGTCCCTATCGTACGACGATGCCAGACCAGTCGACGACCAACAGGATCCAGCACAGACGATGATCGTTCTACGTACCTGACCTCTCCATCGCACGGTAGGTTCTAGCGTCCCCATCTCTCTTCTCATCGTGAACTTCTTCGTGGCTCGGGCGCTGATGTTTGGTTTTTGTTTTTTTAAAAAATAAACAAAAACAGCAATCACACCACCAGCGGTAGATGGATGGCTAGCTAGCTGACTGGCTTCACGTTTGGCAGGACAGGGCAGGGCAAGACATCCATAAACTGGCTGGTGACTTGGGAGCTAGCGGGTCCACACGCACATCATGTTCTCGTATAAGGTTAGAAGTCTCTCTTGTCCATGGCGTTCATCTAGAAAGCGATATGTAGAGAGTCGAGAGCTTTTAAGTGTGCTGTCGATTGGCGAGAATCCGCACTTCGCGAAAGGATTGATCCGTTGAGGAACTGCACAGCTTTCCGCAAGACCTGTTCCCTTATCAAGCAGAGACAGACCTCTGTAGGAGCACCATGCTATATGCGCTATAGCAATAACTGGGTCTTTCTTATGGTTTGGTCGGATTTTATACTTACGGGCAAGATTCCTGGCAATCTATTAAGCAGCTCTTTTATTCGCTCTGTGGATGCCTTTCGAGTATCTGGATGCGAGACTATTGCGCTGCTGGGGACGAACAGCCAAGTCACACATAGGGGGATTATATCTGTCGAGTCCACGGATGGAAGAGTGGAAGGAGCATAGACCACCTCACTGCTCTCTTTTACGAATGGAACAGCAATCTCTGAGAGTCATTCTGTTCCCCAGCTACATGCTCACTTTGTAAATGGACCAGACCATTCACGAAGTATAGATCTTCGTCAGTGGACAGCACATAAGCGCCTGCCTACCGCATCGACACTCCCTTGACCATCAATGACGATTCGTTAATGACAAATATAGCTGGAGGTGATTCACTTCAAGTAAAGAAATCAGTTTGTGAACCTGTCCGAAAACTAATCTGATACTTGTCAACTCCAGTCTTCAAAGTGTCAAATCCTCTCTCCTGCCTCCTCACAAACTGCTCCGGTTGTATGTCCGTATTCGCACCACACGCTTAATGGGCTGTAACAGCGGCAGCAGCACCGGGGCTGAGATCCAAGAAGCCGTACCTAATTTCATGTCAGTACACACCCCGAGAAACATACTCCTTAGAGTCAACGGTGGTACATACCAGCCAATAACACCCATCCCAATAAAAGCGCTGAGGACGCTGAATACCAAAGCAATGATGCCTCGAGTAGTGAATCTATTACATTCCATTAGTAACTTCCTTTCTCTAATCCTTGTATGGTCTGAACTCACCCTTCAGGCAGAGGTTCAGGAGAAGTAAAAGCCCCCGTTAAATCCAACAAGTTTTGTTCATTCCCCGCAGCGTTGCCTCGACTTGGGATACCCTGGTCGTTGCATACTTTGAGGTGATCACGAGGGATGGACAGATTCTGCTGTAGTTCGACGGGAGCCTCGACGAAGGTCATGACCAGTCCTGAGACGAGATGCCATTCGACGTGGCAGTGGAATAACCAGACGCGTATTTCACAATTAGTCAGACTTCGATGGACATGGGATGGGAAAACTTATCTGGATTATCGGCTTGGAATCTCAAGACGATGTTCCCGAATGGTCGAACCAAAACGGTATCTCGTTTCATGGGATACTCAGGCATCCGGATCGACGTGTTTGTACTGTCGTACGCTCCCGCTTCGTCTTCTGATCGAAACACCGTCTGGAAATTATGACCGTGGAGATGGAACGGATGTTTGCCTGGATCTAAATTGTTGAGAACAATCTCGACGATCTCGTTCTTTTTCAACACCACTGCGTGCGTGTTGGCGCCGTAGATTTGGGTATCGGTCGCGTTGGCACCGGTCGTTAAGGCGGTATAGAGAGTCGGCACCTTGGGCCGGACGTAGGTGACGTCGTTGAAGAAGGCACTGGAATAAGTTAGACATGCGATGATGGTACATCAGTGTTTCGCTCACTAGTTGACTCCGTCGCCAAGATTGTCCATGGCCATGTCCAACGTGACCGATTGGTCGACTTTATCGAAGATGGGCTGGCGATCAAAGGGAACCAGCATATAGTCGTCAAACGGGTCAAATTCCTCTGCCATCGCTGGTGGAGGAAGAGGCTTCTGATCATCATAGACAAGCCAGCCCGTGACATTGGGGTTCAGTCCCTCGGGAATCTTATCGAAGAGATCCTACATAATCGTTACCCCTTGTGATCGGGAGAATGATTTCATAGCGATATGACAAACCTGGTCCATGCTGCCCACAATGGCAAAGTTCTGGTCTGGAGTGTCTTTGGTCGTGAGGAGTACGCTGTACCGCTGTGCCGGGGTCACATAGATGGACTCCGCCGGCTCAGTATAAACGCCGTCCACTTCGACGATGCTCATGGTGTGGTTTTCGAACCACAGATACTGCGATGCAAAGGCGCCGATATTGATGATGTGGATGAGATATGTCTTTCGGGGTTGTACGGCCACCTTCAGATCCACGGTGTCGTTCATCAGCGCCCTTTCGGGGACTGGTTCCGCGCCCGTTGGGTTGGAGACGTCCAAGAATCGGGCGATCAGCGGACGCATCTCTTCGTTGTACCAATCCGAGAGAGTCAAAACCATCTCCTCATCGTAGCGATCCCGGTGCGGATTCTCGGGATCGTGCACGATGAACGCTCCACGAAGGCCATCCGGATATTGTCCGCGGTCATGTGAATGGTACCAGTATGTGCCCGGTTGGTTGACCTGTAGACGACGTCAGACGTTCCGGGAAACACGAACGACGCAACCTTCTGAGATGCTGGCGACTGACGGTGAAGTTATACTGGAACGAGCCTCCCGGTGGAATGCTACACTGCGTAACGCCAGCAGCACCATCCATGTCTGCCGTGCCATTCTGGAACATGCCATGCCAATGCAAGCTCGTCGATTGATTTCCCAGCTGATTGTTGACATTGACAATCAAACGGTCTCCCACCGAACACTCGACGGTGGGAATCGGCCAGCGGCCATTGATTCCAATGACAGGCCGTGGAAAGGTGCCCGTTGGATCCGAGGTTACCCAGGTAATGTTGAAATCATATGTGACGGTGGCAGCCTGGACAAGAGTGGATGACAATATGAGGAGAGCCAGAACGACCAGACGCCGGAGAGCGAGCAGATTCGCCATCTTGGAGGAGAGAATGAGCACAGCACAAGAACACGGTCCGAGACGGTAATGATAACGGCGGGTTGGAATATATCACAACCAGTAGAAGACAGAAACTCGGGCCGAGGACGTGGACGACCCCAACCACTGTGAAAAGAAAGTGGGTTGTCTCGAGCGTTCTGATGAACGGCCGA
>QQTW01003815.1_pt1 | contig 11198 bp, 9 predicted proteins | sample 1904831 | NCBI WGS metagenome assembly QQTW01 (sample SAMN09435610, study PRJNA476489) | Subsurface metagenome, whole genome shotgun sequencing project.
TACCTACCGCATCCGCGTGGGACTGATACCGTTTTATGGGTATACCTCCACAGTACGGAGTAGAGCTCCAGTCAGACGTAGCTGCGAACGCTCGATACATAGATCCTATCGGCGAGCTTCTGTGCCTGGGCGGCCAAAGCAGAGCGCTGATTTGGGCCCCGACGATGCTCGACATCCTCCATGCTGGCTGCTCCATATCCTCCGCTCGGATCCGCCGTGGACGGGCCAGGCGGTTCTTGTATGGAGGAAACAATCCCACATCTCCGTAGATCCGCGGCGGCTTCTGGGAGTGAAGCTGCACCTGCACCTGCCGATTCTTCCCTGCCTCTGTGGTTCGGGCGGCCTGGCATCGTACAGTACAGGGTTCGTCCTTTGCTCGTAATGCGCGGTACGGGTACCCTCCCACGCATGTCAGAGGGCGGTACAACACCACCGCAATGAAAACCTGACATCGATCACGACCGGGACCCTTGTTTGCCAACCGCCCCCCGAGGTGGGGAAACAGAAACAGACACAGCTGCAACGGCAATCCCACTCCGCTCCCGCCCTCTGTCAGCCAGAGGGACGCGGTGGGACCTCGGGCGATTCACCAACCGAAAGCAGGGAGATAACAGGGCGTTTTTTCTCGCTGAGCGGCGTGTGTATGTAGGTATGTGTGTAGCTACATCATTTCACGCTGAGGACGATTGTGTGTACATATGCAGTACAGCCGGTGGCCCATTAATTCCACGCCCGGTGAGTCCAGGCCAATGAAGTGGTGGTGTTGCCCTTCAGGCCCATGCACCGGGACGCCAGACGCGCTGAACCGAAAAGAGGGAAAAAGCAAGCGGTTGCGACACTGGCTGCAAAACAACCCTCATCCGCCCTGACGCGGACAGGGTTTGTTTGCTCCGGGGGCGAGGGCCGTTGAGTGGAAACGACGACGACCAGGCCGGAGGAGAGGCCTGAGGAGTCACTGGTGTTGAGTGTTGACGGGTACTCCGCTCCGTACACAGGCCTCCGTACGTATCAGAACGCGTGGGCGGAGGCGGTCATGGTCCAATCGAGCCCCAGCATGCCGAGCCCTCCAAGCAGAGACGATCTCTGGCGGTTGGGGCACACAGGCGCGGATGAGGTCATGGCCGGCGCGCCGACTAGATAGCGAACACTGTCGACGGGTGTTGTGTCAAAGTTTCAGCGCCAGCGTGCGCAGTAGGTGAGGGGCAGGCCCACGGGTAGCTGAGGGGCTACTGGGAAGAGTGAGGGGACAATCTGGGACCCGTGGACATCTGGAAGACTGCCGTCCCATCAACTCAAAATGAAGCAGCAGTCCCGGAACCGAAGCGTCGTGCCCTCGTCTCAGGATCGGGTCCGCCACGAGGCAGAGATGCAAGGGAAGGACGTCCGTGTCAAATATAGACATTTTACTGCAGACATGGAAGGACAGAGCCGGGGTTCTTCAGTTAGAGACGGCCCATCACGGCATCAGAAGGGTTCTACATGTACACGTCCTACATCCAAATTGATCAATTGATACCTGGAGATCAACTGATGTAGGTTGCGCTACGTCTGCTCCGTATCGCATACATACTTGTACACACCCGTGGACATTTCCCGTTTCCAGGTTTTTGCCTTTGGCTTTTTGTCTCCACGCCCAGACGCAAGAAACAGGAAGCCCTCCAGCAAGGCTAAAAGATCATAAGCGAAACGAAACGCGTCCCGGCGCGGAAGGACGCCGCTCCTCCCCCCAATGCGCGTAATGACAGGTTAGAGGCCGGATGGCGCGTTTCTGACGCGATTTTGCTTTTTCCTTTCCTGCCTGTCTTGCCGCCACTGAGCAATGCAATCTCGCCAGATGCGCATCACCCGGCTCTTCCGAATGGGACTTCTCGACTTCCAACTTGCTGCACGCGGTTCTATCTTGGGTCTCGTACCGTGTGACGACTGTCCTCGCAGAGCCTCTTCTTTGCCACTGAGCAGCCAGTACTGTACTGACCAGAGTTGCACCGATTTTCCGTGTCCTGGCTATTCATTATCATGCTATGTATTGTATCTCAGTCATCGGTCTGATGCGGGCGCCGAGCTAACAGGCCGTCCTACGCCGTTAACACGCAGTTATGAACACATAGCGGCCGAGCCAAAAGGAAGACGTCGCCCTCGGGCGACCGTTTGAGTTCAGTTCTAGAAGGACGGACGAGTAATGAGGCCTTACTGCCATCGGTTTCGCCCCTCCTGGCGGCACAGCACCGAACCCCGCAATTGCATGCCCGCTCTTCCAGCTTTTTCCATCGTGATATTGCTTCGAGCAGCTAAACGCTGGGTCCGTGATTCTGATAATGAATCATGAGAATCCTTTGAGCTTGTCAGCCTCGGTAGGAAGCTCCCTGGCTGACTTGCCTGCTTTGTATGTACTCATTCATCGATTGCAGACTCCGTATTCTTCTCGCCTGCCGTGCTGGTTCCGGGCATCTCCGCCGGTCAACTGGTCCATCCTGATTCCTGAGTCCCAACCTTCAGGCCAAGAACGACCTACCCCGGGCTCTCACTGAAAACTAACAATTACTGATCTACATAAGCAAAGAAGCCGGCTTCGTTGAGCGGAGATCTTCTCGGCAGGAGTTAGAGTGGTAGTTGCCCCTCGGCTCGCCTGAAGCTCCAGAAAAGAAAAAATACCTCCACAGCCCAAAAATCAATCTTCATTTACCGGGTACGCAGCACCTGGTCGCAACTCCGGTTCCGCAATTGAGATCGGCCGTTCGCGTGGCTATCCGCAGTGGAGACGACAAAATCAAAACATAAATGGAGGCAGAGATCAGAGCCCAGGTCCCCAACCTGGACCCGATCGTGTCCGACTACGCCGTGGGGTACCTTCACCATGCCTCGAGCTCCTTCGTTTCAGAGGCGGATCCGACGGCGCCCACGCCCCTGGCGGAAGCCGCCTCGACAATCTCCGCCCTGCTCGTCTCCGCGTCCGGAGACTTTTCCCGGCGCAACGAGCACGCCGTCGACGACCTGGTCGCGAGACTCATCGCCCAGCTGACGGCGGCGGCAGATGGAGTCGACGGCCAGCGCCGGCAGACGGCGCCGTCGGCGCGCAAGCTCGAGCAGACGATCCATGTCGGCTCGCAGCGCAACGTCTCGTCCACGCTCGGCCTCACCAGCGGCGGCGTCGACCTCGAGTCGGCCAACGCCCGCAAGGTCGAGTCCAAGGTGGACCGCAAGAAGCTGGAGAAGGCCGAGCGCAAGATCCGGGCCAAGCAGGACCGCAAGGTCATGAAGAACGTCGAGTACGAGGCCTCGCGCCTGCTGGACCAGCCCAACGAGACGCGGTCGTACGAGGAGTTCTTCATGGCGGTCAACCCGCTCCAGCTCGGGTCGGATGCCAGCTCCAAGAGCAAGGACATCAAGGTGGACGGGATAGACGTGTCCATCGGTGGGAAGAGGATCCTGAGTGACACCAACCTTACGCTGGCGTACGGCCGCAGATATGGTCTGGTTGGACAGAACGGTATCGGCAAAAGTACGCTGTTGCGGGCGCTGAGTCGGCGTGAAGTGGCTATTCCGACGCACATATCCATTCTCCATGTCGAGCAAGAGGTAATGCCTTCTCGGACCATATATCTGGCGCAAGTGATAAACGTAAGACGTAGATTACCGGTGACGAAACCCCGGCGTTACAAGCAGTCATGGATGCCGACGTATGGCGGAAGCATCTGCTCAGAGAACAAGATGTGAGGACAACATTCCCACCCATACGGCACCTTCTGATACGGTGACAGAAAATTTCAAAGGAGCTCGCAGAACTCGAAGCGGAACGGGCGTCCATGGCGGACACGTCTGCCGATGCAGCGAAGCTGGATAAGCATCGTGAAGGGCTTGACACAACTCTCAGCGACATCCATGCCAAGCTCTCCGAGATGGAGTCCGACAAGGCAGAGTCCAGGGCGGCGACCATCTTGGCCGGCCTGGGATTCACGCCCGAGCGGCAACAGCACGCTACGAAGACGTTCTCCGGTGGTTGGAGGATGAGATTGGCACTCGCTCGGGCGCTCTTCTGCGAGCCGGATCTGCTTCTCCTTGACGGTCAGTCGCGTGTGCTCTTTGGAAGACTATGATACTAATTATTTGCCAGAACCGTCCAACATGTTGGATGTGCCCTCCATTACCTTCTTATCGAATTACCTGCAAGGCTACCCTAGCACCGTGCTCGTGGTCTCTCACGACCGAGCCTTCCTGAACGAAGTTGCCACCGACATAATACATCAACACTCCGAACGACTCGACTACTACAAAGGGGCCAATTTCGGTATGTGGAAAACGCTGGAAAGACCAATAGGTCCTTGCTGACCACAACACAGACTCATTTTATGCTACGAAGGAGGAGCGACGCAAGACGGCGAAGCGGGAGTATGAAAATCAAATGGCTCAGAGAGCGCATCTCCAAGGTATTATGTCCATCATCAAGGTGCTCTGAGTGGCTACTAATCAGACACTCAAAGCGTTCATCGACAAGTTCCGTTACAACGCGGCCAAGTCATCCGAAGCGCAATCCAGGATCAAAAAGTTGGAGAAGATGCCGATTCTCGACGCACCGGAGAGCGAGTACACGGTACATTTCAAGTTCCCCGAAGTGGAGAAGCTCTCGCCGCCCATCATCCAGATGAGCGGTGTGAACTTTGGCTATTCAAAGGACAAGATCCTCCTGCGAAACGTAGACCTCGACGTGCAGCTGGACTCCCGCATAGGCATCGTCGGACCGAACGGCGCCGGCAAGACGACGGCCCTCAAGCTGCTGATCGGGGCGCTGCAGCCGACGTCAGGCCTGATATCGCAGAACCCGCGGCTGCGGCTGGGCTTCTTCGCGCAGCACCACGTCGACGCGCTGGACATGAACGCGAGCGCGGTCAGCTTCATGGCGGCCAAGTACCCGGGCAAGTCGGACGAGGAGTACCGGCGGCACCTGGGCGCGTTCGGCATCACGGGCATGACGGGCCTGCAGAAGATGGAGCTGCTGTCCGGGGGCCAGAAGTCGCGCGTGGCGTTCGCGTGCCTGTCGCTGACGAACCCGCACATCCTCGTGCTGGACGAGCCGTCGAATCATCTCGACATCGAGGCCATGGACGCGCTGTCGGCCGCGCTGCAGAACTTCCAGGGCGGCGTGCTCATGGTCAGCCACGACGTCACCATGCTGCAGAACGTGTGCACCAGTCTGTGGGTGTGTGACCACGGCACCGTCGAGCATTTCGACGGCACGGTCGGTGACTATAAGAAGAAGATTACCGCGCAGGCCAACGCGGCGGGTGTCGTGACGGCTCAATAGAAGGGTTGCTCGCATTTGCCATTGTGTCTAGAGAAGAGTAGAACTGTGCTTCTTGTATATACATGGAGAGTGTATATATAGTCGACTTGGTAAACTGCACTTTTCACAGCATCCAGGGTTGCACTTTACAAACTCCTTCTCGTAACATTTGGACCCCTGAATGTGATATGTGATCCTGTGTTTCTCGAAGACCTCTTGTCAGTCGGCTGCGTGAAGATGATGCCTTACAGAATTATACGAGTCCGAAGTATGGTTACACTTACCATATCGTTCAGACCGGCAAGTGCAATGAGGTACTTATTGGCTTGCAACTTAAACTCTGAGGTCTTAAAGGTTGACGATCACGATCATCCAGATTCGGAAGGGGCATTCGTAGGTACCAAGGTACCTATGTACTCACCTGGACCTCTCGTCCTGTAAACACCATCGCAGGTTACGATTCCCATGGCAATTGCAACCGTCAAACAACAACCTGCGAACTTGCCATCATAGCAGAAGCTTGGGTCGTTGCTACTCGCTCATTTCGGCTCTTTCGGTCATCAAGCGACTCTGTAATCCCAGCGGTCGTCAGAGACGCCGGACGTTGACCACTAGCCGCCTTGACAGACTCAGAATTCTCGACCCACGGCTCGTCCGTGCCTGTCGCTCCTTACCAGTCTTCAGAACTTCTCTTCTATCCCAAGAGACCCAGCTCTCGTAACGTCATCACGGCGGAGACAACGGCATCAGATTTGGATCAGCCATCCTCGCCGTCCACAGCCGCGGCGGAATCACCATACCCTCCCCCATTCTCATCCCTCTACTTCCCCCCACCCGACGATAGCGAAGACCCGAACAAAGCCAACGTCACTCACCCGTCGTCCGAGCCTCTACCGGCATTTACAGCGGCGCCGGGACTCCAGCTCTCGTCGTCCTCCGCAGCAGCCGCGGCCGAAGCAGAGACAAAAGCGGCCCTTCCGCGCGACAACAAGGACGGTTCCTCCAGTAAGGACCTCGACGACGGAGAGCCGCCTCCACCCTACAGCGAGGGATCGAGCCCGCTCGATTCGTTCACATACGTCATGGCTGCCGCTGGAGGAGCAGCGAGCATCATCACTCAGGTGTCACAGGGCGGTGCACCGCAATTGAACACGTTGGCAGGTGAGGCCGGACGCTCTATGCGTATGGTATGGCATGGCTGATTGGGGTGCTTATTAGGTGGAGGCTCCGACGAGAATATCAAGCTCGAATTAAGGTATACCTGGCAACATGATTCTCGAGAAACGCTACTGACTGGAGCGCTAGAGGCACGAGGTTCACTCTGTCGCGAGATGAGCTCCTTACGCTACCCGAATTCGTGCTGCTGTCCTTGTTTCCAAACGGACTTCTCCCGGATAATCACATGAACGCATACCACGACGGAGATGTATATCCTGTAGATGTCAGTTCCACAAGCGCCGTTGTCACACAACAACAGTCCCCCGCCCCTTTCAACTCCATCGGAGTCATCATAAACATACTCTCAAATCCTCATGCATATTTATCTGACATGACCTATTCCTCTCAGTATGACCCGAATTCCTTGCAATACATGCTTGAGTTCTTCCGACAAGTCGCCCAGACCATTCCGACCTCGACCCCGTCTCCCACGATAGCCAGTATGGACCAGCAGCAGCAGAACGAGGCCATACCCATCGAACCGATGCTCGGGTCGGCGCAGGACATGTTGCAGGACCGCGCGGGCATTATTGTGCTCAGGGAAGACTTGGACTTTTACGCGATCCCACCGCGGCGCGAAATTGAGCAGACGGAGATGATAGAAGTGAAGCGAGCGGCTGGTAGGGCGTTGCTGAAGCAAGACGGGATATTCTCGGGACTGCGGAAGAGCGAGGAGCCCGGGACGACGGAGCAGCATCTGATAGAGATGTTGACTGCTGGGTGAGTTCTTACGATGGCCATGCTCGTGCTCATTTGGTCATGCACCTTGTTCTGACATGCGGGTTCTCGTAGTGGCTTCAATCACGACGACAGATGGGGTCATCGTGTGGGCGAGCCCAACAAGGCCGTCATCTGCAGCATAGCCCTTGCTCGACTGCGCACCGACATCAAAGGCAACGAGCTCGCGAACAGCAACGCGCTCGGCATGGCCCAGAAGCTGCTGCTCTTCTGGAGGAAACCTGCCCGGCGTTGCTGGTGGGAGGGCGTCGAGCTTGAGAATGTCGAGGGCGTGCAGGGTCCCTTGAAGGTTTGGATCAGGAGAGTGTGGACTCTTGAGATGGTAAGTGATTTTGCAGCACCAGAGATCTTGCTCAAAAACAGTGTTGCGGACGCTAATCCTTTACAAAGAGCGTCATCGGCTTGCGCTAGAAGAGAACTCATAAAGGCATTTGGCGCCGCATATTTGGGACTAGACCTCGCCATTCTTTTCCTACATATAACCTTCTCCTACACCTCTTGATCGTGGACTGACTGTAATCTCTCTGTTCTGGCGGATTGCGCGCTCTTGATACCTCTGTCTAATTGTCACGGCGCGATTCTGTCTCAAGCATCGTTTCGAGTGTCGACCACTACCGAACTGTGGATAAACCATTTTCTTTTGTTGTTTTGATCCCAGCGGTTTGCAGGACATCCGGCACCGGGATGAGCTTGGGAAGTGCGAGGAGGGATGTCCGTTGAAGAGGAAGATGAATATGTTCCCTTTGCATCAGGGCGTCGAGAGCTGTGTCGCTGTTACAATACATCGCTGAATAAGAATATGTTCCTAGACCCAGTTTGCCTCTGGTATCAGAAAATATCGTGCAGAGACCACCCATGGCCTCCCCTATTTCTTTGTGTATTTAGCGCTTACCGTGATTACAATAATATTCTGTACGCTGTGCGGGGGCGGGGAGTCGGGGCAGTCCAGCCGAGCCAACACCAATCTTTGGTGGTGCCGCCGATTTCCGTTTTTCTTGCAGCACCTTCGCTTTACCTTTTCCTCATATTTCCACCAGCAATCCTCCGTACCTCTGCCCCAGTTACAAGAACTCATCAAAGAAAGCAACACCCTAGAATCATGAGTGCTCCGGCTCAGAAATTCAAGGTCGCCGACATAAGCCTGGCGGCCTTTGGGCGCCGGGAGATCGAGCTTGCCGAAAATGAGATGCCCGGTCTGATGGCCACGAGGGAAAAATACGCTCCTGAGCAGCCATTGAAGGGTGCTAGAATAGCTGGATGCTTGCACATGAGTAAGTTAACGTGACTCAATTCTCTAAGCTGTGTGGTGCTGACAAGCCCTCAGCAATTCAGACCGCCGTGCTCATCGAGACGTTGAAGGCACTAGGCGCCGAGCTGACATGGACGAGCTGCAACATCTTCTCAACCCAGGACCACGCCGCTGCTGCTATTGCCGCTGGTGGAACGCCAGTGTTTGTGCACTCACGCGAGCTCATGGATAACCGCTTACACGTGCAACAGGTTTGCGTGGAAGGGCGAGACGGAGGAGGAGTATCAGTGGTGTCTGGAGCAACAACTGACCGCCTTCCAAGACGGCCAGAAACTCAACCTCATCCTCGATGACGGTGGCGATCTGACCGCGCTCGTCCACACAAAGTATCCGGAGATGCTCAAGGGTTGCTACGGCGTCTCCGAAGAGACCACCACCGGCGTCCACCACCTGTATCGCATGCTCAAGAACAAGGACAAGGACCACGGTCTGCTCTGCCCGGCCATCAACGTCAACGATTCCGTGACGAAGTCCAAGTTCGACAACCTCTACGGGTGCCGCGAGTCCCTGGTCGACGGTATCAAGAGGGCTACCGATGTCATGATCGCCGGCAAAGTCGCCGTCGTGGCTGGTTTCGGCGATGTCGGGAAGGGATGCGCACAGGCGCTGCACTCAATGGGCGCTCGTGTTATCGTGACCGAGATCGATCCCATAAACGCGCTGCAAGCCGCCGTTTCCGGGTATCAAGTGACCACGATGGAGGAAGCTGCTCCCATCGGCCAAATCTTCGTCACGACCACCGGCTGTCGTGACATTCTCGTTGGAGAGCACTTTGAAGCGATGAAGAACGACGCCATTGTCTGCAGTAAGTCTCTGTCATCATAATGTGCGATTCCACGCTGATCATTGTGCAGACATTGGCCATTTCGACATTGAAATCGACGTCGCGTGGCTCAAGGCCAACGCCAAGAGCGTGCAGAACATCAAGCCCCAGGTCGATCGCTTCCTGATGCCCAGCGGCCGCCACATCATCCTTCTGGCCGAAGGTCGGCTCGTCAACCTGGGCTGTGCCACGGGCCACTCGTCGTTCGTCATGTCCTGCTCGTTCACGAACCAAGTTCTGGCCCAGATACTGCTCTTCAAGGCCGAGGACGAGGAGTTCCGCAAGAAGTATATCGAGTTTGGCACGACCGGCAAGCTCGACATTGGCGTCTATGTCCTTCCCAAGATCCTGGACGAGCAGGTTGCGTTGCTGCACTTGGAGCATGTGAACGCGAAGCTCTCTAAGCTTTCAGAGAAGCAAGCAGAGTATATGAGACTGCCCATTGAGGGGCCGTTCAAGAACGACACGTAAGCTCCCCTCTTTTATCTGTAGGATCTCAATCTTTGTGCTAACAAGATCCTATCCAGGTACCGCTACTAGACTCTGGTTTCATGTTCGGGCTCCAGTACATTCAACACGACTTATGAAGCTATGACAGCAAAAGCGATTGTCTTCAACGGCATTTCATGCGCACGGAGCTTGTTCATCTTGTTCTCAACATCAAGACCCGATTGGGGTTTTGGAGCTGGAGGCGTTCCTCCCTTGGCCGTTTCAACCTTGGCCACGATAGAACTGGTCTTCGCTCCGGTAGCTTGGCTGCAGATGAGTGTATTATCTCCAGGTAGAGTAAAGTAGAAACTCTAGAACAGAGTGTCATTCATCCGATATGTTCATTATGGCTGCGTCTGATTTACGTAAATTGTAACATCCAGCGTCGTGAGCAACATCAAATCCGGATCACATTGAATTCTATCCTTCTAACCTGTACGACGAGGCACAGTCGACGATAGACCAACTTTTGACAATCATGGCTGCCCTTTAAATTGACTCCGTTGGCTTTCGGGAGTTTCAACCATCGGTTCAACATCAATCCACGGCTTGTGCCTTCATTCTTTTTCCATAATCTTCTAGTTTCCTTCCTCCACATCTACTCCGTACACCAAGCATATACAGCTGCAGGCCATCAGCCCATATCTACTGCTCCCAGTCTATAAGCAACTCCCTGGATCTACGAGTAAAACCCTCTAATACTGTATGTTCTCTGCGCCAACGCAATGCATGCGCCGTCAAAACTCAGCAACGCCCAAGCCAAGTGCCCGAAGCAAGCAAGTCAACTCCCTCGGTCGAGCTCAGCTGATCATGACCACGATGTGAAATAATCCCAGGATCTGTATGTTACGGCCGGCCGACGCTGCATCATCGTCGACATGAAATCTTCCAATGGATATTCCGGCTGTTGCAGTACCACTTCATCAGCCGACAGACTCGTGTGAGAGAGAAGATGAAGCAAAAGAAAAACAGGGTGCCCTTACACAGACTTGTCTAAGCGGCCCGCTCCCAATCAGCGGATCATCGGAGACGCCTGCGCAGCGGAGACCTTTGTCGACGCAGTCGAGTTGGAAGAGGAGCGTGCGGGACTCGAGATGGCGGAAGAAGATGTCGACGACGCAGCCGTGGTTTGCCAGCCTGCTGCCCGCCTCGAAGATCGACATGGGCGTGTTGTAGTAGCATGTCGCGCCGACCGTGGCTGCCAGCGCGTTACAGGACTGGATCGCCTCGTCCCCGTAGAACGTCACCTCGAAGGCGTGTTCGACCAGGTTCAGCGCCGGCTGCTCGGTGAAAGGGCTGATCACGGAATTGAGGACCTTGAAGTATTTGCAGCGTGGCGTAGG
>QQTW01003816.1_pt1 | contig 11197 bp, 11 predicted proteins | sample 1904831 | NCBI WGS metagenome assembly QQTW01 (sample SAMN09435610, study PRJNA476489) | Subsurface metagenome, whole genome shotgun sequencing project.
CGAGTAGCCAGCTTAATAGAAAGACGGATTTTCGCTCACTGGATCGCGATGGGCAGGTTTGTGTAGCGCATCTTGCTCCGCCTGGGCGAATGGGGGTAGACCGAATTGAAGTGGTGTTTGAGGTGAACGAGCAACGGCTCTTGGTAGCGACGGTAAAGGATTTGCTAACTCAGCAGGTATTGGTGGATAGAGGAGCGATCGCCAAGCTCAAGTAATCCACAAAAGTTGAGCCCAAAATTGAGCAGAATGCTGATCTATGTTTAATCCTCCTGCACCATCCAAACCAGCATCCCCAGGATTTGAGCGACTGGCGGGAGCGGGTAATCCGTGAGGTCAATCGTTACTGTCTGATCTTTGAGCTTGAGGAATCGCCAGACAGTTCCACTGCTGACTGTGCCATAAATGACTGGGATCGGCTGTTGTTTTTGTTTGTTGAAGCGTTGTGCCGCAACCATTTCTGCCAGACATTGCCCCAATGCAGGCTTAAGGTCTTCTTTTTTTGCCTCTACAATAATTACTACTGGAGCTTTGATAAATAATTGTTCTGGAGAGCGACTAATCAGGAAGTCGCAATAGCCAGTTAGTTCAGCTTCCGGCTCCACATTAAACTCTTCACCAGAGAAGACGCTTATTTGCCCTTTTAACTGTCTTCTCACTTCCAGTAGTACAGGATTAATGATGCCTTCAGAGCGGGCTTTCTCGCTGCTCACCGCGATCGCCCAAGGGATCGTCTCCTTCAGAATTTCTTGAAGTAGTGGCGTAGGAGTAATGGGGGTAATTTCTGGCAAGAAGCGTTCCCCTTCAACAATTGTGAGATTGAAATCGTCAATTGCTCTGCTGAGGGTAAATTTGCTGTAAGGCATAGCGTGTGACTCGCAAGTGGATTGAATATGCTATTCATTCTCTTCCGTGTCGATAAAAGAGTTTAGATTTGTTACTTGACAGTATACCAATCGTTCGGTTAAGGTGTGTTTGTACCGAACAGTCGATACAAAAACTAGCACTCAGTTCTAAATCAGTTTCACTAGCCACTCACTACCACTACCAGAAAGAAAAATACCATGCTACAAACCCAACCGCTCCAACCGATTCGACTGTATCGCCATGCTCTTTCCGGTCATTCACATCGCATCGAGCTATTTCTGTCTCTCCTCGGTCTGCCGTTTGAGCGGGTTGATATCGATCTGGCGGCAGGCGCACACAAGCAGCTTGAGTTCCTCCAGCTCAATCCGTTTGGTCAGGTACCCGCGATCAACGATAACGGTGTGATTGTGCCAGATTCCAACGCAATTCTGGTTTATCTGGCAACCAAATACGCGGACGCAAGCTGGCTGCCCCGTGATCCCCAAGGAGCGGCGGCTGTGCAGCGCTGGCTGTCTGTAGCGGCGGGTCAGATCGCCTATGGGCCTGCTGCCGCCCGCCTTGTGACAGTGTTCGGTGCAAAGCTCGACCACGAGCGTGCTAAGACGATTGCCCACAACCTGTTTCAATTGATGGACGCACACCTTAAAGGGCAGCAATTCCTAACGGGTGACACCCCGACGATCGCGGATGTCGCGGGCTACTCCTACATTGCCCATGCCCCCGAAGGTGATGTCTCCCTCCAGTCCTATCCCAATCTTCAGGCCTGGGTCACCCGCATTGAGCAGCTACCTGGGTTTGTGCCAATGGTAAACACTGCGGTTGGCCTAGTTGCTTAAGCAAAACGAAGAGAGGAGGCCATATGGATAATTCAGGATGGTTGCATAAGGAATCACCTTTTCACGCTGGCGAGATAGCAATCCAGGAGCGGTTGGGCGTCCGAACTCGGATCGAGGCTCAGGGAAGACGGTTTATTCGCAATTATCTGACTGAGCAACATCGTCAGTTTTATGCTCAACTGCCGTTCCTGATCGCTGGAAGCGTCGATGCAAAGGCTCGTCCTTGGGCTTCGATTTTAGTGGGTGAACCTGGCTTTCTCTCTACACCTAACGATCGCACCCTGCAAGTAACCACTAAACCGCTATTTGGCGATCCGCTCATAGAGACGCTGGTGAAAGGCACGGAAATCGGCTTGCTAGGAATTGAATTACCTACCCGTCGCCGCAATCGAATGAACGGAACCGTCACGAGCATTACCCCGGATGGCTTCGCGGTTCAAGTGGGTCAGAGTTTTGGGAACTGTCCGCAATACATTCAAGCTCGCACCGTTGACTCCACCAGCATTCAAGATTTCAGCACCCCCAAGCCGATCGCTTTAATCGAGATTTTGGGAAAGCCGGAACAAGCCATGATTGCTACAGCAGACACTTTCTTCATTGCGACAGCATTTCAGGGGAATGAGTTCGACCCGATTCCGGGAGTCGATGTTTCCCATCGTGGCGGCAAACCGGGATTCGTGCGGATTGATGATGAACGCACCCTCACCTTTCCTGACTTCACAGGTAACTTTCACTTTAATACGATCGGAAATTTGCTGCTTAACCCGCGTGCTGGTTTGCTGTTCATTGATTTTGATCGTGGCAATTTGCTTTACCTGACGGGAACAGCCGAAGTGATTTGGGATGATGAAATTCGCTCCTTTGCAGGCGCTGAACGGTTAATCCGCTTCCACCTTTTTGAAGGGCATCGAGTTGAACTGGAGTTTAGACTAAGGCATGGAAAATGACCCAACGATGGTGGGTTAAAGAGGTGATGACTAAAGATTAGAAAAATGCCCGAACTAAGCCGACTTAGTATTTTGTTTGTGCGGCTTAGAAGTGCGTTTTCTAACAACGGGATAGTTAATTCTACGCTGGCGTTGCTGCCCAGTTTTCCAGCCTGGTGATTTTCCACGGGGTTTTGGAGGTAATGCTGGTGTTCCAATCGCCGTCAAAACTCCTCCCATAGCTTGGGCAACCCTTCCAGGGGTTAACTTATCGATTGACTTTTGCCACGGTAAGGGGTTATCTGAGACAATATCACGAGCTAACCACAGTTCCCAAGTTATTATCGGCATTAGCTCGCTCCACCGTTCGCATTGCTTTGGCGTACCAATTTTAGGCAGTGTCCAATGCAGGCGTTGTTTGAGAAATCGATACCAATGGTCAACAGCAAAACGTCTTAAATAAAGTCGCCAGACTTCATCTATAGGTGGCATTTGTTCTCCACAAAAAGCTAACCACAAAGGTTTAGCCACCCTGATTGAACCATCTGATTTTAATCGTTCAACTAAAATCAGTGACATTGGATGTTGTGCAGCACTTCTAAAATGCAAATCATCCCACAAGCGAATTCGCAGCAAACCTAAATTTGAGTCATTGATTTCAAGTTTTTGAACTGGCTCAATCCAAGTTCCAGGTTCGTTTAGCTTAAACTTGTTTCCATGAACACGGGGTCTTCCCTTACCTGAATATACTGGGGGCTTACTCCACAAACATAAGTTTGAGCGTAAACGCATTAATTTATCTGCATTTATCCCAGCAGTTTTTAAAACAAATGGAGCGCATCCATACTCGCTGTCCCACAAAGAAATCGGTCTTGATGGCAAGAACTTACATACTTGCCCTAGTTGCCACACCGCTTTACTAATAGGACTTTCCCAAGAAGTAATTCTCTCGTGCCTTAATGGCATTGCCCAACTACCTTGGCTTTCTGGTATCCAAGCAATGGTACTATAGCCAAGACCTACAGTAATTGGCTTGTTTGCTGGTATCCCGCCATTACAGTGATGTTCCATTGTCCGCTCTTTAAGTGTTACCGCATTTGGTCTCGACCAAGCTGTATGGTCTCCCGCTAGTACAATTCGACCCGATGTCGTGATTTGTTGTATGTACAGTTTCATCAACTTTTGACGTTGAGGTCTTGTATCCTGTAATGCTTCATAGATACTTGACCACTTCCTGCGAAATATTGGGCATTGGGACAGGTCTGCAAGGCAATAAGCTTTGCGTGTAAGCATTACAGCATCGGTTAGTTCAAATGTCGCATCGTGCGCTCGGCACAAATTGTTGTAAACATCTTGACGGAAAGCTTTTAATCTGGCAAAAACGTCCATAGCGGCTGATGTGAGTTGGTAGTGCTTCTCTCATCTTCCGTCAGGAGATGCTTGTTTTAACCGCAGGCATCTCCTTAAATCTTTTATACCCATTCCTATGCGCCGCGACTACGTAGCGGTCGCGTGCTTTAGTCTAAACTCCAGGTTGAAGGCAGCTTGCCGTTACGCTGGTCTGAGCCTGACTACTCGCCGTTTCTTGATCGCACTGGCTCATGGAAAACTACCTGAGCATTTGAGATTCGAGAAAGGGGAAATAATATGTTCAATACGCCAGATACCTCTGTTTGGAATAAATTAGACTTATCAGTAGATCTTTGCCTGTGGAGCCTAACGATGTCCATTTCTCCCATCGAATCGGCGATCGGTTCGCCCGATCTATTCGACATTGCGTTGCCTCCAACGCAAGCCGAGTTGCCCTGTGATGACGGAGAACCAATAGAAACGCAGCGTCATAAAGTTCAACTTGATCTACTGATGGATAGCCTGCTGTCGTGGTTGGAGGCGCGAGACGATGGCTATGTAGGCGGCAACATGTTTGTCTACTACAGCATGGCGCAGGTGAAAAATCGAGATTTCAAGGGGCCGGATTGCTTTGTGGTGCTGAACGTGCCTAAGGGGGAACGGCGCAGTTGGGTGAGTTGGGAGGAAGGTAAAACGCCCGACGTGGTGATTGAGCTACTGTCAGAAAGTACGGCTGATGCCGACAAAGGCGAGAAAAAACGGATTTACCAAACACAAATGCATGTTCCGGAGTACTTTTGGTATGACCCATTTGAGCCAAATGATTGGGCAGGCTTTCAGCTGCAAGGTGGAACGTATCAAGATATTCTACCGAATGCTCAAAATCAGATGGTGAGCCAGGTTTTAGATTTAGCATTGCTGCGGTGGCAAGGGCTTTATAAGGGAATTGATACGACTTGGTTACGCTGGGCGAAATTGGATGGAAGTTTGTTGCTAAGTGCCGAGGAACAGGAGCGCCAACGGGCAGAACAGGCAGAAGCACAAGTACAGCAGATTGCTCAAAACTTAATGCAGACGGGAATGGATTTAGAGCAGGTCTCACAGGTAACGGGACTGACGATCGCCCAAGTGGAATCTCTACTAAATTGAGTTACCAACAGTGTCGTCGATATAATTAAGAATAAAAACACAGCTCCAGAAAGCTTGCCATGGCACAAAATCCCAATCAGCCTAGAGCTTACGATGTTGTTTTGGGTGGTAAAACTCCGACTCCTATCGATGGCGCTGTCTTGGGAGGGTTGTCAGGAGTCAAGCGACGCTTGCTGAGTCCAGTTGTCACGCAACGAGTTGACGCCTTAAAAGAGACTCTCAAGTATGGTCAACAAGGCAAAGACCTACTGATTTGGGGACTGAAAGATGCTTCATGGCAAGTCAGGCAAACTGCATACTTGCTGCTTCGGGAGCCTGATAAGCTAACATCGAAATCCTCTCATGAGCCAGGATTAAAACAGGCTCTGCAGGATTACAACCCCTATCAACTGTTCCAGTGTCTTTACAGACATTCCACACCACACTCCACAGCTTATTCTGTCACTATCAGCCCGGATAGTCAGCTTCTGATCAGTGGCGGAAACGATAAAAATATCAAAGTGCGATCGCTGCACACTGGCAGAATACTCCGTACCTTCAGTGGACATTCCGGCTCAGTTTATGCTGTTGCTATTAGTCCTGACGGGCAGACTCTTGTCAGCGGCAGTTGGGACAGCACAATCAAAGTATGGAACCTAAACACTGCAGGTGGGAGCATAGCACAAGGAATTGCTTCTACAAGCCGAATTTTGGGCGATGGACTACTACAGACCCTCAGTGGACATTCTGCGGAGGTTAACTCTGTTGTTATCAGCCCCGATGGACAAACTCTCGTCAGTGGCAGTGAGGACGGAACCATCAATTTGTGGGAGCTACGCACTGGGGAACTAAAGACTACCCTCACTGGACATTCAAAAGGGGTCAAGTCCGTTGCCGTCAGCCCGGATGGCAAGACATTAGCTAGTGGCAGTGCTGACGAAACCATCAATTTGTGGAATTTACGCACTGGGGAACTGCTGCGCACCCTCGTCGGGCATTCCAATGGAGTTAAGTCTGTCGCCGTCACCTCTGACGGACAGATTCTTGTTAGTAGTGGTCAGGACAAGACAATCCAACTGTGGCATTTGCACACGGGAGAACTGTACTCTCGTCTCACTGAGCATTGGGGCGAAGTGAACTCTGTTGTGATTAGCTCAGATGGACAAACCCTGATCAGTGGCAGTCGGGATGAGACAATTAGGTTGTGGCATCTAGCTACAGGGGCACAGTTGTATAGCCTTGAAGGGCATCAGGCTGCTGTTGCAGGTGTAGCTATCAGCCCGGATGGACAGAAGATTGTCTGTAGTAGTTGGGATCAGACAATTAGAGTATGGGGAGTGAGATAGGATACTCTCATGTCACTAACCCGCACCGACCTCGAATCTGGTCTTTTGCAGCAAATGGTCTTGCAGGCCAATCTTGGGCTATCCGTCCTCAGCGAGATCCAGTTGCAAGAGTCAATCAGCGAGATCTTACGGAAACAACAACAGAACTCTGATGTCTGGCTGTTCGCCTATGGTTCGCTGATCTGGAACCCCATCTTCAGATTTATGGATCGTCGTGTCGGGACTGTTTACGGTTTTCATCGACGCTTCTGCCTGTGGACGCCGCTTGGTCGGGGGACTCCAGAAAATCCAGGGCTAGTGCTGGGTCTTGATCGCGGCGGTAGCTGTCGTGGTATTGTTTACCGGATTGCTGCCGCCGACGTGCTGTCTGAACTGCTGTTGGTTTGGCGACGGGAGATGGTGGTCGGCTCCTACATCCCCCGCTGGGTCAAGGTATTTGACGGCACACAAGAGATAGAGGCGATTACCTTCGCCGTTAACCGCCTCCATCCTAGCTACGCTAGTAACGTAGACCTTGAAACCACTGTTGAGAGTATTGCAACAGCGCGTGGGCAGCTAGGTCCCTGCTCCGACTATCTCATGCAAACCGTCGATGGATTAATGTCATCCGGAATCAGAGACAGACAACTACTCATGCTTCGCGATCTGGTAGTGGCACGACAACAATCCCTGGCAGGTGCTAGCAATTTTCCAACGGTGTAGCTAAACCCACCGTCCCACAACTACTCGCACTGTCCCATCTTCTAGCGTTTCTTCCTCTTCAACGTTGAAGCCTTGCTCTTGCACGGTTGCCATCAGGGTTTTGTGGGCATACTTCTGGGTAATTGAGTTAATAAAAGCCTTTTGGTCAATTTTCGCCCCCCAGAAATCAGCAACTAACTCATAATTCTCACCATTACGGCGAAAGCCCAAATCATAACGGCTAGACTGTCGAATCACATACTCGGCTTGAGTGGTATCGCCTTGATATCCACGAATAGATGTGTTGCACTCCACCTGATGCCCCAACTCCTGCAACACTTGATGCAATACCTCGCCGTTTTTGATTTGGACTTTAATTGTGGTGAAATGAGACATAAAAATATTCTCCCGTAAAAAGTTTTAAATACTCATACTTTCTTAGTCTACTTCCAGCGGACCAATCCCCCGTTGTATGGTGTATTGTTTCAGTTCATCTACTAACTGTGTATCATTAGAAGCTGTTCTAGCTCCTGATTCAGCAGCCCAACGTTTCAGATCGGCAATTTGGTCACGAGCGATCGCAGCCAGTGGCACCGTCTCTTCAATTGAGCGCAGCACATCCTGCATTGTCAAGTCCCGCCGTTGTCCATCCGGCTGTTTCTCAAAGAAAGCACGATGCATCGCATCTACAATCACCTGTTCAATTTCTGCTCCACTAAAGTCTTTGGCAGTTTTAGCCAACACAGCCAGATCAAACTCCCGCAATCGACTGGGGCGTAATCTCTGCAGATGTACCCGGAAAATATCCTGCCGCTCTGTTTCTGTAGGCAGATTCAGAAAAAAGATTTCATCAAACCGTCCTTTACGCAGCAACTCGGCTGGCAAGATCCGCACATTATTCGCCGTCGCCACGATAAACACTGGGTTTATCTTTTCCTGCATCCAGGTAATCAGCGAACCAAACACCCGCCGACTGGTTCCTGAATCGCCATCTATACCAGCGAGATTACCAAATGCCTTATCAATTTCATCAATCCACAGTACACAGGGAGCCATTGCCTCAGCCAGTCCAATCATCTGCCTAACTCGGCTCTCACTTTCCCCGACAATGCCACCAAATAAACGCCCTGAATCTAAGCGTAACAGAGGCAATCGCCACTCATGAGCAATCGTCTTTGCGGAGAGTGATTTGCCGGTGCCTTGAATCCCCACCAGTAAAACTCCCTTGGGGTTGGGAATGCCGTAGCGTCTTGCCTCCTCGGTAAAGGCATCCTGCCGCATTCTGACCCACTGCTTGAGATTTTCCAACCCTCCAACACTCTTCAGAGATTCCTGCGCGGTGAAAAACTCCAAAATTCCCGTCTGGCGAATCGATTGCTTTTTCTCCTCTAGCACCCCGTCAATATCTGACTCATCCACCTGTTGTTTTGCTGCTAGCGCCTTCGCTAACACCCGCTGAATCCGCGCCCGACTCAACCCCTGACAAGCTTTTACTAGCTGTTCTCGCGCTAATCCATTCACTTTCAGCTTTTCCTGCACCACCAACTGGCTAATTAGATAATCAATTTCCTGCACATTGGGCAAAGGAAAATCAATTACCGTCACTTCTTCTCTCAACTCAGCTGGCAGCTCTAATATGTGACTCGTTAGCACTAACGTCTTGCGACTGCGCTTTAGCTCCTGCGTCAGGTTCTTTAACTCCCGTATCACCGGAGCGTTTTTATCACTGTAAGGATTCTTCAGAATAAAGTGCAAATCCCGCAGCACAAAGATGGCGTTTTCCTGAGCAGTTGTTTTGGCAATCCGATTCATAGCCCCCATGACTGCTCCTTTATCAGCACCATTGTCATCCCAGCCGCGCACGATATCCCAGAGCAAGATTTTCCGCTCAGGTTGAGACATCGCCGCCACTTCGAGCAATACTTCCTCGACTGGCTCCTCTTCCACCGTCACAATGTAGAGCAGGGGATAGCGTGCCCGGATCATCAAATCCAGTTGCGCCACCAATGTCTCATGTGGATTTTGACTGCCAAGAACTGCATCGTAGGCTCTAGGCTGATGAATATTTTTGGCCATTGACAACCTCTTTTAACTTCTATCCTAAGTTTTACTGAGGCGTGATGCCGCAAGTGTCCGCAACGCCGAAGCGTGATTATGGCAAAATGAAAATCGGTGTTCTGAATAAATCTTCCTAGGTAATCCTGTGAGCCCAACTGCGCCTTTTTCTGCCCGTCGCGTCGTTTTTCCCTTCACAGCCATTGTTGGTCAGGAAGAAATGAAACTGGCCTTGCTGTTGAACGTGATTGACCCCAAAATTGGTGGTGTGATGATTATGGGCGATCGCGGCACTGGTAAATCTACTACCATTCGGGCGCTGGCTGATTTGCTGCCAGAAATCGCAGTCGTTGCCGATGATCCCTTTAACAGCCACCCCAGCGATCCTGATCTAATGAGCGACGATGTCCGACAGCATTTGGAGCAACAGGCAGAAATTCCTGTTGTGAAGAAAAAAGTCCCAATGGTTGACCTGCCTTTAGGAGCTACAGAAGACAGAGTTTGCGGTACCATCGATATCGAAAAAGCTCTCTCCCAAGGAGTAAGAGCCTTTGAACCGGGACTACTCGCAAAAGCTAATCGGGGCATCCTTTACGTCGATGAAGTCAACCTACTAGATGACCACTTGGTAGATGTGCTGCTCGATTCAGCAGCAAGCGGCTGGAACACCGTCGAGCGGGAAGGCATCTCCATCCGCCACCCTGCCCGCTTTGTTCTCGTCGGTTCCGGCAACCCTGAAGAAGGTGAACTGCGACCCCAACTGCTTGATCGATTCGGGATGCACGCTGAAATCCGTACTGTTAAAGAGCCAGCCTTGCGAGTGCAAATCGTAGAGCAACGGGCGGAGTTTGACCATAACCCCCTATCATGTCTGGAAAAATATCAGCCCCAGCAAGAAGCTTTGCAACAACAGCTGGTTAGCGCCCAAGAGAGCCTGCCTTCGGTAATAATTGATTATGACCTACGAGTTAAAATCTCGGAGGTCTGCTCTGAACTCGATGTTGATGGTTTGCGGGGTGATATTGTAACCAATCGTGCTGCCAAAGCCCTAACAGCGTACGAACGCCGCACGGAAGTCACGGTTGATGATATCCGCCGTGTCATGACTTTGTGTCTACGTCACCGGCTACGCAAAGACCCCTTAGAATCCATTGATTCCGGCTACAAGGTAGAAAAAGCCTTTAACCGCGTGTTTGGTATTGAATCGGCAGAGGAGAAACCACACAAAGCTGCATAAACTGACGTACAGGTCCGCGAGCATTTTCGCAATCACTCATTCCTCACTGCCTACTGATGAGAATTTGGCGCTTTTGGTTGAACACCTTAATTTTGTCGAGCCAGTACAACCCGCCCCGGTTTGTAGAGCTATTGATGTTGTTGCTGGCGATTGGTTTGCTAGGAATTTGGCAGATAAAACCTAACTGGCCCTATCTGGTGCTGAGTTTAAGCTATGTAGTTGGGTCATCTATTTCTATCCTGGTACGAGAAGCAATCGCACCCTCACCTCAGCCACGAGCCACCCAGGTAACGGCAGTGCTTTTACTGATTGTTAGCCTTTACGGCTTTGCCGACTTATTGCGTTACCTGTAAACTATCTATTTTGACCTACACCCGCGCGAAGCGCCCTGACTGGTGGAGAATCAGGCGATTTCCAGCCGGATCGTAGGCGTAGATTTCTTTACCGTGGGAGGCTGTTAAAATCTCTCCTGGTGGTGGGTATCCCAGGGCAGTAAGGTGAGCGATCGCTCCCGCCAAGTCTTTCACTTCCAAACACAAACTCATCCCACTTGCAGCTGAGTTCTCAAATTCTTGCCGATTCGTTTCCTTCGGTCTAAAAATACCAAGTCGCAAACCAGGCAATTGAAACACTTGTAAGTTTCTATACCGATTTTTTAGAGCAAGCTCCAGCAGTCTATATCCCGCATGTTTATACTGAGTTTCAATTGCCTGGTTTGCGACTTGGTATTTTTAGACCGAAGGAAACGAATCGGCAAGAATTTGAGAACTCAGC
>QQTW01003817.1_pt1 | contig 11196 bp, 6 predicted proteins | sample 1904831 | NCBI WGS metagenome assembly QQTW01 (sample SAMN09435610, study PRJNA476489) | Subsurface metagenome, whole genome shotgun sequencing project.
TAATGGGGGAGCGACTGTATAGGGTCAACTTGCGCCCATCCGGTTTTAATAGTTCCTGGAAATACATCATCCTCCTCAAATTCTCCTCTAGTTGCCTCTGCTGGACCCCCCAGTTTGAACGGTGGGAAATTGGCTTTGAAGCTTTCATCGTCGGACAGCAAGATGATATCCAAGTCAATATCAAGCTGCTCGTTGGCGACCAATTGCTGGTAAGCGATCGCTACGAGGTGTTTAATGGAGAATTGCACCGCCGCATTGCCCTATCAGATCCAGGAATTGACGATTATCGCAACGAATTGCTGTGGTCGCCAGAGAAACCAACACTAATTGATGCCCATATTCAACTATGGGATAAAAATAATAATCTGCTAGATGAAGTCCGCTCCTACACAGCAATGCGGACAGTGGGGAGACAGCGCGATCGCTTTATGCTCAACGGGCGACCCTATTATTTACGCCTAGTGCTAGACCAAGGTTATTGGAACGATACCTTGATCACTGCGCCCTCAGATGAGGCGTTGCGGCACGATGTAGAGTTGGTAAAAGCTATGGGTTTTAATGGTGTCCGCAAGCACCAAAAGATTGAAGATCCCCGCTTTTTATATTGGGCAGATGTATTAGGATTGTTGGTTTGGGAAGAAATGCCTAGCGCTTATCGCTTCACCCCTACAGCCGTAGAGCGAATTACCCGCGAGTGGGCGGAGATAATTAAACGCGATGCTAGTCATCCGTGCATTGTGGTGTGGGTTCCTTTTAATGAATCTTGGGGAGTGCCTAATTTAGTTGAAACAGCAGCGCATCGCAACTATGTTTTAGCGCTGTATCACTTGACTAAAACCTTAGATTCAACGCGGCTAGTAATCGGTAACGATGGTTGGGAAAGTACCGATACAGATATTATTGCCATCCACGACTACGACAACAAACCGCAGCGATTGTTTAAACGCTACGGGCAGAATGTTAAGTTAGCAGATTTATTCGATCGCCAGCGTCCTGGTGGGCGCGTTTTGACGCTTGATGGCTATCCTCATCACGGACAGCCTGTAATGCTAACGGAATTTGGCGGTATAGCCTACACCCCACCGCTAGACAATATTGAAGTTGATAAAACTTGGGGATACGTGCGTTCTCACAATATCTCTGAGCTACAAATAAGGTATGAGGCACTGCTAGGGGCGGTCAACAAAATAGAAATGTTTAGCGGCTTTTGCTATACCCAGCTAACCGATACTTTCCAAGAAGCTAATGGCTTATTGTATAACGATCGCACGCCAAAGTTTCCCATAGAGGCGATCGCCGAGGCAACTAGAGGAGAATTTGAGGAGGATGATGTATTTCCAGGAACTATTAAAACCGGATGGGCGCAAGTTGACCCTATACAGTCGCTCCCCCATTAATGAAGGGATTGTTGCCCCTAGTCCTAGTAATGAAAAAGTCGTCGCGAACCCGCATTTGCGCTGGCATCCTTTACGCGGCGAATGGGTGGCTTATGCTAGTCACCGTCAGGGGCGGACTTTTATGCCCCCGCCCCAGTACAATCCGTTAGCACCTACTACTGACCCGCAGTTTCCTACCGAACTTCCCCAAGGACACTATGACATAGCTGTATTTGATAACCGCTTTCCGTCCCTGACGATAGAATCCCACGATCCGCCAACATCTATTGTTGAGACATTGCCAGCTAATGGAACTTGTGAAGTGGTGGTATTTACTCAAGATCCTCAAACTGCTCTTAGCTTGCTAGAACTAGATAGACTAGATTTACTACTGCAAGTGTGGAGCGATCGCACTACTAAAGCACCGCCACAGATTCAGTATGTTTTACCTTTTGAAAATCGCGGCGTAGAAGTAGGGGTAACTTTGCACCATCCTCACGGGCAGATATATGCTTATCCTTTTGTGCCGCCAGTTCCAGCGCGGATGCTGGAGTGTCAGTTGGCGTATTACCAGCAGCATCAAAGTTCTTTGTTGCCAGATTTGATTCAAAAGGAGGTAGGTGCAAACGAGCGGGTTATTTACCTTGATGAATATGCGATCGCTTTTGTGCCTGTATGCGCCCGTTACCCTTACGAAGTCTGGATTGCGCCCATTGCGCCCGTTGCCACGCTTAACGACCTAAGTGGAGAGCAACGTTTCGCCCTTGCCAAAGCGCTCAAAACTGTAACTCTCAAATATGATGGCTTGTGGAATCGCCCTTTTCCTTACTTAATGGCTTGGTTTCAAGCGCCGATTGATGGCAAACCACATCCCGAATTTCAGTTACACGCCGAGTTTTACCCGCCGCTAAGGACAAAAGATCGCCTCAAGTACCTAGCAGGAACTGAACTCGCAGCAGGAATGTTTGCTAATGACACGCTACCAGAAGAAAAGGCAGAGGAACTACAAGCGGTAGTTGTCAACATTGAAATGCCAGTAAAATTATGAATGATGAAGTTGTTGCCAAGTTAGAGTTAATTCGTCAAGTCTTAGTTACTGCCGAGGTTGCAGGTGTCCGTTTTAAGAGAACAGATTGGTTTGCTTGGGTAACTGCTGGTGCTTCTAACACTGTGCTGCTGACAGCAGAAACGGGAGTAGCAGAAGTATTAGTTACTGCCCAAGATGCCTGGGTATTGACAGATGAGATTGAAGCACAACGCTTGCAGGATGAGGAATTACCTGCATTTCAACTACACGTCAATCCTTGGGCTGAAGCTGCTGTGCGGGAAACTTTTGTCCGCGAGGCTACTAATGGGGGTAAAGTATGTAGCGATCGCCCAACTGCTGCTGAAACTGCTTTACCTGACTTACTTGTAAGCTACAAACGGGTAATGATGCAGGGCGAACTAGAACGCTATCGTCAGGTGGGGAGTAAAGCCAGCGCAGCGATGACTGAGGTGTTATCTAGCGCCAAACCTACTTGGACAGAATACCAACTAGCCGGGGCGGGTTCTGAAGCCTTGTGGGCGCGGGGGTTGCATCCAGCTTTAACATTGGTAGCAGGAGAAAGGCGTTTACCGCTCTATCGTCATGCTACTCCTAGTAATGAGGCGATTTCTCAAGTAGCAATGATGGTATTTTGCGCTAGAGGTTACGGCTTGTATGCCAATCTCACAAGGTTTGTGTGTTTTAGGGGGAAGAATGAATATCCCCAGTTGCATCAACACGTTCGGGAAATTGAAGCCCAAGCCTTGAACTTATGCAAACCTGGCGTACCGCTCAACGCAGTTTACAAAGAATTGAAACAAGCTTACGAACAGCATGGGTATTTGCAAGCTATCTACCAACATCATCAAGGCGGAACTTGCGGCTACTTAGCTAGAGAAATTGTTGCTAATCCCTCTACTACTGATACGTTGGCAGCAAACATGACTGTAGCTTGGAATCCAAGTTTACCAGGAGCGAAAATTGAGGATACTTTTGTGCTGTTAGAAGATGGCAAATTAGAAAATCTCACTTTCGATCCAAATTTCCCTAGTGTAGAAATAGCAGGGAGAATGCGCCCTGTTCCTTTAGAAATTACTTAAGTTATGGATTTTCAACATATATTTGGGACAAAGCCAGAAGCCGAAGCTACTGCACCAGGGCGAGTAAATTTGCTGGGCGAACATACTGATTATAATGATGGGTTTGTATTACCGATTGCTATTCCCCAACGCACAAAAGTAGAACTAGGTTTTAGCCCTAATACCCAGCACCACTTTTATTCCCAAGAATTAGGGGAAACGGTGACTGTTGGTAGCTGCGATCGCACTCCCGAAGGATTTGCTAGTTATATATTTGGCTGCATCCAACTTTTAGCAAAACAAGGTTACAAAATTCCTCCATTGAACTTGTACGTCACTTCTACAGTACCCATCGGTGTAGGCTTATCTAGCAGCGCAGCTTTAGAAGTTGCAACGCTAAAAGGATTGCGTAGTCTGCTTAATCTCCCGCTTGATGACGTGCAGATTGCCCAAATCGGACAACAAGCTGAAATTCAGTATGCAGGCTTAAATTGCGGTATTATGGATCAAATGGCATCTAGCCTTGCTGATACTCATTCGATGCTATTTCTAGACACTCGCACTCTCGAACGGCGCACGCTCCAATTGCCCGCAGGAGGAGAGATTTTAGTAATAGATAGTGGCGTGCATCATGAACTAGCAGCAAGTAGCGGCTACAATCAACGTCGGGCTGAATGCGAAGAAGCGGCGCGGCTATTGGGAGTAAAAGCGCTGAGAGATATTACTAATCCCCAAGTTGCAGAATCATTGCCCGAACCACTTTGTCGCCGCGCTCGTCATGTAATTACTGAAAATAACCGCGTGCTAGAAGCGGTGGCGGGAGTCTCTGTTACACGCTTTGGCGAGTTGATGAATGCTTCTCACGCTAGTCAACGCGATGATTATGAAGTTTCTGTACCAGAAATAGATGCCTTAGTGGATATATTACAAAAAACTTCGGGAGTATTTGGCGCTCGTTTAACTGGTGGTGGTTTTGGTGGTGCTTGCGTTGCTTTGGTAGCAGAGGGGAAAAGTGCGATCGCAATTGATGTCCTCAGACAATACAGCGAATTAGGTTATAGCGGACAGGTGTTAGTTGCTGCCAAATAGAATAGGTTGTTGCGTGTACATGGTGTAATTTCTTATTCTGGTTTTTTGGTTGATTATTTCTCGCTAACCTTAGATTTGTTGTGGTGTCCAGGTCGGACCCTGACAGCGAGGACCTTCTTCTGTCCAGAGCAACCGATCGATGCACATCCGGCGGATCTTCATTTCCTTATCCCAGGCATGATAAATCATATAGTCCTGACCATCAAGGCTCACTGCCATCGAATTATGTCCTGGACCTAATACATAGCCAGAAACCGATCGCAGCACTCGCGGTCCCGATTCATTCCCAGCATCAGAGTAGGGACCCATCACCTGTTCGGCAACACCATAATCAACCCCGTAACTCTCCGTTTCCCAACGCCCACCACTGTAAAAGCAGTAGTATCGGTTTTCGTGTTTGCGAATACAGGGTCCTTCCAGGGTATGCCAATCGTAGACAGTACCATACATGGGACGATTGGCTAAAAACCTTTGCCAATCATGCTTAGCACGTAAAACAACCTTAGTTTCCTCCGCTAATTTCGTCATCGTCAGCAGGCGATCGACTACCAGTGCCGTTCCTGCCCGAACACCATCTTCCGTATTCAGGAAATCCTGGGCATAGAAAAGATACCACTGCCCGTTATCGTCCTGGAAAGGGCTAGGATCGATCGCAAACGGACAAGTTTCGGGAGCGATTAATGGCTCACCTACATCCTGATAAGGACCTAAAGGTTCAGGACTAATAGCAACCCGTAGCTGATGGTTTTTATCTTCATGCCCAACGGAATAGTAAAGGTAAAAAGTACCGTCGTGGTAAGCAATTTCTGGAGCCCAAAAGTTATTTCCCAGGGCAGGAGCGGGACGCAGCAGCGCGTTTCCGGCAAACTGCCAGTTAACTAGATCGTCCGACTTTAGCAGGGGAAAGACTCGCTGCCCGTGACTCTCATCTACCTGCCCTGCGGCTTCTGCCGGACCTGTCCCGATCGCGTAATAGACACCCTGATGTTGCCAAACAAATGGATCGGCAAAGTAATCTGGATAAACTGGATTAGTATAAGTTTGTGATGACATCAATACTGAAAGTTTATGTAGGTTTCTGTTGCATCCTTGGGCAACTGCTCCACGGTTTGACACCGAAGCAACTGCTGAAGTTCGGGCGATAAGCCATTATAGTAATCCTGCTTAAGAGTTAAATCTACCTTGTGGGTGTGGAGCCAGTGCATGACGTAACCCATCACAATCATCGGGCGTGGCTGCGGTGTGCGGTTGGGGGTTCCTCGATGCAGTGCTAGGGGCGATCGCACCATCACATCTCCCGGCTGCATTAAAAATTGCTCCATGGCAATTTCCCCAGCGCGAAGCTTGACCAATCCTTCCTCACGCGGCATTACGTGAGTTCCTCGCGCCATCTCAAACGGGCTATTTTCGGCAGTCACTTCAACTAGGGGAAAATTAACTGCTAGTGCATAGAGCGGCGTAACAATGCGATCGCAAAATAGTGGACGGAAATCACGATGGATTTCCTGATACTCAGATCCCTGCATGGGGATGTCTGCCCCTAGCTGAACTAGCTTGTATTCTTGATAAAATACGCGATCAAGTACGCCCAAAATAGTCGGGTTGGCAAACACTGCTGGATTGGCAAAGGGTGCTGCCCAAGGTAATGTGACATAGCCGCGAGCAGTCCCTCTGGGAGCTACCCCACCTGGTTGCTGCAACCGCTCTTGAAATAAAGCATCAAAAGCAACTGCCCACTCTTCAATCAGTTTTCGCTCAAATAGTCCGCGAATCACACAAATTCCGTCTCGATTTAGCTCCTCTGCAAATCCATCTAAATCAACTTCTGTAAAGGTGGTTGCAGTACCTATATGAACCATCTTGCTGCCTGCTCCAATTTGGAATCCTGGGGCTACATTTTGCCCCAATAAACAGCAAAATGTAGCCTAATGTACTATTTCTATTTTCCCCAAATTCAGACACAAAATAGCACTCTCCGTGTCAACTGTTTAAAAATCTCAATTTCTTTTGGTAGCTTAACAGAAGCTACTCAAGCGCTTTTGCCTGGAGGTAACGCGCGATCGCATCATCAAGCGAAGGCAGTAATAAGCCTCGATTGCTACCGAGAACGCTATAAGTGGGGCGTTGAGCCATAAATCCAAGCTCTTGCGTGGGACGAGCAATTATTTTACTGCCATCTACACCAGCTTGTTTTGCAGCTAATTTTGCTAAATCTGCCCAAGCGATCGCGCCTTGGTTTGCTAAATGCCACAAACCACGTTCGCCGTCAATAAATAGATCCAAGCTGGCGTTAACTAAATCGGGAACGTAGGTAGGCGAAACGATCGCATCATCTGCGGCAATAAAGGTATGCCTAGCCGCTAATTCACGTAATGCGATGGTAACGAAGTTGTATTCATCCCAAGGGCTAAAAAATGCACTGGTGCGGATGACTAACGATGCAGGATTAGCGGCTAAAACTTTCTCCTCGGCGATTACTTTACTGCGCCCGTAAACATTTAAAGGGGCAACAGGATCACTTTCGGTATAAGGAGTAGATAAACTGCCATCAAATACTAAGTCTGAAGAAAATGTTAGCAAGGGAATTTCACGATTGGTACAAGCAGCAGCAAGGATTGCTGCACCCTCAGCGTTTGCAAGCAAGCAAGCATCTACTTCGCGTTCGGCATCGTCTACCCGGACATATCCAGCAGCGTTGACAACTGCCCAAGGATTAAGCTCGCTTAGTGCCGCCTCTACAGATGCAGGGTTAGTAATATCTATTTGTTGACGCGATAGCAACTGATAGGAAATACCTCGCAAGTCGCACAACCTAGCAAAAGCTTGTCCTAGCGTTCCTGTGGCTCCTACTATAGCAAGTGGTCGTATTAGGGAAAAGCAAATATTTTTGTCTGTTGCTTGCTCTAACGTGCAATTTACAGGCGGATACAATAACCGCTCTTGCCGATGCCACCAACCAGGGGTATCTAGTAATGGATGGTTTGGTTTGATGCCTTGGGCTAAATCAGCGATCGCATGGGCAATTGCTGTAGGACGCGGATGAAGTGATCGCAAATCATATACGCCTGGTTCGTAGTAACCATCAAAGCGGGTGAGCAAGCTATTCCAGTCGTATGCACCTAAAAGCGACCAAGCAGTAATAGCGCGGACATCTACTCCTTTATGTTTTTGCTCGTTTGCTGAATGCCAAACTTCATACAGCCATCGCAATTGTTCTTCGCGAGTGCAGCCAAGATGTACCTCAGTTACAGCCAAGGGCAAACTATAGCGCTGCCACGCGGATTGTAGCAATTTACCTACTCCCGTAGTACCTTCAGCGCAAACTCTAACAGCTTCTACATCAGCGTAGGCGTGCTGTCCGTTGCCGCCATGAGCCGATTTTGGGTAGCGCTCCAAACGTTCGTCTAAAAAGCGATCGCTTGTCAGGTAATGGTTAATCCCCATGATATCGGGCGGACAAGGATGATCTAAAAACCAATTTAGTTCGTCTTCTGTAATGCCCGCCGAACGCAAATAATCCCATGTCGGGCGATCGCGATTTAAACGTCCGCACAGCAAATCAAAGCTCAACCAACGGCGCTCGTTCTCTAGTTCTGCTTGGTATGCCAACAATGGTGTACTAAAAATCTGCCCCAAGTCGTCAGTTTGCACCAGTTGGGCGTTGGGATTGACTTCCCTGATTGCTTGCATCGATAGAGCGATCGCGCGGCATTGATTTAGCAACGCACGGGCAAAAGTTAAGTCATCTCTGCCGTGAGGATACCAGTGTCCGTACAACCCGCTAAACCTAGCTGTAGTCAGGGGTTCGTTTACAGGCGTGTAGTAACTTATCCAAGGATAGCGCTCGGCAACCATCCGCGCAAAAATAGCCAGTTTTTCTGGGAAGGCAGGATCGACTAAGCTAGTATATCTAGGACCGCTACCGTGATGAACTAAACCGACAATCGGGCAAATACTAAGTTCTTGCAACTTCTTCAGCCGAACGTCTGCCCACGACCAATTAGGTTCCTCTAAGCTATGGGGTGCAGTCCGCTCCCACAGTACAGGGTAACGTATAGCACTTATCCCCAGTTCGGCAAATAATTCTAGGTCTTCTAAGCGCGTAGCATGACCGTTGCGCTCCAACTGGTCGCTATATTCATCACCTACTCGATTAACCGTACACTCTAAACCAGCCCAAATTTCTAAAGGCGGAGTATTCAGCAATTGCGAACTCATCTACATCCTCTTACAAGCGCATATTAGCCTTTTTGCCAAAGTCAGTTAAGGGAAGATTAACAATTAGAATTCTGGCACGAATTCACTTCCTCGCCTCCTAAATCTCCCAACTTTGGGGGACTTCAGATCCGGTTCCCCCCAGAATTGGGGAGCCATTACGCCCGTCGGGTTTCCCGGATTGAAGTATCTGGTGTGGGTTAGGGGGGCAAAAGATCGCACTCCACAACAGGTCTATTATCAAAGATTGAATTTTCCTTTAACCCTTCCCCTATTTTTTGCTACTAACTTGCTTGTAAACCGTCAAAGCTTGAGCCACAACTTGATCCATGTTGTAATACTTGTAAGTTGCCAGTCTGCCGACGAAATGCACGTTAGCAGTAGCATCAGCTAAAGCCTTGTATTTTTTGTAAAGTTCCGCATTCTCAGAGCGCGGTACGGGATAGTAAGGATCTCCTTCCTCGCGGGGAAACTCGTAAACAATACTGGTTTTGTTGTGTTCTTGCCCTGTCAAGTATTTGAACTCGGTGACGCGAGTATAAAGTTGTTCGTTGGGATAGTTAATTACTGGCGCTGATTGATGCACGGCAGTATTGTGTGTTTCGTGCTTGAACTCCAGCGAACGATAGGGCAACTTACCGTAGCGAAAATCAAAAAACTCATCAACTGGTCCCGAATAGATCGTCTCCCGACAAGGAATCGCCTTCTCAATCTCCCGATAATCAGTATTGAGCATGATTTTGATATTCGGGTGCGACAGCATATTCTCGAACATCCGCGTATAACCATGCAAGGGCATCGCTTGGTATGTATCGGTAAAATAGCGATCGTCGCGGTTGGTGCGAGTAGGAACGCGCGCAGTTACCGATCTATCTAATTGCGATGGATCTAGTCCCCATTGCTTGCGCGTATAGTTGCGAAAGAACTTTTCGTATAGTTCCCTACCTACTTTGCTAACGACAACATCCTCGGAAGTTAGGATTTGCTCTTTGGGTTCAGCTACAGATGCAAAAAATTCTTCGACTTGGAATGAATTGAGCGATAACCCGTATAGCTTATTAATAGTGTCGAGATTGATCGGAATTGGTACAAATTGACCATCTACACTAGCTAAAACGCGATGCTGATAATTGCGCCATTCGGTAAATTGCGATAAGTATTCAAAGACTTCACCGCTGTTGGTATGGAAGATGTGGGGACCGTATTTGTGAACGAGTATGCCTGCGTTGTCGTAATGATCGTAAGCATTGCCGCCAATGTGCGATCGCTTATCAACAATTAGCACTTTTTTCCCCAACTGCGTTGCCAACCTTTCTGCCAGGACACTGCCCGAAAAACCTGCTCCTACTATCAAATAATCAAATAAATATTCTCTAGTAACAATGCTGGGCGGCTCAATTGTTGGCGATTGCGTATTATCTTGTCCGCGCGTTGCTAAAGACGATTCAATCAGTTTCATCATTGATGCCCAACTGCGATCCCAAGAAATTTGTTCTAAGAAAGTATCAACGCGCGATCGCCACCCTGATGCTGCTAAGTCTTCTTGCATTACATTTTGGGCAGCAGCAACAAACTCACTAACGCTGTCGGCAATCTCTACTAAGTTTTCTTGCCCGTAGGGACGGACAACATCGCGAATTGAGGTAGATACTACAGGCTTGCCTGCGGCTAGATATTCAGGAGTTTTAGTTGGGCTAATAAACCGGGTTGAATCGTTGCGAGCAAAGGGTAGCATTGCTACATCCCACCCAGCTAAATAATTTGGTAACTCTTGATAGTCTTTACTACCTAAGTAATGAATATTTTCGCCTTGGGGTAGCATCGCACTGTCAATTTTCACTACTGGTCCAATCATGACCAAGTGCCAATCTGGTCTAGCGGCGGCAATTCCAGCTAATAGTTCGAGATCCATGCGCTCGTCGATCACGCCATAGAATCCTAAGCGCGGATGCGGAATGTTTGCTTGATCTGCTGGTTCTTGAGTAATGTTTCTTGCTTGTGCAAAGTGGGGTACATCTACACTACTAGGAAATGAATAAACGTTAGGATGGCGATCGCGTTTGGCTTCATAAAGACTTTGCCCTCCTGTAAATACTAAGTCTGCACGGCGAAATAACTCAGCTTCGTTGTTCTTAAGGGTAGGTGATGCGCCTTTGAATGCAGATAGTTCATCCATGCAATCGTACACAATCGCCAATGGTTGCAAATGCTCGGTAAACGACAAAGCCATTGGCGTGTAGTACCAGCAGATATACTGCTCGATTTGGTACTGGGCAAATAATCCATCAATTAGTAACTTTTGCGCAGAGGCGACTTCTTCAGTGTTCAAAGCTTCGTTCAAATGTGGTACTACTACCTGCACTCCGCTTTCGTGAGAACTGATATCAAGCCGTCCAGACTTAGTATTTAC
>QQTW01003818.1_pt1 | contig 11194 bp, 11 predicted proteins | sample 1904831 | NCBI WGS metagenome assembly QQTW01 (sample SAMN09435610, study PRJNA476489) | Subsurface metagenome, whole genome shotgun sequencing project.
CTCATTCGGCCCTGCTTGTGTCTGGCTTTGTAATGCAAGCTTCCATAAGGTATTGACTGGTCGAGGAAGAGGCTTTGATATTTGCCTGCAAGTACTTGGTCATCAACTGTTACATGCAGCATTAAATGTGTCTGTAAGGCCGAGGTCAGTGGAAGGAGGAGGTGGCACATACAAAATGCACTTGCCATAGAACTCGACAAAACAACCACCTCTACACTGAATCTAGCGATAATATAGACAGATGTAGTATGCAGTCTTTCAGGACCTATGCATTGACCATATCACTTAGCTTGATTTCTGTAGTTGTGATGTTTGTTTGCTGCTGATTTACTAGGAAGATGCGGTTGTTTCGGTGGTTGACTCGCTACAATAAAATGTGCCATCTTCTCCTTCCACTGACCTCGGGCATTGATGGCGTTGCTGTGGCGGCACTTGCCGTACATAGGCGGCGGCGTTTGTTTACACACATCAGCTAATTTGATTTAGTTTAATGAATCATCGAACTTTTTGAAGATGCAGCAACGACAATAGCATTGGATCGCTGAGGAATTTCTTTAACGGAAATAAAGGAAGATGGTCTGACTTGACTTTGAGACTGCTTGAGTTTCCATTTTTGTCACCAATGGACGCCTTGCCCGGTTACACTCCTTTGCGACGACGACCGCATTGCGAATACGGCAACTTTTCGCCAGCTAATTCGCAGGTGCCTTGGACCACAGCACGCTGCAATCGATTGCTACGGCCTATAGTTTCCAGGTTGTCACTGCTGCGAAAGGATATATTCACAAAGGCGACAGGTTCGATCACGGAAACCCCTTCTTCTGGGCCTGTGTTCAAGCCCAGAAAAGTGAATATATCGAATGTGCGTTCTGCACACCCAGTTTCAAATGTCGATCCCGAATGGGTGCCAGGTTCGGTCATCAGACGACGGGTCAAGCACAAGTACTCTGGTCGGAGCACAGGATGTAAGGCCCAGCTACCGAAGGACGTCGAAGTTAAAGGGTCATGTGCGCTGCCAGGTGAGGTGACGATTGCAACACCCATCATCACTAGGAATACACGTCATTCCGGCGTTGTGACGCAGGAAGCCGGCAAAATAAGTCCGCGAAACAGAGAATGGGATAATGGTGAATGTACAGCTGGCGGAAAGAAACGTCGGAGGGTGCAAAGAGCCTCTTCGAAATCTTGCGAAGGAGAGCCTATGCCCCAGGATATGCGGCAAAAGTTGAAGAAAGTGGTGGCACCCTCGCGCTGGATGCTCATAGATGGACTCTATAACGGACTTGATACTCTCCTTCGAGGCACAGCGAGGCCAACCCGATGTGGTATATCTGGATCACGCTCTCTGTTCTCCGTATGCGTTCGAAAGATACCCGATTATATTGCGGCCGAGCAAGCCTGGCATGAGCTCCAAGACGATGAGGATGACGTCGATGTCTCCTCTGAAGTGTACAATGAACTGGAGAACATGGGCTCGACAGGTATCGAAGGTTGGAAACCTCTGAGGGAGGTAGTCAGAGCACATGGAGTGGCGATGCTGAGCAATGCAATACGCGAGGGCTTAATAGATCATTTTGTAGGCCGAGGCCTCGTCATCATCTGTATTCATGCCTCAGCCTTTGATGAGGCCGAGGCGCTACTTGAGTCCTTGGTGTCAACTCTTTCACATATTTTCCGGCCTGCAAGGGTGGAAAGCGTATTTCTCGACAGCGATGACACCGCATGCCTGACAACCCTCGACTTATTTGCTCGCAAATCGGGGCGCTTTGGTTTCCAGTACCGACAGATCGAGGGGCTACTACGCGACAGGACTCTGCCAATTGAATGGGTAGCCACAGCTGGACTTGCTCCCATATGGGGTCGTCTTGTTCAGTCCATCTCACATGTTGGCAACGAGTATGCAGATGCTGCTAAACTGCTCATCACAGCTGCAACGCTGGCTTGCGGAGCACACCACTCATCGGTATCAAGTGCCATACACCAACTCCGTTGCAGCTCCATCACGGGAGTATGGGCATCGGTCGCAGGACCAGCCATACCTACCATAGACAGGTTTGGCAATGTTCTCGATGCAGATGCTGGTTTCACTTGCGCCTTGAATAACACGGTATCAAGTCTCATGGCCATCCTCTACGCCATCGATATCATCCAACGTGAACATTCCGTGGAGCTGCCTAATTCACAAACGTACGCATTCGCACTACTCAAACAGCTGAACGCTGACATACTCCGAGCTTTCGAGTTACCCTCCAGCACACTAGGAGCTGATCGCACCTCTGCGATCTCGCGACGGCGAACAGTAACAGTTCTTATGGTCATGTTCTTATCATTGCGTGAGCGGCAGATTAACAATGGGAGTACTTCAGCGCCAGAACCTACGAGTATTTCCGAAGTCACGGCAGCCGTAGCTCGGTTAGCTGACGACAATGTCCCGGATGCAGCAAGCTGGGTGGCAGCTCTGGTGGCTGGCATCGCTCGATGCTGTGCACGAGCATCGACTGGTCAAGAATTCGATTACATACAGAAACTTACCCAAAACGTAGCATCGGTAGCCAAAGAGAGGTCTTACAGCACACAACTACGGCATCAATTTGCTTGCTTTGCTTCGACAGCTGCTATGGAATACGCGGAGAAGACTGGCAAGGCCTTGCACATTCAATGGGCGTTGGGGATGGAGGAGGATGTCATGAAGCATAGGCGTGCATCAGCACGAAGCATCGTTCAAACACCCCACAAAAGAGCTGTGGATCAATCCCAGGGTTATAGATGGGAGGAAGGTATTTGCGAATGGATTGCAAAGACTCCAACCGTCAACGTCGAGGACCACACGTCAACCATGCAGCCATCAATGCCATCAGACGATACGGAGCAGAGCGCAGAGTCGCAGAGATGTCAAGTGGCTCCATTTGTTGGCATACCATTCTGTCTGTCTAGAGAAATACCAATGGACAACAAACGAGCCTCTCGTCCATCCTCAGCGCGCAGCTCAAACCACGGAGTTACTCATCAGGAGAAGCCAAGCGACAACCATTTTCTCATCAATTTCAATCTCAGTGCTACAAAGCATGAAGATCTCGAGCGACCGAGCTCACGGAAGCGACGAAGATGTTCTCTGCGCAGGGACTCAATGACAGCCAGGCATGATAGTGTTTGGAAAGTGCATGTCGACAACGACGACGACGAGCTGTCGACCACAGAGTCATCGAGCGAGCGCGTTCGACCAAAGAAGCTGAAAGTGAGTACCAGCAAGCTAGCATTGACATGCAGTTTTGGAGGAGAAGGATTGAGGCAAGCTTTAAGGCCTACCTCTTCTCAATCGGTACGCACTCAGCATTGTCTACGGCAAACCAAAACTGCTAGACTATCTTTGGATGACGAGAGCGAGGATGAGTTGTGTATTTAGGCTACAGTTTCTGGAGCATAGCAGGGTATACGTGCATCGGGGCTTGCCATGGGAGGGCTTTTGTATCGTTTGGATCACGTGTCATGGTCACGTTGGTATCAAGCATATCTTGAGGGTTTTAGGTACTGTAGTGATCCAACCAACATCACTTGGTGTACTTTTAGGAGGGGATAGCTAGTAGTTGGAATTGTATATATCACCTTCAACATAGCTGCTAATGTAGAGGCATGCTCGTGGCCTGTCAGTAGGGCGAAAGCAGCACTGAATGCACGGGTTAAGTACGCATAAGCTTTTACTCCATACAGCTGTAGATGCAAACTACGGGGTTGGAAGTGAGGGTTGCGTCAAAGAATACATCACTAGTGATTTGATTGGATGATGACGTTTGAGCGCATTAAGTCGCTATCACTATGGGTCTAGAATTATATCTCATAATGGGATAGCTGGCCTGATATTACGCAAATATCCCGTGCATGGGTCGAGCATTTGCTCTATCAATAATGTGCACCGAGACGGGCATCTCCCGAACCCACAACAGCCAGGGCGGTGGGTGAAGTTCTCGTCCTATTCGCCGACCATCAAAATGGACCTGAAGGGAAGAGAAACGGGGGTACAGCTCGTCGCACATGTCGCGCAGAGTAGAGTAGAGAAGCATTGCGGCTGTGGGCTTTATCTTTTTGGACTATCTTGAGAGTAGGAAGTACGAGTAGATGGGTGATATATGTTCATACTTCAAGTTGATTCCGGACAATTCTATCTGGAACTTTGGAGCAATTGACTGAGTGACTCTGTGACTTTTGGTGCAGCATAAATGGAGTGTCCATTTCCTTCGAAAGCCCGGCCCCGATTGGTATGACTTTGCATTTCCAGATTCCAGGGGTAAGGGTCAGGGGGTTGTTCGCGTTGAAACGGGGCGCTTGCTGCCGGATCGAGTTCGCTTAATCAAGGAATTCCCCAACCCTTCACTTCTTCACTGCAGTCCATGGAACTTCCACTGCCTGCACGACATCTGCCGCCTTCATATCATGTGCTGCTCTGTTCTATGCTGTTGCGGTTGTTAACGACGACCTGTCCCTACCTTGTCTACCTGACTTCTAAGTCCCTCCACTCCTTGACACACCCTTGACGATGCCGACATAAGTCATCTCGAGAACAACGGTACAATTCTCTCACTCGATCGAGTTTGCGCTGTGCGTTCGCTTCGATCTTCGTTCGTTCTTCTGGGAAGACCTCTGGATTAGGCTCATACCAGATAGCTCTTATCTGTTCTCTTGTTCCACCGGCGTGAACGATTCAAAACAAACCCTTGTGTCCACCAGCTTGACTCTCAATTGCCCATCTTCGACAAAGGAGAATCTTCGACCATCTTCGTTCAGCTTCTACGTTCAACGTCTCAAAGGTTCATACCAATTCAACGAGGTTTGTAAAGTTATGATTTCGCAAAGAAGAACATGGCTACTGCTGGCGGCTGCGGACATGGTTTTGGGGGAGAAGGGCCAAGCAAAACCTCCAGGTCCTTCGAAGAACTCGTCACCCTCGGAGATCATGACTTGGATGTTCAGCACGCGCTTGTTGTACATTCTGGCCTACGTCGTCGCTGCTCTGGCCATCTATCGGGTTGTCGTGCTCTCGGTGTCATACGTACGCACTCTTACCTGTCTCAACAATCCTATGCAAAAGTACTTCATTCTGCCCAATTCGATGTATGCCTTCGCCAAGCAACACATTTTTTACGCGCCGATGTTCCGTAAGCGTCATAACCAAGAGTTCCGGCTGTCGACCGCCTTGAATATGGGTACTCTTCCGACACGGTTTCAGTTCATCTTCCTTAGCTGCGTGGTTGGCATGAATGTGGCGTTCTGTGTCGTTGGCATAGGATATGACCAGCCATTGACTCAGATGTTGAGTGTTTTGAGGAACCGGACTGGAAGCCTTGCCGTCGTCAACCTCATCCCCTTGATCTTGATGGCTGCACGCAACAACCCTTTGATTGGGATGCTCAATGTGTCGTTCGACAACTTCAACCTGGTCCATCGCTGGTTCGGTCGGATCGTAGTGGCAGAGACGGTTGCTCATACATTGGCCTATGGCGTATCCAAAGTTCACAAATGTATGTTCCCTCTTTTTGTTTCATGATCCTATGCTGACTGATCCCAGCTGGCTGGAAAGCCATCCCACAGTCGATCAATTCGTCTCAACTAATCCTAACTGGGTTCATTGTATGTACACTTAAGACGACTGCTGTTGAACCGTCTGATGTCTGAGCAGGGAACCATTGCATTCGTCTTGATCTTCTTCCAGTCTTTCTCGGTAATCCGCCATGCCTTCTACGAGACGTTCCTTCATCTACATATTCTACTCGCGAGTCTAAGTCTTGTTGCTGTATGGATTCATCTGGATGGCTTGTCCCAGCAGCAGTTCTTAATGGCTGCTGTAGCTATTTGGGCGATTGAGGTATGCATCACGAAGACACCGGCTATAAAGCTTTCCTAATCTGATCAGCGCTTGACACGTCTGTTCTCACTCATTTACCGCAACATCGGCAACGGTGGCACCAAAGCCGTCGTCGAGGCTCTCCCTGGCGACGCCTTACGTGTCACCCTTAAGATGGCCCGTCCCTGGACTTTTCGGCCTGGCCAGCACATGTACCTCTACATGCCGTCCCTCGGTCTGTGGACCAATCATCCATTCTCACTGGCTTGGAGTGAAGACGAGGAAACTCCAACATCCGAGAAAGGACTCGCCATGAGCCGTCAGGATGTTCTCGCAACCAATAAAACCGAAATGTCCCTCATCATCCGTCAACGTACCGGTTTCACATCTCAACTGCATAGGAGAGCTGCGCGTGCCGTTAGTGGGAAGATTGTCATCCGAGCTTTCGCCGAAGGGCCATATGGTGGTCTACATCAACTACAGTCATACGGAACGGTCATGATGTTCGCCGGTGGTGTTGGCATCACTCATCAAATCCCCTACGTTCGTGAACTCCTTGCCGGTTTTTCGAACTCTACGGTCGCCGCACGGAAGGTGGTGCTCATTTGGGTCGTTCAGAGTCCTGGTACGTTTATGACCTTCCCTTCTGTACCTTTCCAATGCGAGATTACAATAATACTAATACGACGACAGAACATCTCGAATGGATCCGTCCCTGGATGACCACCATCCTCGCCATGCAAGACCGCCGCGACATCCTCCGCATCCTCCTCTTCGTCACCCAGCCTCGCTCCACCCAGGAAATCCACTCCCCATCCGCTACCGTCCAGATGTTCCCTGGCAGACCCAACGTCGACACCCTCATCGGTCTCGAAGCTGACAAGCAGATCGGCGCCATGGGCGTCAGTGTTTGCGGACCGGGCGCTTTGAGCGATGATGTTAGGCTGGCGGTCCGCAAGCGGCAGGCGAGTAGCAACGTCGACTTTGTGGAGGAGTCATTTTCTTGGTAGTGTGTTACGGTTAAGGTAAAATACACGGCAACGCAGGCTAGCTATCGAATGGGAACGGGGGCTGGAGACATGATACACCGACGAGCTTGGCTTCTGCATCCGCGTCTTCATTCGTTGCGCATGTTCCTTGGCCGCTGGAGTAAAGTAGGCTAACTTGCTTGGATCTGTGACTTGCAAGAATTCGGGCGGGATGCAAAGGTGATGGGTAACGGATAGGGAAAGGATGGGATAGTGCTAGCTTGAAAACAGTACAGATGCTTCACGTACACGAATCCTTGTATGTGCTGATGAAAATACGAAATCATATCTCGTTGAAGGATCGTTTCGGTGGTGATTGAACAGCAGCGACGTCAACAAGTTCTTATCTTGCCTGATCCTATCCTATCTCCGGTAGCTTTATGCAATGTAGGTGTGAGAGGCAGATACCTTATTGTTATGTGAGACACAGTGCTGTTTACATAACTTCTCTCTCCTTTCAGCAAGTAAGTCACCTAGACCAAACAGCTCAAATCGATTGTTATGAACTAATTGGTGGTTCTGGGATCGAAAGTGATGTAAGATACAGCCGTCCCAGAGACGCACACAAAACCCTTGCTCCACATACTGGCAGAACGGTCAATCCTCTATGGAGGTCTCTAAAGAGCACATACAAATATCAGAAGATGTTCTGTCTAATCAAGGAAAAGCTGCCAGTAAGCCCTTGCAGTTGCTTCAGATTAGCCCTAGAAACGCCGTGGTCTGATTGATAGCCTTGTAATTGGTCTTCTACGTGTGAGTCTGAGTGAAGCGCAAATATCAAAAACTGCTTCTTCAAGTTTTAGTTTTGTATTCGATCTGAATATATATGCATCAAGGAAGAATGGCTCTCCAAGTTTCAGCACTGCATGCGATCTGTGTATATGAGCACTGTTCTTGTTCTCTTTCACTCTCCCCCTTTTCTATCAAGCAATTTCACTATTCTCGTCACCCACTCGTCGCCGCCATCAAAGAAGCAAGACGCCATCACCATGATCCAGACCCACATCGGCCTTATCTGCCTGATCCTCGCGATCTTTGCCCTAGCCAGTCCCTTCACCCAGGTCGGTTCCGCTGCGTCCAGCCGCAGCTCAGACTCAGCCAGCACAACAACCACATGATTGGAAGATGAGTCCTCCTGAATGCTTCAACACCGCCGCCCCCTTTGATTTGCAACCTCACACCTTGAACCAAGTCCGCTACACAGACTGCTTCTAGGCCATGGAGCATGTGCGACGCGATCACCCCACTGAGTTGCAGTACACACCCGGACCGCTCGGCAGCTTCCAAGCTAGAACCGCCTGGAGATCAGGCTTCTGCATCCTCATCTTTGCGTTTATGATCCGGGAGCGTCAATGGTCATTCAATGAATTGCTCGCAGCCGCTTTTGCAGGGGTGCAGCAGGTTCTGGATGCGTGCGTGCACGAAGAGAATCGGACGGGAATGAGGGTGGGGTTGGGTGGAAGGACCACGATGAGGACCCGTGAGCTGGGGGGAGCGTATCTTACGGTACTTTTTAAGGGTCATGTACCGATGCGAGCTGAGCGGCTGTTTCCGATGGGTATGAGTCAGTAATTATTCTCAATTGGGGTTTCGGTTGTGTTGGGTTAGGTTGCGAGGTCTCAGAACAGCGGAGCAGATCCCAAGTCCTCATGTTGTCCACATGAAGGGAGGGTCTTCGACTCATCTCTGCGTATACGTTTGTGAAAATATGACAAAGAGTCGAAGATCTGGAGAGGTTTATGGGTGATATACTGTTGAGGAGTCCTTCATTTTCCCATCTGTTCTATGAGTAAGGCAACGGTCTCAGGTCTAAGGAATTTCCTATTTGTTAGATGAGATAAACTTCATATGTATGAAGGGCCTCTTCACAGCACATCTTATCAAGACTTGAGCTAGCCTTTGCTCTAGCAGGTCGGCACTGATAGATATAACATCACTGGAGATGTCTGAATTCGACTCTGACAAACAGAGATGAGCGTCAAGGATGGAAAGGAGAAAACCCGGTTGAAGATGAGTCCTTGTACGTTCGCAGAAGATAGCAGAGACCAGAGGATTTTATATCGCTTGAATGTTAGAGCATTCACATCGAACATATGAGGGTTTTGAGGTGGATCAATCTTCTGGAATTCGAAGGAGTAAAGGGATCGTCTGATATCCAATGGACACTGTTCCGGCTTTGCCCAATATGAGCTGAGATGTGTTAATGCATTGAATTTAAGAATTGTCAAAGCTCTCATAACTTCAACACTGAAAAGATCATTGAAGCCCAGCGAGTCATCATCAACAGAATTGTTTGATAGTTGACAGAATATGAAGATCAGTCAATAGATATGTGAGTGGTCATTCACAGCCTGTATAATCAACACCTTCAACGACTGTTCTAGGTCTCAATGACTATTTCCTTGTAGTGCTGTGTCTGAATTGCTGAGAACAGGTTTCACTACTGCAGATCAACTTTGACACTCTTAATGGCGTTGGTTACACCCTTGACATTATCTCAACTTCACCAATAATTGGTTTGATCACCAGCTTAGTTAGAGATTATTAGAGCGGACTGGGCGGGTAACAACCTTCGAAATATCCTTGGCAGCATATTTTGCCAATACATATACCCAAGGCAAGCGGCCCACTCCGTTAACGCTGGACCCAAAAGAATCGAATAAATGCGCTCTTCCAAGAATTTGCAACGTTGTGAGTGATTCGAAAAATTCTATTACATATCGTTCCCTACTAAGATGATAGTCTCCGCAGACTCGATTCATGTCCTCAAGCCACGATTCGCATCGGATCTATAAGCTACGAATATAAGCTCCCGAAAGCCCTTCTCTGCAAGCAGTACCCATCATTCGCAGGCACAACATGACGGCCATCTTCTCATGGCTTCTATCGTGGTACTCTAAGGGACCTTCAAGTGTCACAATCGACGTTCTAAGAGTTCCAGCTGATGACTCCAAACCACACATACTGCCTCTTGAGACAATCGACGCCTCTGCAGAGGGAAACGTGGATTGCTGTTTCACCCGCATACCTGATATGCGAGCATTCTGGGGCAGAGGAGAAGGTTGGAAATGGCGTGACATTGTGCAATGCACGATCACCGATCAGAACCCTGATATCAACGGTGTATACCTCGCCTGAAAGAGTTTCGCCATGCATCTATTACCGTTGAATAAGAACGCATCAGGCTGTGGTGATGTGTTCATTGCCAAGCTAAAGGACCCCGAGTGGGATGAAGATGGCTGGACCGCTTATGAGAATGTTTCAAATGAACTGTTGGACTCTGGATTATATAAACATGTGCTGGAACGTCTTGCTGAAAATTAAAGGACGGCTTTCTCATATCTTTTGTGTAGAACACTGATTAAGTAGTATAGGTCACTCTTCAAAACATCCTCCTTCCCTTCCTTCCCTCGCCCCCTTCACCCCCTCCGATATCTACAGCTTCCACACCCACTGATCTCTCTCAACTCCTTCTCAGGTGCAGATACTCAAGTAGCTAACTTTTCAGTTTCCGATTCCCCTCACATCATATCCCCTCTCTTCCATCCCCTCCCCCCGCAAGTCCTCGTCCAAAAGGTAAGTCGGCATCATCGACCTCGTCATCGAGCTCTGAGGAATAGAAGGGTGATGCCAGCGGTTAGGGCGGTCACGGTTTGTTTGCTTTAGGCTTCCAACGAGACCATGGCGAGTGATGTGGCGCAATTTCGTCTTTGTAGCTGAGATACGCAGGCGTGTCGCCGATTATACCGGAGCCCATGAAGCTGATCACTGTATATGAATGGTGGTGCTGTTCTGGGTTCGAAGAATGAGGGAGACACAGTCTTCATAATAACCTTGCGTCACTAGAACTCGCAGATGGGAGGCATGGCCTGAAACAGCAATTCTGGGCTTGTGAACGAAGCTGTTGCCTTGCACGCGAAACACAGCACATCAACTCAACTCTCGATGATCAGCTCACTCTGGCATGCGCGATGAGTATAGTGCAATTGCCCTCAAAAGATTCATACTTGCTCGCTCGTCTTCAGCACGCTGCTGTACTTGTGGTGTGTTTGGCATGGCAGTGCATGTGAGACTCGAAAGGTAACTACTTAGTGAGGCTCAACCCAGATGATTTTCGCTTCGTTTGCCTTTCTTTTCGTTATGTTCCCGCTCTCTTTCATGACTTTCAAAAGTTCCTCCCCCTTGTGGAATTGTGTTTACAATCCTTTATGATAAAGTCGCACAGAAAAGTGGCGGCCGCAGTTCGGTTTACCTTCTCTCGTCAAAACTGAGCGATCGACAACCTCACCATGCCAGCCGCGTTCGGCATATCAATCAGCGACGTGATAAC
>QQTW01003819.1_pt1 | contig 11194 bp, 10 predicted proteins | sample 1904831 | NCBI WGS metagenome assembly QQTW01 (sample SAMN09435610, study PRJNA476489) | Subsurface metagenome, whole genome shotgun sequencing project.
ACTAACTCAACATCAGATAAAGCAATTGCTTCATAAGTGTTTAAAGAAGTTATGTTCGAGCCAAAAACCATGTCTGGAATTGCTAACCCAAGCAGCACTTCTTCACCCGTTTCACAAAACGTAGTTATCTTCACCGAACCCTGACGAACGTAGCAAATTACTAAGGGGTTAAGGGAAATAGTTTCACCTTTAGAATATTTATACACGGGGCGGTTTTGGCTGATATCGCAGTTATGGCAGCCATTATTTAAAGGTGCATTTAAAGGTGTTAATTCTACTCGCTGATGTCCAGTTTTGTTGTGTATGAGCCAATATAGCGTTTGAGGCTTACCCTGCTTCTTGGCAACACCTACTGCCACAGCATAAGCTAAATTGTTTTTTGCGTTCTCTGGATACTGCTAATTTTCTGCTTTTTCCCCATTGAGATATTTGGATTTCACCGTCCAAGGGTTGACATTCTTCGGGAGAGATAAAATTAATTATCGGTTTGCCTACCAAAAACTGTTTTGAAACATTTAGCAAATTGCAGGCAGCAAGGTTAGCTGCTTCGATTATGCCTTCTGCATTAGTAATTAAATAAGCTTCTGCTCCCAACTCAAATAAATCTTGATAGCTTTGACATTCTTTTTCAAGTAAAAATCGCCTGCCAATCAGTTCTTCATTTTGTAAATACAGTTCCTCTGCGGCTAACTGTAAAGCATTTGAGGTAGCAAGCAGTTCCTTAGATGCTTCGGGCAGCAAATCTGGAGATATCCAAGACATTGCCCTAGTTGTTTCTTGTAAACTAGCTAAACGTTTGTGGAATGCTTCTGCGTTTTTGGAAAATTGTTCTACGTTCATCTTTAACTTTCCTTAACTATGCTTATTTGTAAAGATGTTCTTAATAAAACCTCCCCGTTGAGCAAAATTAGGGAGAGGGGGAGAGGGGGAGACAAGGGAGAAGGGGGAGAGGGGGGAGAGGGGGAGACAAGGGAGGAGAGGGAGACAAGGGAGGAGGGGGAGAAGGGAGATAAGGAAAGACGAAGTAGAAAAATTGCTTCTTTGTCCTCTTTGTCCTCCTTGTCCCCTTTAGGCCAAGAGAGACGCAATACGCTCTAGGCACACATTTAGTATGGGCCTAGGGGATAAAATGGACACACGTTTTATTCCATAAAGAAATATTAAAAATTTATTTAGCATAACTGTAAGTCTAAAATAATTAAGTGAATATTTTGTGAATCAGTCGCTAGATAATGTCAAAATGTAGCGCAAGCATTAATAATTGAACGTGAAAGTTAGGCTTTTTACAACTAATTCAATTTACAGATACTTCTATAGATAGATGTTGTCGAAAACTTTAGGTATATTTACCACTAGGAAATAAGAGTATTCCAAGAAATAAATTGTTGCGTCAGGTGGCGCAAAGCACCGCGCACGCAGGATGCTTACGCTACACGAGTGTAAATAAAATCGTTTTTTAATTGAACAAATTTAAAGATTTATGATATGAAAATTTTGTTAGTAGAGGACGACCAAGGAGCGGCTGAAGTGTTAAAGAATATTTTAACACACCGTAATTATGTAGTCGATTTAGCTTCTGATGGTGAGACTGGACTTTCCCTTGCCCAAATGTTCGCTTATGACTTGGTTTTGTTAGATATAATGTTGCCAAAGCTCGATGGTCTAATGTTTTGCAGACAGATCCGCGCCCAAAAAATTAATACCTCGGTTCTGCTTTTGACCGTTTTGGATAGTAGCAATAGTAAAGTTATTGGGTTAGATGCGGGAGCTGATGATTATGTTGTTAAGCCTTTTGACACCGATGAGTTATTAGCTCGGATACGTGCTTTAATACGTCGAGGCAGTCCGATTCGCTCCTCAGTCATCGAATACGGAAATGTCAGGCTTGATTCCAATAGCTCTAAAGTCACCTACGATGGGCAAATTTTGCATCTGACTGCTAAGGAATATGCTTTACTCGAACTGTTTATGCGTAACAGTCACCGAATATTTAGTCAAAAAATTCTGCTTGATTATCTCTGGACATCTGAAGAAGTGCCGTTAGCGAATACTGTGAGGGCACATATTAAAGCTTTACGGCAGAAACTTAAGCAAGCTGGGGCGAATGATTTGATTGAGACAGTCCACGGACTGGGGTATCGGCTCAAATTAGGGCAAGATAAAATTGAGCAAGCTGTGGCGGTTGATGAGCAATCGGCATCCGTCGATATAACTGGAGTAGATCGATTCCAACCGGAATTATCCTCTACATTAGCTTCGATTTGGAAGCGATTTAAGCCCACGTATAGCGATCGCATCACGGGTTTAGAACAAAATATTACGGCGTTACTGGCAGATACGCTAACTGAAGAACAAGGACAACAAGCACAAGCATCAGCACACCTGCTAATCGGGTCGCTAGCTAGCTTTGGTTTTACGCAAGCGTCGCGTCTATCGCGTGAAATTGAAAAAATTTTTCGAGCTGGAGTCAAAGAAAGTCAAGCTCAAGTTGAATATCTCTCTCAACTGATTGTAGCATTACGGCAAGAATTGGAACGACCAGCCCAAATTAAGCCACTTGCGGTAGCGAAGCGCTGCCTTTGGCAGCGCTTCGCTACTACTAAACAATTTCAACTGTTAATAATAGATATAGATAACGATTCCCAACAGAGTCAGGAATTAATAGAGGAGGCTACAGTCTATGGAATTAAGGTTGCTGTTGCCACAAACTTAACCGAAGTTCGAGAGGCTACAGCGCAAAAATGCCCAGATGTCGTGCTACTAACTCTGCATCCTAACTCAATTGAAACAGGCTTAAAACTGTTAGCTGAACTAAGGGCTAATAATTGGGCTTTACCCGTGCTGGTGTATACAACTGTTGAAGATTTTGATATCCGACTAAAAGTAGCTCGTTTAGGAGGGCAGATATTTTTACACAAACCGATGCTTCCTGCCTCAATATTGGCAGCAGTTATTGAGGTGCTAAAACTGGCTGACATCGCTCACGCCAAAATTATGGTTGTGGACGATGACCCCCAGATGTTAGATATTTTACGCACTTTACTAGAGCCTTGGGGATTCGACCTAACTCTGCTAGATAACCCCCGGTACTTTTGGGACACGTTAAATACGTTTAATCCCGACTTGCTGATTTTAGATGTGGAAATGCCATTAAGTGGTATTAATGGTATAGAACTATGCCAAGTGGTACGAAATGACCCATATTGGAATCAGTTACCAGTGCTATTTTTATCGGTTCGTAAGGATGTAGAAACAGTAAATCGGGTATTTATGGGGGGTGCAGATGATTATGTAACTAAGCCAATTCTAGAACCAGAATTAATTGCTCGCATACTAAATCGGCTCGAACGCACAATTATTACTACGAACAACTGGAATATTAAATTATAAAATCGCTCTTTTCAGTTGTTAGTGGTCAGTAGTCAGTAGTCAGTGGTTAGTTGTTAGTTGTCAGTTGTCAGTTGTTAGTTGTCCTTTGAGTTTTGTTTACATTGCTTAATGCAGTTTTTTTCCATCGGTTGACTTAACTGCACAATTCCTTGATTTTTGTCAATAATTCATCAAGATTAAAAGGTTTACGAATAAAACCATTTGCGCCTATAGATAATGCTTCTGCCACATAGGTTTCATCAGAACCAGAAACTATCAAAATAGGAATTTCCGCTACTAAAGGATTCTCGCGGATGCGTCGGGTTACTTCTATACCATTAATTCCAGGCATAATTACATCCAGCAGCACTAAGCTAGGTGGTGAGGCTTCAATTTTAGCTAAAGCCAAGCTACCATTATTCGCTGTATCAACGTCGTAACCTTCTTCTTCTAAAGCAGATTTCAATAAAAATAAATTAGCGACCGTATCGTCTACAGCCAAGATTCGACAACGCTGGTTCGATTGCATAAAGCAAAACCTCATCACTAACATGAGGTAAACACACTGAAGTTAACAAGTACTTATGCTGTCAAAAATCTAAGGGTTTAAATTTTTTCTTTATATTTCTTTACAAAACGCCAAAAATACTGGAAGGAAGGGAGTAGGGAGTGGGGAGTGGGGAGTGGAGGAGATGGGGGGAAAGAAGATAAAAAAGCAATATTTCTTTCTTCCCACCTGTTAAGTAGGTACGCAAAATTATTTATATATCTTTTTTTCCTATTTGCTTTACTGAATACAGGGTACAGAATTCAGGAATTGTCATTAATTTTGACCTTATCGAGAGGGCTAGAATCCGGGTTTCGCACTTATTTACCCGGATTCTTTGAACCCCTCAAAACTTTAGACATGGAGCACGCTTTGGTTCGTGTCATTAGTTTAGAGGGGTTGCTAGATCCCCGACTTCTTAAAGAAGTCGGGGATCTGGGCCTCACGAAAAGGTCAAAATTAATGACATAGACCACGCTTCGGTTCATGTCATTAGTTTTGACGTCCAACCAACTACATTTAAGAAAGTACTTTACGCCCTATTTTACTTGATTAATAAGCTACTAATTTATTCGTACTAGTTAGGGAAGTACAGTCGATTTTTCTGGTCGAGGTTCCCACATTTTTCGGTATCGCATTCTCTATGACGCCAACTATTTTTATTTTGTTCCTATTAGAAAATAATTGCTTTGAATTGTTTATTTTTGGTCAAAGCTGGGGAATTATTTCCGGAAAATTAATGCAGTTTCATGAGATTTTTTAAGATAACTTTATATACTTAAGTATTTCTACGCTTATATACTTACTTGCCCGATCGAACTAAATTTTTGAAAATCCGTAAAATAACTATTATCAACTCATCCGCCAGCTAGTTATATTTGCTATCAACTGATAACTATTTCATTAATATTGGTCATTTCCGCATCTACCTAAAAGACTAAGTTCGGGCATTTACCATCGGTAGAACAATAAATCAGCTATTTCAATTTGATTTGTGCAAGTGTAAATCAAAAATATTGCTGTGGGACTATTCAATTTTAACTGAATTGAATTTTGTTTATTTCTTAAAAGGGTTACATTTGCTGACTTGAAAATCAGCGGTTAATAGTTTTGTCAATATTAACATTATTTTTGTATTGAAATGAGACTTACTAATAAGTGGTGGAGGCATAATTTCCGGCTGCGATTTCTGATTCCTGCAATTGTTACATCTTACATATTACCTCTTGCAGAAGTATGAAATTGTGAATACAGCAGTGTTTGGAGGTGACAACCTCCAACCTAAAAACACGAATCGCCAGACACCGCGAATCTGTGTGTCGGATTAGCATACCACGACCCCAGCAACGACTTCAACAGCTTACTCGTGCCCTAATACCGTCAAAACCCCTCAACAACACCCAACACACTTCTAACAGGTACAGGCAATGGTTCGATTGAACACCTATTTTCTGCTGAAGCAATTTACGCACCCGACTGGCGCTGGGAATTTTAGGGCAAATAGGCTTTCCGTAATGTTTCCAATTACCTTGCTAACAATTTTAATAACACCAGTGCCCTCTACTTGGGGCAAATACGAGCCAGCTATCAACTCGGCTACCGCACAGATATTGCAGTCGAAGGACGCTGGCTTGGTCAACCCATAGCATTACAGTTTCTAATGCTCCTAACCGCGCTACAGCCACTCAACTCAGAATTATAGACCCCTTACCCTTTCTCCTATTCCCCCCAAAGAAAACTCCCTACTCCCCTAACTCGTTAAATTGTTTAAAGTTATGTAGCCTTTTGCTTAATAGGCTTTAGCACTGAGGTAAACTAGCCGTTGATTAATCATTCTTTCGCAAATAAAATTCCTAGAGAGGAGGCTTTTTCAATGTCTCATACCGTAAAAATTTACGATACCTGCATTGGTTGCACTCAGTGCGTTCGGGCTTGCCCCACTGACGTACTCGAAATGGTGCCTTGGGATGGCTGTAGAGCCGCTCAAATCGCTTCTTCACCCCGTACCGAAGACTGTGTAGGTTGCAAGCGCTGCGAAACTGCTTGTCCTACTGACTTTTTGAGCATCCGGGTTTACTTGGGTGCTGAAACCACTCGCAGTATGGGTCTGGCTTACTAAAAAATTGACAACGGATTTTTTTGTAAGTTATAACTCCAAGTCCTAATAGCAAGCACTTTTAACATTGCTTGATGGGTAATTGTTCCATATATATATCGTTGTGGTACACGCCCAGCCTTGCAAGCGATTATTTTTGAGTGCGAATGTCAAAAATAACATAATACTACATCTTGACAAAAGGAGCATTATATGCTCCTTTTTATTTGTTAATTCACACGGGATATCGAAGAAATGCTGATAGGCGACATAAATGTAGGCGTTATCATAGCAAAAAGTACTGATTAAAAATTATTTTGATAACGGAGTGGTGTGAGCAATGTGTGGAATCGTTGGTTATATCGGCACTCAGGCAGCTACAGAGATTTTGCTGGCTGGATTGGAGAAACTGGAGTATCGGGGTTATGATTCAGCGGGAATCGCTACGATTTGGGAAGGTGAAGTTAATTGCGTGCGGGCAAAGGGGAAGTTACATAACTTGCGCTCGAAGCTAGAACTCTTAGAAGCTCCGGCACAAATAGGTATCGGTCACACTCGCTGGGCAACACACGGTAAACCTGAAGAACATAATGCCCATCCGCATATGGATGTGTTGAACCGGGTTGCGGTGGTGCAAAACGGGATTATTGAAAATTACCGAGATTTACGCGATAATCTCAAATCTTCCGGTGTTGAATTTCGTTCGGAAACCGATACCGAAGTTATCCCGCATCTAATTTCGAGATTCCTACAAGAAGAAATTGCCCTTGATGAATCGGACTCACCCTTTTTAGAAGCAGTACGCAAAGCCGTTCGCGAATTGGAAGGAGCATTTGCTCTAGCAGTCATTTCTGCTGACTTTCCCGATGAAATAATTGTAGTTCGCCAGCAAGCACCTATAGTCATCGGCTTTGGACAAGGGGAATTTTTCTGTGCTTCCGACACTCCGGCAATTGTGGCACATACCCGTGCAGTCCTACCTTTGGAAAATGGGGAAATGGCACGGTTGACTCCCTTGGGTGTGGAAATTTACGACTTTACAGGCAGAAGGTTGAAAAAACAACCTCGTTTGCTCAACTTGAGTCCCACAATGGTGGAAAAACAGGGATTCAAGCACTTTATGCTCAAAGAAATCTACGAGCAACCGGGAGTTGTGCGTGCCTCGTTAGATGCATACTTTAATACCAGTTGGAGCGCTGCCAATAATACTGAATCCCCGATTAATATTAATATCCCTACCGAATTTTACGCCGATTTAGAACAAATTCAAATTGTAGCTTGCGGTACTAGTTGGCACGCCGCACTTGTCGGTAAATACTTACTCGAACAACTAGCAGGTGTTCCCACCCAAGTACATTATGCTTCTGAATTCCGCTACGCACCCGCACCGATTACCGCCAATACCCTAACTATCGGTGTCACCCAATCGGGGGAAACTGCCGACACCCTCGCAGCGTTGGCAATGGAAAAAGAACGCCGTCAAGGACGAGAAGCAAAATACCAAGCCCGATTATTAGGGATTACCAACCGTCCCGAAAGTACCCTTGGGCATATGGTTCCCCACATTATTAATACCCTAGCGGGGATCGAAATTGGTGTTGCGGCAACAAAAACCTTTATCGCCCAATTAATGGCATTTTACGCCCTAGCTTTGGATATAGCGTATCTGCGCCAAACTATTTCCCTAGATAAATTGTCCGAGATAATTAACTCTTTGCGACACATCCCTAAAGAAATCGAAGCAACTTTAGATAAACAGGAAAAACTCACCGAACATCTAGCGCACGACTTTGCCGAAACTACAGATTTCATCTTTTTGGGACGCGGGATTAACTTCCCCATTGCTTTAGAAGGAGCATTGAAACTCAAAGAAATCAGCTACATTCATGCCGAAGGCTACCCAGCGGGAGAAATGAAACACGGTCCGATTGCGCTGTTGGATGCGAAAGTGCCTGTAGTGTCGATTGCCGTACCTGGAAGCGTTTACGAAAAGGTAATTTCTAATTCCCAGGAAGCCAAGGCAAGGGATTCGCGGTTGATTGGAGTGACACCGATTGAAGATGGTGAAGCAGGGGAGATATTTAACGATTTGCTTCCCATTGCTAATGTTGATGAATTATTGTCACCTATACTGACAGTAATTCCACTGCAATTATTGGCGTATCATATTGCGGCAAGGCGCGGCTTGGATGTTGACCAGCCCAGAAACCTAGCTAAGTCTGTAACTGTAGAGTAAGTATATTAGTTGACTTATATTGAGGGTTAAAAAACAAGTACAATTAATCAAAAACAGGTACAATTAGTAAAAAACAGGTACATTTTATCCTATGGGTGAATATTTAACCACCTATAGGAGATTTTATATATGGCTAGAACCAAGCGAGAGTGGACACAAGCCAAGTTTGAACGCTACATGAAGGAAAGTCGGGGTCAGGGTAGTGGGAAAGATTATCAACCTTTGTTTTTGATTCTGCCTTTTAATATCAAGTTCGCTTAAACTTCTCCCCCATCTTATATCTTGCATCTCTACGGGAAAACAAGGAATAGACTTATAATCATGACTAAAAGATACATACTCTATTCCTGGCATCGCCAATCCATTTTTAATGGATTTTTGCTTTTAGAGTGGGATTTACAATCCCTGGCGGGTCAAAGGTAAGTCGAACAATACAAGCCAGCATTGTTATATTAATAATTTGTATTTAAACAGGTGCAAGATATAAGCCATAGTAATTGCTCTCTTGCAGCCCAAAGCGGTCAGTTAGGGGAATCAATCTTTTATCTACTGAATTCCAACGATAAAAGCCACCGATGTCAGTTTTGATGTAGGCTAGATCCTGCTGTAGCGGATGCAGGTAAATGCCTGTAACATAACCACCTCCGCCGATGGAGACATTAGTCCAATGATAGTTTGACGTAGTGCTGCAACTAGGTAGATGGGGTGCAAGTACTATGGTAGCAGCCAGCGCAATTATAGCAATGCAGGTTGTTTTCTCCAGCAGAGTCAAGAAACGGCGATCGCTCATCTGAACCTCGGTTTGGATACGCCATTTTTTGTAGCCTGGGAATGAAAAGCGGGAAAATCAGGAAACAGTCCTTGGCTGATTTTTTGCGTCGGCAAAAACATCGATAATTTGCTTAATTTTAGCTGCTTTATGAGCATCTAGGACTTGTTTGACCTGGGGAAACAGGTAAAGTAAACCAGAAGGTACTACCCTCACCAAGAGTACTTTCGACACCTATGATACCTTTGTGAGCTTCTACAATTTGGCGGCATAAGTAAAGATCCAACCCAGATATGCTACGTCTACCTCGTGCCTGAACAAAGCTATGGAAAAGCTTTTCTTTCTCTTGAGGAGTAATCGCAAGTCCATTGTCCCGCACTGAAACCTTCACATCGTCAACTCCCAGCAATACCACCTCAAGGGAAACTTCAGCCTTCATCTCACTTACTCGTATAGCATTATCAAGCAGGTTCTGCACAAGTAGTTGAATCTCAGGCTCATCACCGTAAACAGTCGGCAATGAACAAGGAATTTTATAGGTAATTGCTAACTTTTGCTTCGAGGTTGTATTACTGCGGATAATAGCTTCCACAAAGATATTTTTCCAATTAAGGATCTGGCAGTTCAGGCTCTTACCGGCTTCGATTTTATAGCGCGAGACATTTAAAAGAGCTTCTACAAGCTTAAGAAGGTCTTTGTTAGCCTGACTGCAATCTTCAAGCACTTCTCTGCAAGTATCGCTCACCGCACCAAAAGCTCCACCTAGCATAGCACGCATAGTATTGCGAGTAGCTACCAAGGGAGTCAGCAGATCGTGGGAAACAGCAGAGATCAAATCTTTAATCTGTTCAGATTGAGCGGTGGTTATACCTTGTAACTTGTGTAAATTATACCTTAACTCCAGTTGGGCTATGATTTGATAACTTAAAGTACGTAATGCCTCGATTTGTTCTGAACTAAGCTGTCGTGGAACACGGTCGATTACACATAAAGTTCCCAGCGCATATCCCTGTGATGTAATCAATGGGGCACCGGCATAAAACCGAATATTCGGTTTGGAAGTTACCAGTGGGTTGGTAGCGAAGCGATCGTCCAGTAGTGTATCCGGAACAATGAAAATGTCATTGGGCTGTAAAATAGCGTGGGCACAAAATGCTATATCCCGTAATGTTGAATCAGCATTTAATCCGAATCTCGATTTGAACCACTGACGGCAATCATCAATCAAGCTAATTAAAGCTATAGGAGTGCCACAAATTTGTGCTGCTAAACGAGTGAGGTCATCGAAGGCACTTTCAGGCATAGTGTCCAGAATCTCATATTGGCGAAGGGCCTCCAGCCTTGCTGTTTCATTTTCAGGTAGTATAGCTTTCATTATGGAAACGGGGAAAAATTTAGAGGTAAAAGCTTTATCAGATGAGCATTTCACCTATATGCTACATAATTATAACGTATACTACTTTTACCCATAATTAATTCTATTTAAATAGGACTTACGCAACTGGCACAAAGTGCGGGTGGGGGACTTCGCCCCCGCCGCACGGCAATTTAAATTAGACCAAACACATATTAATATCTGGACGTTTTAATTGCTGAATTAAATAATTAGAGAGCAAATTGTGCTTGATTTGATAAACAGTTTGACCTGTTTGATAAGCTAAATGTTTGAGTCTAAGCCAAACTAAAATAGCACAAGCTATATGATTTCTTTGAAGGCGACCTTTACGACATTGGCAAGATTCAATACCAGTCAATTGTTTTAATTCTCGATGAAACTCCTCAACCTTCCAACGGATTTTAGACACATGAAGTACAACATCCGTTAGACTTTGAGATAAATCATTAGTTGCTACATAATCCGTTCTATCGGTAGAGATAGTAACCCGGAACAGTTTCACTTTTTTTTCAAAAGGGAACGCTTTTATCTTTATTATTTTACCAGATTCTAAATCTTCTTTGCTCCATTGTAATGATTCAATTTTTTTATATTTTTCTTTACCAATTGTATCATCAACTAAACGATTAGTCTTCAAGGGACAATAATAAACTTTGTCAAGACTATCGATATAAAGCATTAAACTATTGACTGCATACCACGTATCCATTAAAACAGTATCAAACGCTAGAAGCTTGTGATAGACAAGACCTTGAAGCATATTTTTTAACATGATCTATCTT
>QQTW01003820.1_pt1 | contig 11193 bp, 10 predicted proteins | sample 1904831 | NCBI WGS metagenome assembly QQTW01 (sample SAMN09435610, study PRJNA476489) | Subsurface metagenome, whole genome shotgun sequencing project.
AAGGTACCCCAGCCGTAGACGCGTCCGTGATCAGTGAGCGCAAAACTACTGCTATCGCCCGTTGCGACCTGCACGATCCTCGCTCCGTCGAAGTTGGCCGCCGGAATGGCCACCGGAGTTGACTCGAGCGGGTTCAAATCCACCAGGCTCCCATCGGAGGCGGCATCGTCGGCAGCATCAGCGTCGCGCATCGCTCCGCCCTCCCATGCGACATCGCGACCCAAAGCGCCCAAATCGTTGACACCCCACGTCAACACTTGATTGTCGTGCGTAAGGGCCACGACGTGAATTCCGCCAGCCGCAATAGCTACCACGCCGACGGAGGTCGGGTCGAGGTGTTTGTTGAGACGCGGCACCGCAACGTCCGTGACTTCTTTGCGCCTGCCAGGACCAAGGCCGAGCTCACCGGCGCTTCCTTCGCCAAACACAAAGACTTTGAGCCGTGTGGTGGGCGCATCGAGTCGCGATCGTGAAGGCGCTGAAGCTGGTCGTCGGGTTGATATGACAACTTTGGGTCGCTCTCCAGCCCTTCTTGACGATGGCGTCGGTTTGGTGACCTTTGCCGGCCGAACGGGACCATCAGGCTCATGAGCCCGGCTTCGAACTTTGCTTGGTTTGGTGGCCGGAGCATCTCGACGTGCCTTGCGTAAGAGCGCCATGAGAATGGTGACGGGCGTTGAAGTCGAGGTTCGGTGGGTTTGTGAAGGCTCTTGACGCGCTGACGCGTTTGATAGGCGCGCGACTATGAAACTGGCGGTGGGTTCGATGTGTTGGGAAACAGCTCGCACGAGTTCGCTCGTGCTCGCTGTTGAATGCAATTGCGTTCATTTTTGTTAAGGAGATCACCTTCATAATTTGGTAGCTACTTGGTGTGTAGTGAATCTTACCTCACCGTCGCACGTGTATGATGAATTTAACAGTTTAACAAAGCTGATGCATGAGTCACATGATATTACTTGCCCGAATTTGGATGGGAAGGTCAGGTGACTAAAGCATGAGCTTCGGGTTAATATTTCTCCCGTGGATTCAGATCCTAGCTGCCGATTGGTTGATCTGAAGCCATGTGGAGCCTCACGGAGCGTGAGCTCCGAAGAGCCGCACCGCCCCGGTACGGTACGTACCGGTGACCACTGGCCGTTTCCATGGGCCAAACAATCAGATGGCAGCTTGACGTTCTGCTTTCAGCAGTCCCTCTCAACAATCTCTTTTCTTGACCTCTCATTTCACTCTCATCGTTGCAGCATGGCGGCGGACACACAGGTTATCGCGAATCTCTTGGAGGGGACATTCGATCCGCGTCGAAATAAGGAAGGTATGTATCCTGTCCAAGCTGATCTTCGGAGCTCCTGTAAATTGCTGGCTGACAACAGATGTGTAGCTGAGGCGGCGTTGCGTGTGGAGGAGTCCAAAGACAGCTTCTCTCTTCGTCTTCTTCAGATTGTGGCTACGGAGTCGTACTCGTACACCACCCGGCTGGCGAGCGCCCTCTGTTTCAAGAACTTCATTAAGCGCAACTGGACGGTAGGTGGCTATTGGCCGCGAATTGACGGTATGGATCTGACCAGCTGCCAGGACGCAGATGGAAAGCACAAATTACCACCGCAGGAAGTTGCTGCGATCAAGCATGAGCTCATTGGGCTCATGATTGCGGCGCCTTCGGGAGTCCAAGCACAGCTCGGCGAGGCGATCAGTCTGATTGCCGAAAGCGACTTCTTCCGGCAATGGGACACCCTAATGGATGTATGGATGAGCCTTTAAATATTTGTCGATTTGTACAAGTTTTTCGCTGATATAGTTTAGGACCTGGTGGCCCGGCTAACGCCCAATGATGCTCGGGCCAACAACGGCGTGCTGGAGGTGGCACATTCGATCTGCAAGCGGTGGCGGCCATTGTTCCGATCCGACGAGCTCTTTACGGAAATCCTGCATGTCTTGGAGAAGTTTGGACCGGCATTGCTCAAACTGTTCGAGGTGAGATGCTCCCCAGAGACTCAGATGTGCAGATGCTGACATGCTCAAGACGACGGATCGATTGATCGAAGAAAGCAAGGACAATCAAGAGCAGCTGCACGCGGCCTTTGGGACGCTCAACCTGCTGGTGAAGCTCTTCTACGATCTCTCCTGCCAAGATCTGCCTCCCATCTTCGAAGAGAATCTCGCTCCCATCACCATGCTGCTGCACAAATATTTCACCTACGACAACCCTCTTCTTCATACGTCCGACGAAGCGGAGTCCGGTCCATTGGAGTTCGTCAAAGCGGGCATCTGCGAAGTTCTGGTGCTGTACATCCAAAAGTACGAGGACGCGTTTGGTGCATTTGTCGACAAGTTCATTCAAAGCGCCTGGGAACTTTTGACGACGACGGGAACGGAGACGAAGTACGATATTCTCGTCAGCAAGGCCCTGCAATTCTTAACGGCCGTGGCCCGGATTTCACAACATGCGCAGAATTTCAAGAGCGAGGAGGTGCTGGGCTTGGTCGTAGATAAGGTCATCTTGCCGAACTTGAGCCTTCGTGAATCGGACATTGAGGTGTTTGAGGACGAGCCGATTGAGTTCATCCGAAGAGATCTCGAGGGCTCCGATGCTGATACACGAAGACGAGCGGCGACAGACTTTCTGCGACAGCTCATGGAACAATTTGAGGAGCTGGTGACGGGCATCGTGATGAAGTATGTCCAGCACCATCTCGCCGAGTTCGTCAAGGATCCAAACAACAACTGGAAGTTCAAGGATACGGCCGTCTATCTGTTCTCGTCGATTGCCGCCAAGGGGACGGTGACGGCAAGTCAGGGTGTCAAGTCGACGAATCTACTGGTGAATGTCGTCGACTTCTTCCAGCAAAACATCGGCAATGATCTGATGACGGAGGGTGAGGTGGAGCCGATGTTGAAAGTTGACGCGATCAAGTACCTCTACATTTTCCGCAGTCAGATCACGAAGGAACAATGGCAATCGGTGTTTCCGGTGCTGGTCAAGCACCTGTCCTCGCCGCATTACGTTGTATACTCTTATGCCGCCATCGCCATCGAGCGAGTTTTGTACTTGACGGACGATGCTGGAGCGCCGATCTTCAAGAGGGAAGACGTGCTCCCGATGGCGCATGGTATGCTGCAACAGCTGCTGCGGCTGATTCAACAGAATCCGGCACCCGACAAGATGCAAGAAAACGAATTCTTGATGCGATGTATCATGCGGGTGCTGCTCGTCATTCGCGACGGCGTGGTGCCGATGACGGACGAGCTGCTCAAGAACTTCATCGACATTACGAACACGATCAGTCGCGGTCCCGGCAATCCACGGTTCTACTACTATCATTTCGAAGCACTAGGCGCCATCATCCGGTAAGATATGAATCTTCCTGGGTATTCATGCTTCTCAAAGCTAAATGTATGTCCTAGGTTTGCGGCTCCCTCGCAACCAGACAAAATGGAACAAACGCTATATCCTCCTTTCGCCGCAGTTCTTCACGAAGATGTTGAGCGTGAGTGCTGCAAGCCCAACAAACATTCCACCGGGGGTAATGCTAACTTCGAGAAATAAGAATTCGTGCCCTACGTCCTTCAACTGTTCGCCGCCCTGCTCGAAGCCAACCCTTCAGGCCCGCTACCAGATTACTACAAAGCTCTCATCCCCGCCGTGCTCACTCCCACGCTATGGGAGGTCAAAGGCAACGTGCCTGCTTTAGTGCGATTACTTTCCGCCATGATCGTTCGAGGGACGGCCGAGATGGCAGTCAACAACCAGATCGAGCCGGTCTTGGGAATCTTCCAGATGCTGATCTCCAAGAAAGCCAACGAGGGGCATGGTTTCGATTTGATCGAGACTGTCATCTCCAGCTTCCCCGTGTATGTTTTAATTTCTTCCCTTTTACCAACCCATGCCATCTCACACCAAACCAAATATGAGCATTGACGTTGACATACATTCATATCAGATCCGCTCTACAGAATTACTTCGTCCCGCTCTTCAACATGATGTTCCTCCGTCTTCAAAACTCGCGAACAGAGAACTTTGCCGTCCGCTTCGTGCATTTCTACCACTTCATGTCCTCGCGCGACAAAGAAGGGCTAGGGACGGACTTTGTGGTCAATATCGCCGAACAAGTCCAGAAAGAGTATGTTTTCCATCCTTTCCTTCCTTTCCCCCTTTAGTTCTCCTCCTACACTTCCAGAATCCTACTCTTGATCATCGATAGGTGGCTGTAATACTGGTGGGAGAATAACCCCGAAACTGATATCCATATTTAATAATTAGTATCTTCCCAAAACTCTATCTCTCCATCATCCTCCCCGAAACCAGCAAACTCATCCGGCCTCTCGACCGCAAAACGGCCGTGGTATCATTCTGCAAAACCCTCACAGACTCCGTCGCGTTCGCTCAACGCTATGAAAAAGGATGGGGATATACCGCTGAAGCACTCATCAAACTCCTCGATCGGCCTTCGTTAGCTCCAGACACCAGCACTACGGACGGTACCATCACTGCTGCCAGTGGAGGGGCTGCCACCAACGGGACCGTGACGAGCACCATGTCGATTACCGAAGAGATTCAAGAACAAGACGTCGATGACCTCAATTTCGATACGGGATTTACGCAGTTAAATACCTGTCGTCGAAGACTCGTGGATCCATGGCCCCAGATAGGGGATTTGAAGAGTTGGGTGGGAGCGAAGTTGAGTGAAGGAAATATGAGGACCGGAGGAAAGGTATGTCTCATTTATTTCATCTCTTCAATCATTCCTGCGTTTATTCAACCGCCTCTTCCTCGTCTGACCTTGGCGATGTTTGTTGGGCTCTGCGTGCGATGATGATGATGATGATGATGATGATGATGATGATGATGATGAGGAGGAGGAGGAGGAGGAGACGAGCCTGCCTGGCGCATTCGAAAGACTAGCGAAATGGTAGAGAAGTGTATGCTAATCATGAGATGTTAGATCGAGGAATTCATTAAAGCCAGGACGAACGAACAGGTAGCGTGGATTTTATTCCAGTTGATGCAGAATGCTCCTCCTGCTGGGGTGGATGGATAGATTCTACAGTAGTGGGGTCGACAATAGGGAGGATTGTCAGTTGCGGTGGGGGTTGAGAAAAAAAAGGTGGCAATCAGCGAGTCAGGTCGGGTCGGTTCGGCCGATCTTGCGCTCTGAGACAGATGGGTTTATTCGTGGTTGTAGGTAGGTAGGAAGTAGATAGCTAGATAGAATAGAAATGAAGATTAGCTTCGTTCGATGGTCTAAATTAGTCCTGGTGTACTGTATTGTACGCATGGGTAGGCGGTTGTGTTTCGTAGAGTAGGAGAAAGCAGCTTGATAGGGCGCAGAACTCTCTCTATAGACCCCTGGTACTTTTATTGTTGCTACCGTGTATCGATAGCGTGACTCCTCTTGTCAGATGGTCGATGCAAAGGCCAGCCAGCCAGCCAGGGCAAGGTCAGCAAGGACAGCTCTACCCCGGCGTGAGACTCTTCCACAACTGACATAAATGTGAGCATCACATTGGCTCAACGTTTACCATGTCTACCTACATAGCAAAAGAAGGTTAGAAGAACGAGGGTGGAAAACATAATCTATTCGACAGCGGTGATTGTTCTACGGATCCCCGAACTGATACAACTATAATAGAACTAACTAACCTACTACACAACCCCCTACGTCCGATATCCACGTCTACAGGCAACAACAACAACAACAACGACAACAACAGTTCCTATTGAATTTGAATTTTCTGCTTTGGGGGGCTGGGATAGCAACAATCATCATCTACTTCACTACTTCACTACTACTTCAATACCACTACCACTACCACTACCACCGCTACCACCACTAGACGGACGAGAGCAACCGCCAACCAAATAAACTTCTTTCCCTTGTTCTACCAGAGGATGATGAAAATGAAATCCCATTCCTCGAGTTGTTTGGTTGACACTTGTAAATATTACCCCGCTTAGAAGCATTTGCGGTGGACGATGGACGGACCGCTCTCATCGTATTCCTGCTTGGAGATCCACATCTGCTGGAAGGTGGACAAGGACGCGAGAATCGAACCACCGATCCAGACCGAGTATTTCCGCTCCGGAGGCGCGATGATTCGCACGCGCATCGACGACGGAGCCAGAGCCACGATCTCCTTCTGCATCCGGTCCGAAATGCCGGGATACATGGTCGTGCCGCCGGACTGAAAATCATATTAGCTTAGGCTTTTTGGTGGGTTATCTACGGGGACAAGAGATTGAGTTGAGTTGGAATGAACAGTACATACCAGGACAATGTTGCCGTAGAGATCCTTCCTGACGTCGACATCGCATTTCATGATCGAATTGAAGGTCGTCACGTGGATGCCACCGCTCTCACGACCGAGCACGCTCGGCTGGAACAGCGCCTCGGGGCAGCGGAAACGCTCGTTGCCAATGGTGATGACCTGTCCGTCGGGAAGCTCATACGACTTCTCCAGGCTCGAGCTCTGCGCCGCCGTCTGGATCTCCTGCTCGAAATCGAGCGCGACGTAGCACAGCTTCTCCTTGATGTCTCGCACAATTTCACGCTCGGCCGTCGTCGAAAATGGATAACCTCGCTCGGCCAAGATGCGCATCAGGTGGTCCGTGAGATCGCGGCCGGCCATATCGATACGGGAAATGGCGTGCGGGAGGGCGAAACCTTCATAGATGGGCACCACGTGGGTGACGCCATCGCCCGAATCCAACACGATACCCGTCGTACGACCCGACGCATACAGCGAGAGCACAGCCTGGATGGAGACATAAAAGGCCGGCGCGTTGAAGGTTTCAAATACGATCTGCGTCATCTTCTCCCGATTCGATTTCGGATTGATGGGCGCCTCGGTCAGCAGGACCGGATGTTCCTCGGGAGCGACACGCAGTTCGTTGTAGAAGGTGTGATGCCAGATCTTCTCCATGTCGTCCCAGTTGGTCACCACGCCGTGTTCGATCGGGTACCGCAACGTCAAGATACCCCGCTTCGATTGGGCCTCATCACCGACGTACGAGTCCTTTTGACCCATTCCAATCATGATACTAGGTGACCATTAGTATCATGCTCAAGCAGTTCACCGCCAATCTTGCGTATTTGGCCGTATCCAGCCTGAAAAGACCTACCCATGATGGCGAGGACGTCCAACGACAGAAGCTGGCCATATCGTCAGTGAAGCGGATCTGATAAGCACCGACAGAAGACTTACGGAAAACCGCTCGGGGTGCATCATCTCCGGCAAAGCCGGCCTTGCACATACCCGATCTGTGACATCCATCAGTCCATTATGTCCAACAGTTGCAGATTGACCTGTGAGGATGCAGCATGGCACATGCGGATTGGCCGTGGAAGACCAAGGAGTGAGGGGTTGTTGGGCTGCAAATACTTACCCATTGTCGATGACGAGAGCAGCTACTTCTTCTATTTTTTTTTACAAGAGATGGTCAGTACATGCTCGCTATATGACGATGATACAGCATTGACAAGGGATATCGATTGTTCACACTCACCCTCCATGGTAGCTGATTGAGAGTGTGCGTGCGAGAAGGTGAGGAGATGAAGATTACTTCGCCGAGTGGGTTGACTACCAGTCTACACTATCCACTCTAGGAGGAAGAATGAGCTGCAAGCAGCAGTAGGTCTTCGCGGCCGAGGAAGGCACGGATGTGATATGTGGAGGTGCACTCGGGGAGTGAAGGAGGTTGAGGATCAGAGCAACGAATCCCTACGTTTTTCTGAATGTGGGACAGCGGGTCAGGGTCGGAGTGAAGGGAGAGAAGCGAGACGCCTAATTTAGGGCAATATCGGCCTTAATTGCCTAATCTAGTAATTCTGAGATTGAGGCTCAACTGTTGACGACGCTTCACTGACACGTGCTCGGCAGGCAATGCCAGTTCAAGAGTAATGAATACACGTCGCTCAGTGATATATACAGCGATTTCTACCAGGCAGTCATTCAATCAACACCTGAACTACGCTGTATGTACGCGCGTCTCCTTGGCAATTATCCATTAGCGATGGGCGAGCCACACAGCGTCGTCGTCGTCGTAGGCAGCGACCAAAACCCTGAAGGATGAAGGCGGGGCTTGGCGGTTGACGGCTCACGTAAGCTTAAAATGGCGGCTCTGCCCATGAAGCGATAGGCACAAATGATCGATTCGTGCCCTATATCATTGTGATGCAGCCCTTCAAAGGTGAGGTTATTACCAGTATATCACCATCATCTACGAAGAAATTCGAGATGAGGTCGTCGTCAGAATGATGTAAAGCCTGGTGTATATTACGCCGGTTCCCGTTGGCTCAACCATAAATTTGTTACCGCTCTGCCATTTTCCCCATTCAACTCAACTAATCGACGGCTAAGAAAGCTCCTTTCTCTGGATCCTACACACCTCCAAACAATACTACAGTATCAATATCTTGGCTGCTGCCTGACTTAGAAACACCCAGGATGGATCGGCAAATGAATGAGCTGCTCCGATGGAGCATCCAGAACTCCGAGCGCGGTCAAGTGAACGGGACGGGGACAGAAGGTCCGAACGGCGTGAACGGAGCAACTCCCGCCGCTCACCAGCCGCCCGACACAGAGGCCATGAATGCGTTGTTCGGCGGCCCGTCGGATGCGGAGCTTATGAAGGCCGCCATGTCCGTCATCACTTCCGACGACGCATTGCTCGAGGACAAGCTGATCGCCTTTGACAACCTCGAACAATTGGTGGAGAGCATCGACAATGCCAATAACCTGGCACCGCTCAACCTGTGGGAGCCTCTGATCGGGCAACTACGAAGTCCAGAGGCGGACCTTCGACGAATGGCAGCCTGGTGTTGCGGCACCGCGGTTCAGAACAATGCCACCGCTCAGGAACAGGCGGTGGCCCAAGAAGCAGTGCCGCTGCTGGCGTCGCTGGCTCTGCATGATTCAGTCGCTTCCGTCCGAAGGAAAGCGGTCTATGCGTTGAGTAGTGCCGTGCGCAATCATCAGCCTGCTCTGGATGCGCTCGTGGGAGCTCTGCCACCGAGTTTCCTATGGGACTCGGGCCAGCCAGCGCCGAATGCCTCCGACATGGGCGCGGTGGATGGTATCATTGAAAAATTGACCCATCATGGTTCTTACCCTGATCATTGAGGATGATGGATATGGAGATGCCGAACAGAGGATCGCGCTGTAATTGAAATATAGAGCTTGTCAGGTTACGTAGTTGTGGGGCCCTCTAAATGAAAATGCATTGATTGAATACAGCATTCTCAAAAATGCGAGTGGATGAGGACCTCATCACGAGAAACAATAAAGGATGTGGAATGAACCCCCATTTTCTGTAGAAACGGCTGGATTGGGGGGGTGACATTAGCAACTTCAGAACCTCCAATGGATTGTATTCGCAGGAGACAACTCTACAATTCGTGCTCACTGGACGACCGATAGCCGCTTCTGGAAATGTTGGGTTTGACCTTGATGTGATACCCGAGTCTCAAGCCATCAATTGAACTCTGGCCATGGATCGTGCAAAACCAGAGCTGCAAGAAGCCTTGGACGAGCTAAACGCTGGTATGGAGAACTGATATATATAACGTATGGACCACCTTACTGATTTTCTAAAGCACTTGAGAGCAGAGGCAAAGAGAGAAAGTCCCTTGCTGAAGCTCCGTTGGAGCGTTTATGCAGCCTTGTATATCGGCATGGCCTGCCCGAGAACCATCTGGAGGTCCTCGTAGATATTATCATTAGACTAAATACTCTGGGAGCTTCGGCCATGGACCGACTGATCAAGAATCTGTATCCGGCTGGTGTGGTATCAGACAAGATTGCAATCAAGGTGGTAGGATGTCTCGGTCAAGGAGCCGGCAAGCCGGCTCCACCAGTTCAGGCTGGAATGCTACAATGGCTGGTCATGGTGTATACTGTCCTGGAGAATCGAATGGTGCTGTCGAGTCTATATGGTGCACTCTTCAATTTACTGGACATGATCACGATCCGGTTAGTGCATCCAGATGTCGAGGATGACTGAGCTGAGAATATACAGAAAACCTCTCTGTCATCTGCTGGCGACCATTACGCGTCGAAGGCATGTCAGGCCCTTCCGAATCCAGATGCTGTACGTACATCCATGGTATACTATTGTGTGATACCGCTAAGAACCAATACAGTTTGGAGCTTTCACGAAAAGCAGGCAATGAGCCCAGCCTGATGGGCTTGATCAGAGTCTATAAAGACTACTACCCGGATTTCTTTGGATCTATTGGCACATCCGGACGAGCAGCTACGTTCTCGGTATGCCGTTCTTTACTTCATTGCCGTTTATTTCGAATCCTAAAGCCAGTAGCATCCTGACCCGGAATGGCTGGCACATCTCTACACCATTCAAGACTCGAGTACGCCCAAAGATGGTAGTTGGACAACCCGGGACAGATTCAGAGCCGTGAGACGAGGAGCCAAAAGGAGTAAAACTGTTGCAGTGCCTGAAGTCCGAACGTCATCTGCCAAAGAGGTCCGTGGATGTAACGGCAGTCTAAATTTCAACTGTTAGAAACTAATCCAAGCAGACATCCATAACCATCGAGGAGCTGAACAATATCGATGACTTTGTCGACAATCTCGAAAGAATCGAACTGCCAAACCAAGTCGTTTCCGTTCTTGGCGATCCCTTGCTTCAGAAACACCTATCGATGACACCGTCAGAGTCGGTCCATAAGCGGTTCCACAACTGGCTAGTTGCATTCTTCGAAGAGGAATTGCAATCCATGCAAGCTGGTACTTCAAGTCACCACAAGCTGCAATCTCTTCTCGAGGACGTGCTTGAATTTGCACAATCCGCAAAGGTAGACCACCATGAGTATTGAATGACACCTGTCTCACGCGTTCAGGGACTCCCTCCGGCTTGCGAAAGCTTTCTCGAAGCCTATCTCCCTCAATGGGACGGGCATCAATGCAGAGATGTAATTCTCCAACTCCTACCGCATCTTTCTATCCGTCCATTTGCAGGTAAGTCATCATTTCTTGTTCCTCCACCATCAGCCAGTTCAACCAGCTAACTATTCTCCCAGAAGTACAATTTAATTACCTCAACGCTGTCGAAGCAGCTATCCTCGACGACAGTCCTACTTCAAAGACTGCTTTGCTCGACCTCCTCACATCTCTCCTCCGCAACTGGACCGTCCAGATGCGAACCTTATCTCCCGAACCTTCCGAATTTTTCCAGATGAA
>QQTW01003821.1_pt1 | contig 11192 bp, 7 predicted proteins | sample 1904831 | NCBI WGS metagenome assembly QQTW01 (sample SAMN09435610, study PRJNA476489) | Subsurface metagenome, whole genome shotgun sequencing project.
CACTAGGCCTCCATCCTATCATAACATCCTCACTCTTTCGACAGGGCCGCATCACTACCGTCACCATGAGCCTGCTTGACGTTTCAATTGAGGAGCTTGAGGGGATGCTGAGCAAGCCCGTGGAGGCCATGCAGGCCACGGAGCCCGTCAGCCTCCACCTCCTCGACGTCTCAGTCGAGCTGCTGGAGACGATGATGAGGCTAGCGCTCTGGGAGGACCCGGAGCTGTCCCAGACTCGAGCAGAGAGCCCACCGCAGGGCTTGGAGCCTCGCCCCGTCTTCAGCTGGCAAGTCCAGAGGCTCGCCGCCATCTACCAGCCGATCCTGGACATCCTGCTCGACACCGGCGCCCCGCCGCTCCACGAGTGGCGGTTGCTGCACCGGGGCAGCATGCTCTTCTGCGACGTCCGCCGGAGACCCGAGAGCGAGGAGCTCCGCGACCGGCTCTCGATCTGGCTGGCGGAGTTCTCCGAGGGCGAGCACGCCGTCTTCGGCTGGCGCGACCCGCGCCTCAGCTGTGGGCCCATCGAGTTCTCCGAGGCCGGCTACGGCTCCCAGAGCGACTTCGACTCCGACCACGACGACTGGCACCACGGCCATGCCGAGCGGACGCAGGGCGTCTGGGACTGGCGCCGCACCGTCGCGTGGGTGGGCGCTGATGGGGCTTGGGAGGGCGAGGACGACTCGTGGATGCAGAACACGTGGGCGCTGGCGGAGCCGGAGCCGCCGGTGGTTCCTTGGGAGGAGAGACCCGTCGAGGAGGTCGGGGAGTACCCAGGGGTGGAGGTCCCCACAGCTCCGCCCGAGGAGGGCATGTTCCATTTCGGGATCTGGTGGCCCGCACGGGAGCCTGCATCACAGCCGCTGGAGCGGCCACCGAGTGAGGCTGCGGTGGAGGAGGCCTCGCCGGAGTTGGTGGTCTTTGAGGATGATAACCTCCCGCCGCCTAGCAACGGCTGCGACGCGGATCCCGACCTGGAGAGCATCTGCGCCGCGGCTGAGGACGACGAGGCCGACTACGAGTTCTGGGAGTCCAGCGTCTGGGGGCCTGCGGGGGCCATCGATATCAGCCTCCTGGAGCCGAGGCCGGGGGCTCAGACGCCGGAGCCGGTCATCACAGCTACGTTGATAGATCTGTCGGCGTCCGCGATCATCTACGACGCCGATGCGAGCTCGGCTGAGGAGTCGGACGGGGATGATGACAAGGACGACTTCTGGGCCTAGGCATATCGAGGTTGTACTGGCGGTGTGGGGATATCACATTAGGACTTTTCTGCCTGTTCATGGGATATACTGCTGTTTTCATTTGGGATCTAGCCTCTAGCTTCGGCTGTTACATTTCCGTGGTCGTCACGTTGTTGCTCGGGTGTTGGTTAGATTAGAGTTTCGGCTCGGGCCGCTTAATGCAAGTCATTCTTGGCGATGAGATTCACCACCAATCAGCAACTGCCCGTTTCTAATGACTCCTCCGCCTTCGTTTCTTCGTATTTCTCGTGCCTTTCACGCCTACACTCCCTCAGTATGAACAAACACTGATCGCGAATAGTGAAGTGCCTGAGTTCACGACAGAGAGTCATGACATTCATATACTGGGTGAATATATGAATCCTTTCATGCTTTCACCAACCTCGTACTCCGCGCTGTCAGGGAGGATATCAATACACGTCGATGACAAGCAATACAAGCCATGAAAACCAGAACATGGTCACTTTGCATGCTGGCGATCGCGTCAGTAAAGAGGTAATCATGACACGGATGACTTTGACTCACTGGATCAAACCTCTGCGAGTCTGCTATAAAGCTTCATTTTCCAGTCCTCAGCTTTCTCTCATCACAGAATCCACAATCTCCAGAGCTTCTTCAGCTTGCACGAATACACCATCCTCTTGAGCTCACTCAGATCTCAGTTGTGCTATTTTTCTTCTAAAACTTCCTGCCAGACCTCTAGACTTCTGCCCCCTTGACTTTCAATCAAAACCTCAAGTCCAGGTATTGGTTTCGAGAATGACTCAAGGAGGAGAGTCAAGTGGGACCGGGCAGTTTGGGCTATTTGGAGCCGGCAAAGGCAAAAGTCCCGCAGCCAAGGCCTCCCCATTCGGCGCCTCTAACCCAAACACAACGGGAGTGCCTTCCGGAAATATGCCGTTCAATGGCGGGCAGCAGGGTGCTCCCTTCAGTCCCGGCACGGCGGCAAATGCAAAGCCGCTCCCCCAAGAGCTCGAAGAGTTGCGTAACAACCTGGTCGCCTTCTGTCGGCAAAGCAGCGCAGACTTTATGTCGCTCGTCAACCAGCTCAATTCTCTGGAAGACCACATCAAGCAAACCGTCGGGCAGAACAACCAGCCGTATCCAGGTCCCCAAGAGGGCTGCTGGGATATTCCCGAGGGCGTCTTGCGACAGATCATCGCTGGCTACACGCGCGACTATGGTATGCCTGGGCCAGCCATGTACGAGGGCGATGGCTATCCTTCGGATTTTGTCGGCCCCAGGGGTCGACCTTATGTTCCTCCCGCCACCCTGAGTTTCAGGGAGTACCTGCTCTCTCGCGACAAGGATAACAGACGCAGGGAGAGGAAACAGAAGAAATCCAAGAGACCTCCCTCCTACGTCTTTCCCCACAATGAAGACACGACTTGGGTGACGGCCTGGGATGATGAGTTGGATGGCTATGTTCCATACCGACAGGATCATAGACCGGATTTCGGCTATTACTGATAGCTTTTGGAGAAGAGTGACGAGGACGATTCCAGATTGTGGAATGGGAACAAATTGTGAAGAATTTACACTAGAAATAAGAGAAATGGATTTATGAGGATGGAACTTTGGAAATGGAATATGTCAATTCTGTTTAGATAATGCCACTGTCCATAACACTTGTGGATCTATACTGATGACTCGATGTGTACATGAATGCTCGTGCAGATTCTCCATAGGGTGTGACGGTATAAACACCGCTGTGACAAGGCAATGATTTCATAGAAATACATTCATCTGTAGCCACAGCGAACACGAGCTCAAGACATTTTCAAAATACCTACTATGCGAATCAACCTCACTTCTTCCCCTTCTTCTTCTTGGTGCTTCCTCCGGCGTCTTCTTGTTCACCACTGCCAATCGACCCAAGCATTCTCCGTCGCCTCTCGTAATGCCGGACAATCCCCTCCACGGACCCAATATCGTGCTTCGGTTGCCTATGACACGTCAGTCGATCCAGAAGCAAAATAAACGGATGAGACTGAGAGTAAGTACCTCAAGTAGTACAACCTCGCCCTCCGCGCTCTCTTCTCCTTCCTCTTCACCACCTCGATGCCCGTCACGTTCGGACTGTAGATCTTATACCACATCTCCACACCGACGCGCGTCAGATTCCCTCTGAGGAAGATGGCCGTGTCGACGCCGCGCCGCCTGATGTCGATGCAGACGCCTGCAAAGGGGTCCCCGTTGCGCTGTCTGACGAGCAGTATATCGCCAACCTTTGCACCGTCGGTATTCAGCTTGTCGAAAAGCCTCGTCCGCGCGCCTGTCGGGTCGAGAACTGAGATCTGCGCCTGCTGGACGGCGGCTACGGGGTCCTTGCATTTGGCGCGCGCGCTAGGCGGCGGTGGACAGATTTTGATCTTTTTCATCTGGTGCCGGTCGGATCCTGTGGTAGCAGTCCGAGTTAGCTTGTCGTCTCATGTTGGGATTGACGGGCCATGTCGTTGAGTCGGCGAGAGCTTACTCGGTAGCACGGGAGTTGCGAGGACGGAACGCGCGAGTTCTATCAGAGACATGCATCTCCTCTGAGGCCTGGCTGCGCGGAAGCCGAGGGCTGTAGGCTTCCATTTCAAGAGTGTGCACAGTGGTGATAGTCGACTCGTCATTGTTGATATGTTGGCGCCATATCGAGGCTTCGGATTGCGCATGGAGACAACGAAAATGCAAAACCAAGGTAGCGCACTGACCACTTCGACATGCACGATACGGACTCGCTCTTACAAGTTTCAACAGCACCACCCGACGCTCTTTTTCAGTATTATCAACGCACTCATTCATGGCGCCCCGACGGTGCGTAACAGCTCTTCAGAATGCGGTTAAATCATCGCTGGCGAAACCGCAGTGTCGGACGTTCTCCAGGAGTGCGATTTGCGGACAGAACGGCGGCAAGTCCATCGCCCCCTTCGTCTGCCTTTGCTCACAAGAATGCGGTCTAGGCGATCTCATCGACCTCCAGGAAAGCTCATCTCCTGACCTCGCCGACCTGCTTCAGACTATCCGCTCGAAGATCATCATCCCGAACCGGCTGAACAAGAACCAACGGCGGCTGATTGAGCGCAAGGACTACGCCGACAACCTCGAGAATGAACCGGTCCATGCTACAGTGGGTGGGCAGAGGGTCCGACTACAACACCTAGACAAGCTGAAAGACGTCCCGGCACGGTGGGAGTCGATCAAGTCGGCCATCGAATTGTCACAGAGCAAGCAAGACTACGAGAACCTCTTCCATCTCCTGCGGGACATGCACTCCGCGGGCATACCCATGAAGCCGTTCTGGCAAGCAAAGCTGACGCGGAACACGCAAGCCTCGGGGATGCTACCCGTGCTCATGACCGGATTGCGGGGAGTCAAGGAGACTCGACTCTCGCTCGCCAACCCGGAGGTGCTGCACCGCACTCTGTGGGCTATACACGCTTGGGCCGAGGACGGCAAGTGGAAAGAAGAGCCCATCCGGGTGGCGCTGCACTATGCGGAAGAAGTCATCGCCATGCTGGAGGATCCGCTGCACGGTGGAAGCCCGAGGCTCGCCGAAAACGATCCCAGGACAGACCCTACCATCACCGGTGTCGTCCTCGAATGTGCAGCGTTGCTGGCGCATCATCATCAAGGCGGCAAAGACGAGAGTGGGAAGGTGGCGCTCTATGCTGAGCGGGTCATGTCCATGTTCCGCTCAGTAGGCGACGAGAAGGTGAGCGCAGCCCAAGCAAGCAATGTGTCTTGACCTAATCATGCATAGGTGGTCGATGTGTCGCCCGACGACGCGGCGGTCTTTGCCATGCAGTGGTTGCCAGTCTGGCATGGCCTGAAGGTAGCTCGAGCCGTTCTTGGAGAGGACATGCCACGTCTAGACGCCGCGGTAAAGATTGTTGAAAAGGCCGAGCAAGCACTGGAGCAAACGGTGTCAGGCGGTTTGAAAAACAAACTGCGGTCGAGATTAGCCGACTCATGGCGCACTCTCTCAGGAAAGCCTGTTCCTGAATGATATCTGTAAAATACAAACATTGAGTGAACATCCGTGCGTGGCGCAAGAACTCGTTCAATGATTGCCGCTGCAGGAAACTCTCAAGTAGGCCATCAGAAGGCAAATGTCTCCAGAGAATTGAACAGGTAAGGAGTGCTGGCGAGCTTGAATCCAGCAGTAACTGTATTGTACTTGGACACCCATGATGTTTATTAATAGAAGGCGATCGTTGTTGATCTCGGGACGTCGGGAACGGTTGTTGCGGCCCCTGGTGGAGGTTCCGTGTCGATGAAACACCATGCCGTTTAGGGTTAAATGTAAACAATCACAGTTCTACAATGTCAACATCCTCCAACCCAAACCTTACATCACCAATCTCGGAATTGAAGGTGGACGGTTGTGCGATCCTGAGTTTTCACTCGCCAGTCTTCCCAAACATCACTCAAGCGCACGCTCGCTATCCTACAGTCTCTATTATTTGTACAGTCACGCTGCGAGGACGTCCGCAGTCATATCCTCACGCCACTGCACGGCCCAGCACAGTCCTTCCCCTTTGATCTGACAAGTCGATGAGCGCATTCAATTGAGCTTGGATTCGAGTGTGCTTCACAAATATGGCGCCAGCAGCGCCATCGCTTCCAGTGCGATTCCCATGCTGGTGCAGAGCCGTCTATTCTTGGGGAGGAGAGGTGCGTGATATGACAATGCTTGCAGAAATGGGAGAGGAGGCAACGGCGTCGCAAGGCTGACAGACTTCCAGACAAAGCGTGATCTCGGATTCATCGAGGGCGATCTCATAGAATGTCTCAACGCAGGCGATGGCTCATGGTGGATGGGACGTCTGAAGCGCGACAGGCGGATGGTGGGATTGTTCCCGTCGAACTTCGTCCAGGTGCTGGATGAAAGCTTTCAGCCAGGAAGCCGAAATCCCAGCCCAATGCCGCCGCACAATGCGCTCCCGCGAGAAGTCAGTCCGAATCTCGCGGCGCCAGGTCCGTCGCCGCAAAAGAAGAAGAGCGTCTTTCGCAAACCGTTCCAGGCGTATGCAGCGGCAAGCTCTCCAAATCCCGAAGCTGCTGCACGAGAGCTGCAAACCAAGGCAGGATCATTGACGCCGACCCCCTCCGGGAGTATCAACCGACACAAGCCATTCTCATCAATGAAACAACCCTACCAGAACAGCCGCTCGGCGTCGCCAGATGTGTCCCCTCACGGTGTCAGCAATCTGCGCGCTGTCTCTCCTGCGCCGTCGCATAGATCTCGAGCCCCGTCGCCAGCTCCGTCAGTTCATTACGATCCCTATATTAATGGACATGCATTGCCCCAAATCCAGCACGCATCTCTACCTCCAGCTCCTTCGCCTGCACCTCCCATACATCATCATTCCAGCGTCAACGGCCACTCCACACATCAAGTGCACCATGTGTCGCATTCTCGCGCTCCTTCACCTCAACCATACGCCAATCATGATTCCTCACCACCACCGCCTGCTCCTCCTCCCCACCGGGTAGCATACACTATGAGCAGGGTGCCGTCGCCACAGCCCAAATGGATCGAGCAATATGATGCTCAGCGCGGCATAAACCGCTCGCATACCCCGTTAACACAGTCTCCCGTGAGGACCAACTTCACCCCTTCTCCATTGAGGGACGCCATGAACGACGTCATGTCGTCTCTGCAGGACATGGGCATGCCGACAAGAAGCCCCTCGCCGGAAAGCCGACACTCAATCGAGATCTGGTCGCCGGATGCTTTCCAGGAGATTCATGCAGCTGCGGCGCAGAAACGACGACCGATGACATCTATCGGCTATGAGGGGGCACAGGCAACCTCGCACGAGAGTGAGCAGGATATGTATCATTCTCGCTCAAATGGCCCACCTCAGGTGCGCGATTACGTACAGCGAATGGAGAGCCGGCTACGGCGGATGCAACGGGAAGACGGCTCTCAGTCGAGTGCTGCTCTGTCCGGTAATGATGGAGCCTTCCCACCTGCACCACCGCCACAGAGCTCAATGTCCCGCTCTCGACCGGCGTCCCCGGATGACGAGCGGGGCTTTCCCAGCCGTAAGCTGTCGCGCCGACTCAGAAATCGGAAGTCTGCGTACGAACTGGGTAGAGAAGTGCTCGGCCGGACGTTCACGACCAAAACCAACTCTACAAGTGCTTCCTCTGCCGCTCAGAGTTCAAGCACGAACAGCAGCAGCAGTACGCAAGTTACCAGCCAGAGCTTGATGAGTGGGTTTTCAGCTGGCGGCTTCAGCGCGACGAGTGCAGGCAGTCTGGCCAGACGGAAATTCGGGCGAGTAGGTAGCGTCCGGGAGCGGCCTATGAGTGCCTTTGAGCCGCGCAACGGGGACATGTTACAGCATCGAAATGGACGACCTGATTCCCCCTCTACCGGAGTCACGTACCACTCCAGCCATGGCTCTGGACAGAGCAACGGTTCTCAGCCGGAGTGGGCAGCGGGCATTTCGGATTCAGCCGGTGTCCTGGGAGGGTTCGCCACCATCAAACCCAAAAAGAGTGGCTTCTTCAAGAAGATGATCGAGTCGGCAAAGACCGGAGCTGCGACAGCCAGAAGTACGATAGCAACCAGCCAGGTCTCAAAATCGCCCCCGAAACGCAACACTCTGCTACCGGACGGTGTCACAGCAATCTCCAGCAGTTCTGCCATCTCTAGCGTATCCGCGGCCAGAGACATGGGCCTGGGCGGAGCTGTCGACTGGGTGCAGGTCCGTCGAGATGTCAATCGGTCCAATTCTCTCAGTAAGAACGAACGCATTGAGCGCTTCGAAAGGTGCCAGATGCTCGATATGCCCGTCTTTAATCCTGTGGACGTCCTCTACCAGACTGCTGAGGGCAACGAAGGACTGGATGGTCTGCCCATAGCGGACCCGACGGACTTCAACCTCAGCAATCTGAGCCTGGTGGATAAAAGCGCAAGATTCATTGGAAGTCTGCCACCGATGACAAATCCCGTCAGTCTCGCGCAGGGCTACGTGTGTAGACCCTATAGGAGCGACGTGCAACGGCTGAGGGCAATCTTCACATGGGTCAGCGAGCGGATAGCCTGGGACGAGGACTTTGAGGGCGAAATTGACTCGCGCAGGGTCATCCAGACCAAACGCGGCTGCTCTGAAGAGATTGCTGTCCTCGTAATGGAGATGTGTGCCGCTGTGGGCTTGCACGCCGAAGTGGTTCGCGGATATCTCAAAGCACCGGGGGAAGTCCTCGACTTCGACATGCTCGCCCGGCCCAACCACTGGTGGAATGCTGTCATCGTGGACGGCGAATGGCGAATCATGGACTGCTCGCTGGCTAGCCCGACCAATCCACGACGAGGCAATTATTCCAACGCGGGGCCGCACGTCGCAGAGAGCTGGTGGTTTCTTGCGCAGCCGATTGAGATCTGCTACACCCATGTCCCGCTTCTGCCGGAGCAGCAGCATATATGTCCGCCTGTGCCGCATGAGATCCTCATGTCGCTCCCCTGCGCGTGTCCACCTTTCTTCAGGAATGGGCTTCAGATGGCGGACTTCGACACGAGCATCCTCAATCTTGAGAATCTGGAGCTGGCTCATGTCCACTTCTTTGTGCCGGAGGACGTTGAATGCGTTGCTGAGGTCGAAGTGAGGACTTTTACTCGAGATGCTGACGGAGACTTCTTCGAGAGCGGAGACTTGGTGACTAAGAGAGGATTGGCACAGGCCGAATGGGCAGGCGGACGGAAGCGGTACACGGTCAAGGCATTGCTTCCGGGCGACGAGGGTCAGGGTGTGCTGAAGGTCTACGCTGGGAAGCGCGGTCTGATGGTGAGAGACCCTGCAATCGTCGATATGTTTGTAATCACTAACTTCTCCTCAGCATTCTATCAAATCAAATCCTCACTCGCTCGCCTTTGCCTTGCCGATATCGCACACTGGAGTCAACCCTCCGTACGAATTCCTCGCCCGCCACCCTACACCGCACGCGCAACGTCACGATCTGTACGTCCTCCAACCACAGTGCTACCGTCTGGCCATGAACAACACCTTCGTCTTCGCCGTCCGCCAACATCCATCCGCCTCTACTTTTTCCTCTTGCAACCCCGGGACCACTCCCTCTCGCGCACCGTCTCCGGCCCTCATCGTCCGTCCCGTCTCCGCAATGTCCATGGCCAGTGTTTCCGCATCCGGCTCCGCCTACTCCGACCAATCGTCAAACGGCTCGAACTCATCCTTTCCCGCGCATCACAAGCCGGCTAAGTTGGCCATCCAATCGCCGTCTGGCAAGATCATCCGCCTAGTGCGAAAACCGGACCACGCGATGGCTACCAGCCCGGATTGTGGTGATGCAAGGGATGGCAGTGTCTGGGAGACCATTATCAAGATTGGGGAGAGGGGCATGTGGAGAGGACTTGTTCTGGCAGATAGAAGCGTCAAATGGGTGGTGTTTGCGGAGTGGAGTTGCATTTAGAGCCGGCATCACCACGCTTACAAGGAGCATCTGTTAATAATAAAATATCATGATTAATAATGACTATTGGCGCTTAACGCGGATCGGCACCGTCTACATACAATGACCAATGAAACCCCTCTAAAAATATAGCTCATCAATAACCCAACGAGTTTCGACTGGCGGGTCGACCGTCCCAAGCCGGTCACGCTAGAGCCATCAGCACCTGCCGCGGAACGTGACTCGGATGCGAAACACTTACTTCGGCTCTGGATTGGCTCTGTTCTTCAATCATTCGAAGAACCCGTTCATACACCGGGCCGGAAGTCGGCAATGGCCGGACGAGCGGGCGGCGCCGGCTGTCTCTGACCTGCTTGAGCAGGCGACGGCCGCGGACACGGAAGGCCTTCCACTCCTGCGGAGTGAGTGCTCCGCGGGCGACCCGCGCGAGCAGGCGGTCCCGCTCGTTCTGGAAGTCGAGGACTTCCTTGTTGAAGGCCTCTGGGACCTGCAATAGAGCATTGTGAGCATTACATTGCACCTGCGAATGAAAATAAAGATTTGGTGCTCACCTTGTGGCTTTTTGGCTCGCAATTGGCCAAATCGCACTCGTGCAAGAAATTGCGTGTCGTGCGGACGATGCAGCGCTCGCAGATGGGATCTGCTTTGGTTCTCTTGGCGGCGGGCACGAGCTGCTTGATAGCCATGCTTTGCAAGGTCAGCAGAGAGAAAGTCGCAGGGGAGTGAAACTTACATGAGAAAGATATCAGCAAGCAGACGTTAAGGAAAGCGGGAAGGGACAGCGAGGTCTGAGCAGGGACAATGGCAGGTTGGCAATTGCAAAAGAGAATTGTGTCCAGCAAAGAGATGCAATGTGCAGGAAGAGTGTCCAGGTGCAAAAATTATCAGGAAGTGAAGACTCCGTGAGAAAATGAAGGAGGCTGGTAATCATGTGAGCTTGCTCTTCCAGATACGGAAAGGATAAGTTTCTGCAACTCTTAGTTGATGGTCATTTTATGAACAACGAAATTCCAGTCCCTACATGCAGCCACTCGTCTCATGATACAACAGTAACATAGTGATCAATAGTGGTTACGTTCATACCTCAGGAGAGTCATTGTCACCCTGGAAAGCTTCATTCTGGCTTTAGTATCTCTCAAAGATGGCGGGCTTAAATAGGCCTCCAATGTTCAGCTTGCAATGCCGTAAGCACTCTAGCTCTGTACATTATTGGTGTACTTCGCAATGAAATTGTCACTGCATCGAGTGGATGGGGGAGAAGCTTCCCATATGGTGCTGTAAGGTGATGAGAAATCAGAGACTGATAATAAGGGGAGTCCTTATCTCAACTTGAGAGTGCTTGTACGTATGCCCATCAGACTTTGATATATGACGCGGTGGACATAGCAAAGTGGGTACATCGTGCCCTTAGCGGGGGCCAAGTGTTGGAATAGTCGCCGATGGTTACACGGTCAGTAAAATTACACGCTAGACATGATGATGGATATAGGAAAGGCAAGTATGTCGAAGCTCAGCACT
>QQTW01003822.1_pt1 | contig 11192 bp, 8 predicted proteins | sample 1904831 | NCBI WGS metagenome assembly QQTW01 (sample SAMN09435610, study PRJNA476489) | Subsurface metagenome, whole genome shotgun sequencing project.
CATCGCCCGCTTTATAGAAGTCGCGTATCCACGCTTCTTTGTCATAACCGCACTTGCTATAGAACGCTCGCGTGCGCTCGAAGTCCGGTAGCCCCGACGTTTCCACCAGCAGCACACGCCCGCCACGCGCCGTCAACGTTTGTTCAACGTAGCCAAGCAGGGTTGCACCACGTCCTTGTCCTTGGCGGTCGGGTCGGATAACAATCAATTGTAAGTTCCACGTTCCATCGGTCATCCGCTCCATTTCGCAGTAGGCAACCCCCACCGCCCCGTTGTCGTCGTCGGTGATCCAGAGACGATTGCTGTCGCTGTTACCGCCGAAGTAATCGGATAGCATAGAGCCAAGCTCCTCAAGTTGATTCGCCCCGAACAGTCCGGTCGCGTCGGCTAGGGCAATCAGCGCAGCCGTGTCATCGGGCATAGTCGGTCGAATCATGGCTCACTCCAGCGTACAGATATTAGTATGATGCCGCCTAACTATTAATTAGACTGACGCTTTCTCTGTAATATCCCTAACCCCTAGACGTTAACCGAAGCTTGTCGTCCTAAAATCCCATTGAACAATATAGGCTGGCCAGCGTCAGCACAACATTCTCACGTTGAGGAATTAGAACAACAATTTCCACCTAATACCGGGATTTGGAACATTAGATCGACATTTCGCATTATACCCGCCGATGGAGGTGCTAGGCGGGAAAGTATTATCGCGATAGACACTTGAAAACTTCTTAGCGTACAAAAAACCCAAATCGATACAGTGATCCCTATTACACAGAAGTGATTACTCTTTTACTTTGATTACAGCTTTGAAGTACTTTGATTACAGCTTTGAATTATAAAATGACTAAAGGCTTTATGAAGCATATCTTGAATCAAAAGTTTGTTTTATGGTGCAAGTTATAGCTGCACCAGTACTGCCTGGTACGGTTTACAAAACACCCCCAATTGGTTTGCGTAGCTGACTGCAAGCTGAGGCTAGCGCATCAGAGGTAGGCACTCCTCGCACTAAGATATGGGGAAGAGAAAATAGCAGTATCTCTAAGCTAATAAGCAAACTAATCTGCCAAATTTTTCTCATCTGTAAACAGCTCGCCAGAATAGCAATAATAGAGCAATAACGAGAGAAACAGCACTGATGATTTGTCCTGTACGTTCTGCTACTCCAGCATCTAGAGTAATTATGATTGAATGCTTTCCATAAGGAACTTTTACCCGTAATAAGCCCTCTTCCTTTGATGGCAGCGCTGGAAGTAAGTGCGATCCGTTGTTAATTCTAGCTGTCCATCCGGGATAGTAAAACTGATTTATAGTCAGCCATGTATCGGTTATTGCGTTTACTTGCAACACAATTTTTCTCGGCTTCCATTGCCCAATTGTTAAGCTTCCCTGTTCTGTAGCGATCGATGCTGGGTTATTCTTGCCCAATTCACTCATAAGATCAGGCTGAAATATTTTTGGTGAAACCCCTCTGACTCGGTATTCTGCTGCATCCAAACTAATCTGAGATTCTGGTTGAGCATACATCCAGCTAGCTATATCGAATTGCTTTGATAAACGTGTTTTTATAATTAGTCCACTAGATAATAATAAGCTTGTTACTAGCAAAAGTGAAATTGCGGCGGTTTTTCTATGAGCTAAGCTAACTAATATTTTTAACGATACAATACCTAAGACTACAATTAATGTAAGAAATAACAAAAAGACGGTATTTACACGCCCCTGGGGAAAATTAAACCTAAACTGAACCAATGGTAAGGCTTGAATTACAGATAATAACAAGCTGGCTGTCAGTAAAACCCCAACGCCTGTTTTTTTGGAAAAAATATGAATTGGTTGCTGAAATTTATCAACTGCTAAGGCCAGAAGGGCAGAAGTGGCTACGGTTAATATTGTATTAAACCGCCAAGGATACTGAAGTCTTTGGATGAATGTGACTACATCCCATATAGGCTTACTTAAAGGTAGTGTCATGAATAGAGCGATTGCAGCGATTGACATCCAATAGCTACTTTCACGCTGATAAATCGCTAGGGAAGAATTATGACGAATTATCATAAAATTAGAACCAGCTAATACTCCCACGACTACAGTGTAAATTTCTAAATATTGCCATGTTTGATCGGGATGATTACTAAAGAGAAAATTTTGACCATAAAAGTAGTAATCTTGCATAATCAAATACATAGAAATATTCCCCTGCTCAGTTATAGCTGGCAACCAATATATTGCTGATAATCCAATTGTGAGAATGGTAGCGATAACGATACGTATTAATGCTTTTTTCCTCTGTTTCCTATTTGCCATAAATAATAGATAGCTAATTGGAATCGGATAAAAAATTATAAAAGTGGGCAGGTGAGTCATACAAAGCATTGCCGAACTAACTGCAAATTCAACAGTATCAGCTTTATGTCCAGTAATTAACCTATGGGTAAAGTACAGAATTAAGGGCATCCATACAAAACTCCAATATTCGGCAAAGGCATAACGCCAATAAAGATCGATCGCTATATGGTATGGCAAGGACATATAAACAATGGAACCGAGCAGCGCTGAATTTTTATTCGTAATACTTTTTAGCCAAATGTAAGCAGTAAAACCAGATGCCACCAAAGCAAAAGAAGCAGATAAGCTAAGCTGATACCAGCCTTGTGTATCATTAACAAATAAAGGGTGAAATAAACTAGTAAAGTAATATGGTATTGGCGGATAGAAAAAAAAGGTTGGACTTCCTAAACCTGCATTCATATCCATCAGCCAACGGGGATAAAGCTCGCCCTGCCAAAATTGTTCGGCAAAATGCTTAGACCACTTTAAGTGATATGGAATTAGGTCTGGAGCATCAAAAATACCATAAAACAGTGCTGGAAGAGTCAGGATTAACCCAACTGTTACAATGATAAAAATATGCAGCAGGTTAATATGTTTTGGTTGAATTATTAACATGATTCCGGCAGTTCTTGGTTGTTCTGTTGAGAATACTTGATTTTACTGGCAACAAGGATAATTGAGATCAGTCCTGGTTGGCTGACAAAACAAAGCCACGCGAATTGATAAGATTCGACGGTTAAATTCTCGCAAGAAATACTGTTGAGCAGGCATTGATAGTAGGACAATTCAATGCCTACTCAATCTCCTCACCTATACTCACACCAGTTTCACCCCCATCACCACCCACTTTCGTCAGCACACCAATAGCAGTGTTGACAGATACAACTTCAGGGTATCCTGGCTGATTCAGTTTGGTGTAAACTCCTTCACCCAACTCTCTTGCGCTGATTCAACTGCAAGAGTGTTGGACGTGGGTATTCGGGAGCAACCACCACTGCTTCCTCCCCACACACGCCGACTTTAAGCGCCTAGACGAATAACACCAGTAGGCTGCTTGCACCATCTTAAGAGCGATCGCAGTTTTGACTCTAGCCTAACGCCCTGGAACATTATGCCAGAAAGAGCGGATTGCACTCTTTACCTGGGGATTAATGCTGATGTCAGGAGACAAACGGTGTAGCTTTCTGCAAATCTCACCTAGTTTTACCATTAGTTAGCAAATTATTTATGCTATGGCATTGCGATAGAATGCTTGCATTTGGGCAAACCATTGTTGGCGTGATTCGCTCCACGTATAAAACATATGCCCACCTGGATAATGTTTCAACATGAGATTGTCACGAATCTCAGGATTTAGTTTCATCTGATTGGCAAGATGGTTTGAAGCAAAATAAGGCGTAACTAGGTCAAACGTCCCATGCGAAATCGATACTTGCATATAAGGATTAAGCGTCATTCCTGTCCGCAGATCGTCCACCGCTCCTTGGAAGCCTTGTTTCCAATCACCTTTGAACTCAAATTGCCAAGCTTTGAGTGTTTCCAAATTCAGCAGGCGATAGGTTAAATCGGTTTCAACGCCTAGAGTATGCCGTAAGTGACTGTTAATTGCTCCGGTAAAAAGTCGGTCGAGTCCATCTAGTGTTGGGTCAGTGCCTTCGTAGGTCATGCGATCTGGAAACGGATCGAGTGCTGTAATCGAGGCATCGTAAAGTCCCACTATTCGCTGCTGGTCGCGTAAAAGTTCCCTTGCAAACACTTCGATTCTAATTCGTCCAGCAAGTCGTTCAACCAGCCAGTACGGTAATCCAACCAATTGGGCTAACTGCTGATAGTTAGCTTGACGCTCATCTACACTTAACGCCTCTCCCATTGCTAGCGTTGGGATCAGGGTTTTGAGGGCAAATTGTTCTGCGGCAGCTATATGAGCTGATAAATCTCCAGGTTGTCCTGCCCACTGGGCGCGACCGTGATGCGCGGCGGAGGCTGCTAGCGACGGAAGTATTGTTGCCCAAGTTGTGAGATTATAATCGTTTGCTTCTAACAAGCTAAACTCTAAAGCAGGAGAGATTAAAATCGCGCCAGAAAGACCAACGCCAAATTTTTGTTGGAGCTTGCAAGCCAGCTTAGCTACGCGAAAACCGCCATAACTCTCGCCTGCAATGAAAATAGGGGACAACCAGCGGTTGTGGCGTGACAGAAACCGGACAATAAACTCGCCGATTGCATTCAAGTCCCGCTCAACTCCCCAAAATTCGGTTTCCTTAGCTTTGTCTTGCTCTTTTGAATTGGATTTCTCGCCCTTATTTTCTAGAATCTCTTTATCTGGTGGCACCGCACGGCTGAAACCAGTACCAATTGGATCGATAAAGACCAAATCTGTAAAGCTCAACCAACTTTCAGCATTGTCTACAACTCGCACGGGTGGTGAGGGCAAGCTACCGCGATCGCTAAAATAAACGCGCTTGGGGCCTAATGCTCCCATGTGTAGATAGGCAGAGGCAGCTCCTGGCCCACCATTAAAAACAAAGGTAAGCGGTCGCGGCAAGGCTTCATCTGTCCCGGCGAGATACGCGACATGAAACATTTCGGCAATAGGCAATTCTTTCTCAAATAAAGGTTGCCATTCGGCAATCGCAGTGTAGTGTAGCTGTTGCGATGGCAGCGATAGTGTATGCTCGGTTTGGCTTGATTTATAGCTTACAGGTAGGCTAGATGTATCGGGCATATCTGGCGCAATCCCATGTAGAAATGCTTAAAGTTTTTCCTGTTACTATTAGCAAACTATCTAATTACCTCTTCAGTTACTCTAAGTTATATAGAACTAATATAAGAGAGCGCTATTGTGGTTAATTGCTGCTCAATTGAGCGGATTCATATTGGAAAAAGAGCCATTAAAGGTACTTTAGCAGGCTTAGAGCCTCACAACAAGGAGCATAATGGCAAACAGAGAAGTCGAAAAGAATCAAGACCGGGAGGAACGCATCTCAATGGAGGCGGTCGTAGATGCCTATAATCCCGAAGAACAGGCGATGGGTTGGTACTACTACCTTGACGATAAGATAACCTTTCCATTTCAGGGCAAGTGTATTCAAGAGCATTGGTGTCTCCCCTGAAAATGGGAGAAATTGTAGAAGTGATATCAATGGGGCCTGAAGACGAATGTGAACGAGAAATGTTTGTTGTCATTCGCTGGATGGATCGAGAACTAGCAGTGCCTCTGGTTCAAATCGAGGGAATTGATATAGAAGATCAAACAGAAGAAGCGATTAAAGATTGGCACTACTGGATGGCACGCGGATATGAACTGGGTGAGTGAAAGGTAAATATGGATTCATCAACTATATCGGAAAAGATTTTTACCCTGGCTTAAATTGCTGAAGCGATGCAGAAAGCGCCCTCACAGAGCGCTTACTCACAGTTGCTTAATCTTATGGGGTGCAGCCTGAATCTGCACAGAAGCTTTGACAATCGAGTTTTAAATCTAGAATTGAAGTGACTTTATATAGCTCCACTCTGGTACAGAGGATTCAATCAAATCTATTTCTTGCTAACAAATTTAATCAGGAGATTTTGACTCAACCACAAGATAATGAGGTTAGGAGTAGCTCGTGCTAAATACAACAACAGTAGGATAGTGCTTATGGGACGTGCAGCAAAGCGGAAAAAACAAAACGTCAAACAGAAACAGTCAGCTTCATACGAGATTCAATGTCAGCTACCGTCCTCTGATTATACGGTTGAGCAGCTACAGAAAATCCCAACTATTGCTAAGTTATTTGACAAAATAGAGCGTCTGCCTCAACCCAACTGTTACCTCTCGCCTCAAGCGCTGGAACTGTTTGAAAGTTTTGAGCAACTGACCAAAAGATGCCTCCAGTCCGAAGTTAATGAATCTGCAAGGGCTTGTTTGGGCAGATGCACCTGCCGTAGCGCAAGAGACATTGCTAAAACTCTACACATCATCAACGCCTTGGCAGTGAATGACACGGTTGGTGCATTCATTAGCCGAGAATCGTTAGAGAATGGAATTGCGCTAGCTTATCAGAATCTGACATCAGGTAATTGGCGTGTTGTAGCAAATGAAATAGCAACAGAGTCGAATCGCACGGGGATAAACCACAACGCTGTTAAATTAAACAGCTTGTAATTACCTTTTACCTAAAACCTACGCTAGTATTGCTTACCCATAGGATAACGCGAGTGCGGGGCAGCAAGAGCGATCGCAGTCCGTATCCCTATAGCGAGGGGATCACCCGTTGAACTGGATTTTGTTTCAAGCAAAGTGCCTTAACTTCTGACGAACGACGAAGACATCAGACGAATATACCACCAAAATTGTGCTAATTTCTCAGGAAATGAACTGTAGATTAGGTTTGCAATCGTTTTGGGGTATAAGTGGGGGCTATAAATACCCCAAAATAGTTCATCACTTTCTCAGCAAAATTAACCCCCAGATAGGGTAACTATAGGTGCTTATTAGGGTATATTCAACTCATTGATTTTATACCTCACTTGACACCTATGAGTTCTAAGAATATTCACGCGACTCAAAAGGTGGAAGAACATCATAAAATTTTCAACTGTGGATATCAGGTGGAAAGATACAGGCTTGCTGCTGAGGGTATGAAAACCTTAATTGAAATCTTTAGGTGTGATTGCTGTTGAGATGAAAGCAGTTAATTTATCTACACCCTGTTCCGCCATCCGCGACTGCGATTGAAATTCGCGCATCGAGTTCAACTGAAGATATTGAAAGCGCGCAGCCAAACTACCGAATGGCACTAACAGTTAGCCCTGGCTGTTGGAGCTGTTGCTCCAGAAAGGAGGCGCTCAAAAGAACATCGAAGCAAAACACCAATTGGTATCTAAGTACTTTGGTCGCTGCGTCACTCGCAGCGAGTTGGTTCAAATTACACGACATAAGTGAGGGTCGGCAGCGATCTTGAGAGACTTAACGGGAAAAGTCAGCTGTGTCATACGCTAAACCGCTGATCCAACTAATGCCTCGTAAACTGCACACCGATGGCATGGGATTGCAGTACAGTCCGCACATCTTCTTCGCTCACTCGCCGTCGGTAATACAGCGTATCAAAGATATAGCGTGAAGGTTTGCTTACATTTGGGACAGAAGTAGCGTTGACTCCCAATATTTTTCAAGCCATGCTTATGTGACTTGTCATGACCACACAAAGGACACATCATAACGCTACTCAAGATTAACTACAGAATGCTTCACCCGCATTTCTCACAAATTAAAGTAAAAAAGGAATAAGAATCGGCTAAAACACTGGAGCAGTAAAACTTCCAGTAATTTGAATTAATAAATCCAGTGTTGACAGAGTGCATCCCCGAACAATTCAGTTTTGGAAGCGTCAAAGGTAGAAACGTAATCGCTAATTTTAAGTGCGACACAGCCGTTTAATTTCGGGTGCCCGTTTGCTCTTCTGCAGTTTTTGCGACACAACCTTAAATGCTTACCATGATAATTTAATATCTATGTAATGCAGCCATCCACTTCCTTGCATCAAGGTGTGAAGTTCCATCTGGAATTGCAAGGATATTCTTTGGAGAAGAGCAATGAAGGTGCGTGCTGTTTCTGTGCTTTATGCAACTGTGGCTTTGTTGATTTCTCCCGCTCCTGCTCGGTCGGCGATTGAAAAAGTTGTTGGAGGAGGTAGCGTTCATCAGGGTGAAACACGCCGTATTACTGCGATCGGAGATGGGATCGATTTTGCGACTTCGGTCGCTTCCTCGGATGTGCGGATTGGTGTCAGGCTTCTGAGTAAGAAAGGACTTGAACAGGGTAGAGCAAAAGGGCAGATTGTACTGGAAGTTGCTGTTCCTCTCAATGTTCCTAAAAATGAGGATTTTAACCTGATAGTTAAAATAGCCCCAAACCTTTATTACTCCAAGGGAGGTTCTGAAACGGTTCGGCTGAATGTGCAGGAATATCCCAACAGTTCTTGGAGACCTTTGTTTCATTTTGCCCCCTCCTGGGGATGGATGAACGATCCGAACGGTCTTGTCTACGTAAACGGGACATACCATCTTTATTATCAGGCAGTTCCTTTCTCCAGGGTTAATAATGGTCAACTAAACTGGGGCCATGCGGTTAGCAAAGATCTGGTTCACTGGTCTGGGCGCAGAGACGCGATGTTCAGTCCGCCAATGGATCTCCTTGCTAGTGGCGACAATCAAAATCAAGTCTGGTCTCCCTTTTCGGGCTCGGCGGTGGTTGTTAGTGGTGAGGCAGCAAAACAGTTCCCCTGCGTCTGCTCAAACCTTTGTGTTGCTTCGATATTCACAAAGAACACGCCTGCAATCGCACACCAGGACCAGTGGCTTGCAGCTAGCTGCGATGGAGGCGAGTCCTTTAAAGCGCCGGAGAGTGTGTTGCCTAACTTAACACCTTTTAAGCCAGATTTTCGAGATCCGAAGGTGTTTGCCTACAAGGGGCGCTGGATTATGGTATTAGCTGTTGGAAATAAAGTCGAGCTTTACAAGTCTGCGAATCTGAGACAATGGAAACTCCTGTCTTCTATTCCGCTCTACAGCAGCTCCACCACTAATGGTTCTTATTTTGTTGTCGAAACCCCAGATCTGATTGAATTACCTGTCAGCAATTCAAAGACTAACCAGGCCAAGTGGGTACTACTCTATAGCGAGTTCACTCGCTGCAAAAAGGAATGTGGGAGGTCACGAAATTCATCGTCACGTAGCCTCTACATAATCGGCGAATTTGATGGTAGACAGTTCAAGAAGGAGTCACAGCCTCGACTTTTAGATTTTGGGTCAGATTTTTATGCGCCTCAAACTTGGTCTAACACTCCGAGACGACGAATACTAGCAGGCTGGCAAAATAATTGGCAATACGCCTCCAAAGTTCCAACAACGCCATGGCGAGGGCAATTGAGCATTCCGCGAGATTTGGGGTTGATTAGAGGTGATGGCACATATTGGCTGACTCAAACTCCGGTTCAAGAACTAGCGGTTCTAAAAAATTCTGCTGTCCGGCGTGTTACCGTGCTGCGAGATAAACCACTTACCAACAGGACACCAGAGGAGCTGAAGAATTTTCGTTCCACTGCATTCGATGCTGATATGGTAATTGATGTGGCTGGCTTGCCCAAAGTGAACTCCCAAATAAAGATTCATCTTCGAGCGGGTAATACAGCGCCAGGAATGGTGTTGGCATGGCGACGTACTGGTTCCAACAAGGGAGAGCTATCACTAACGCGCTCTGCTTCTGAAGCTGGTGGTTCGACTTCACAATTAAAACAACAAGAGTATGGGTTTATCGGTAAATGGTTGTCTGCCTCTGTTCCTCTTGCAGTGCCAACAACTGGGCGGCTCGTGTCTGACTTCAGGAATGCCCAACCCAATGAAAGATCGTATATAACTCGAATGCCTGTTGTAGCACGTGGCACGAATAATAGTATCTTAAAACTTCGGATAATCGTGGATCGAAGTTCGGTAGAAGTGTTTGCAGGCGATGGACGAGCAGTGTTAAGCAGTTTATTCTTTCCTAATTCATCCAATAAAGAGTTCAAGATTTATGCAACAGAGGGAAATGCAAAGATAGTGAGCTTAGTTATATACCCGTTCAGTGATGACTGATGATTTCAGAGGATGTATGAAAAGTATAAAGAGCTACGCTAGCCGCCTAATCAGGTTGTGTCGTAAAAACTGCAGAAGAGCAAACGGGCACCTGAAATTAAACTCAATTAAGCAACTAATCCAAAAATTCCACCTGTAAATAATGCAAGCTGTAAAAAATTCGTTGATGTCTGTAGACTATGAAAGCGATCCTAAAAGGGCAAGACGAACGTCAGCAGGAGCAAAGTATGAGAGCAAGAGTGGAAGTTGTGATTCGTGATGCGGCAGGGAACATTGTGAGTCAGCTTGCTCCACACGAGATAGATTTGAAGAATCAAAGCTTGCATGACATCGAGGGAGCAGTGGAGGCATGGAAACGACAAGCACTACCAGAAATAGAGGCAGGGCAAACGCATCTAAATTCGCTCCTTGAATATACATAGTGTCTTGAACTTGCCCCTACGCTATATGTGTAAATTTCATTCGCAATAAGCTGGAAATTATTGCGAATGTACGCAATAATTTGAAAAATTACGGCTTTGTTGATAAGATGCGTTTTCCCTGGTAATAAACATTTTCAAAAAATCTCAAAAACTTGCTATAGCTAGCTTCGAGCAAAGTGTTTCATATGGCGCTCCAACCCAGCTTCAGCCTAAAAATAAGTGCTTTAGATAGTTGCAGTTATTAAGACTTGAAAAAATACTTAATGTTTACTTATGGTAATACTCCTTTTTCGCTGATTTAAACAGATAAAACTAAAGCGGCTCTATCGTTGAATTTATGCAAAATTAGCAGTAAAATACCAACTTAGCAAACTGCGTAATCGAAAATTATTGAAGTTACGAAAACCATAAGCAAGCCTCTTGATCGGCTTGAGTTTATTATTAATTCCCTCTACGGTGCCACTGTTAGTTCTTTTATCGGTAGTAATGCATAGTAATGGTAAGCTGGTAGTCTAGGAGCTTCAATCATTGCAGGCGACTCAATGAACTGTCCTAAGTGCCAATCTGCTCAAATCATCAAATACGGACATAGCCATTACGGCAAACCGCGCTGACGGTGCCAAGACTGCGTACGGCAGTTTATAGAACCCATTTGGGATCTTATGCCTTGGCTAAGCGCTTCAGCATCAACCCTTATAAAGCAGAGATCGATCTTGGCAGTGGCATGATCTAAGGTGCGCTTCTTCGTTCTTGACTCTTCTCTTGCACCGCTCCATCCACGCATTCGAGCGCTCGATGATCCACCGCGTTGCAATGGGGACA
>QQTW01003823.1_pt1 | contig 11191 bp, 10 predicted proteins | sample 1904831 | NCBI WGS metagenome assembly QQTW01 (sample SAMN09435610, study PRJNA476489) | Subsurface metagenome, whole genome shotgun sequencing project.
GTTCTTAATGGTATTTCGGACAGAATATGGATAACTTTGGGGTGGTATTGTATATCTGGTAGTGTCAAATATGTAAGGATAAGTGTAAAGAGAGTATGTAGAGAAGGTTGTACTCGTTTAGGAGAAGCTAAACTGTCTTAAAATGCGGGTCAGAGAGGACAGTAAAAAATGGCAAAATCCATAACGGTCACCAGAATCAACAGAGCCAAATGAATTCAAGTATTGACTACTACGATGTTTTCCTAATTGGTGCGGGTTCTGGAGGACTATCTGCCGCCAAACGAGCAGCTGAGTATGGAGCAAAAGTAGCGAAGCGATCGCTAAACATGACTTGGTAGGTGGTACTTGCGTGATTCGCGGCTGTGTACCCGAAAAATTGATGGTTTACGCCTCCGAATTCTCTCATGCTTATCGAGATGCACTCGGTTATGGCTGGAGCAAAAGTCAAAATAGTTTTGATTGGCAACAACTAATCGCCAATGTAAATTTGGAAGTTCACCGCTTAAGTAAACTGCACATTAGCCTTCTGGAAAAAGCAGGAGTAGAGTTAATTCAGGGTCATGTCAGATTTCTAGATAATCATACTTTGGAAATTTCGGGACATCAAATTACAGCCGATAAAATTTTAATTGCCGTCGGCGGGGAAGCTGTCAAACCAAATTTACCAGGATTTGAATATGCTATTACTTCACGCGAAATTTTTCATCTCCAACACCAACCACAACACATTGCTATTATTGGTGGTGGCTATGTTGGCTTAGAATTTGCCAGCATATTTAGTGGTCTTGGCTCTCAAGTTACTTAAATTATCCGTAGCGAGCAGATTCTCACTGGTTTCGATGAAGATATCCGTAGTGGCGTTCAAGAAGGCATGACAAAGCATGGAATTAAAATGCTTTGTAATACGGAGGTGAAACAAATTGAACAAGTGCCAGAGGGTTTGAGTCTGAGGCTTTCCGACGGCACTCAAGGCTATTTGCTCGTCGTGGATACGGTTCTCTGTGCTACAGGTCGAGCGCCTAATTTAAGTCCACTTGGTCTAGAGAATGTCGAGGCTTGCATTACCACTGGTAAAGTTGACGAACCTGGATATAGTACCCTAAACGCAATTGCCGTAAATGAATATAGTTGTACTATGCAAGCCAATATTTTTGCTATAGGAGATTGCACAGATCGACTTAACTTGACCCGTGTTACAATCGCCCAAGGTAGAGCTTTTGCAGATACTGAATTTGGCAATAAGTCTTGCACTGTAAGTTACGAGGGCATACCATCCGCCGTTTTTTTCAATCCCGAAGCTGTTACAGTTGGTTTAACTCATATCTTGCACCTAACGAGAAATCTACTTTTTAAGCTCCGCTAATTTTTTTAGCGATCTCCTTGAGGCTTAAAAAGTTTAATTTAATCAAGGTTCAGCCTGTGAAGGCAATTTAACTAAAATATCCGCCCTGTAGGAGTTTGGGCTTGGTGCAAAATGTAACCTTACTTATTCAGGACTAACCCCCACAGGAGTTGGCGGTATTATCACTTCATTTGTTACAAATTTGCTTAGTATATATCAATACATTAATGGTTCAGCAAATTTTGTCGAGTAAGCAGCAGTTCGAATTATTGAAGCCGGAGGACTTACGAACGCTCACTCCGCTTTTTTGGAATCATATCAATCCTACGGTACTTTCCGGCTTGATATGAATGAGCGATTGCTTATTGAAACTACAAAAGCGCATTCAGCTACAGATGTAGAACTAGGTAATTGAACTGTTGCGGTTGCAAGACTTACTTGCCAAATGACCCCTCATGTCAGCTTTGCTCTAACTGCCCCAAGTTGGTGTTGGAATTATCTAGTATATAGGTCAGTGCATAGGAGGCCACTCCAGTAAATCAACCGCCTTGCGTTTAACTAATTCACCCCGTCGGTCGTACTTAGCCGTTGTTTCCGGTTTAGAATGCCCTACCAATTTCTGCACCGTGACAATATCGGCTCCCGCATCCAGTAAATCCGAAATGAACGTGCGACGGAAATCGTGCGGCGAAAAAGCAGCCACGCCAGCTTGTTTTTGTCGCTTTTGCAAAACCACCAAAACTGCCTGGTCGCTCAACCGCCTCACAGTGACTCGACCAACCTTATTCACCGGGCATAGTAGCGCTCCCGGCTCCACTCCTCGCACAACTAGCCAGCTATTAACCGTAGAAATTGCCCCGTGAGGCAAATAAGTAATCCGCTCCCTGCCGCCTTTGCCGTCCCGAATAGTTAAAGCCCCAGTGATATAATCAAAATCCTCCAAATTTAACCCCACAACCTCACTGCGTCTCAAACCTGCCCGCAAAATCGCCATCAACGCTGCATCCCTTACCCCTGATGGAGTAGGGTCACTCCTGCAAGCTTCTAATAACGCCGCCATCTCCCCGGTACTCAGCGCCCGCCCCCGTAACAACCGACTACCTTTAATATCTTTGATATCCGCAGCACGGGCATAATCCTCAGCATCCATTAACCCCAGGCGACGGGCTTCTAACAGCACCCGGCGCAGGGCAGACAGCATCTTATTTGCCGTCGTCGGTGCGTATTTCTCGCTCAAAACAGCACGCAAAGCCGCCGTGTGCTGGTAACTTAGAGCCGCCCAGTTAAGAGTAGTAGCATCGCACTGACCGCTAGTGAGGATGGATGCGATCGCATTTAACGATTGTCGCATCGTCCGCCGCGAACCTGGGGAAAGCGCTGACAAGTAAACCAAGGCGGGGTGAGCGGTAAGCGGCTGGAATTCAACTAGGGCAAGGGTTGTTATTATTTGGGTCATACATTTTGAGAATAGCTCTTTTCATAAGTAACTTTTACTAAGGGCAACCAAAAAGTCTTCACACTGCCACGGGCAAGTTGCCAAAGGCGATAGCGCGTTTGGTTGCAATCGTCAGCAAAGTCAATGGGGTTGACGTTGGTAATATAAACTTTGACAATAGCTTGTCCCTTTTGAAAAAAAGCGTTTCAATGACTGCATACTGCAAGACTTGGGCTGGAGCGTAGCTGTTGATAATAACGGGTTTCATAGAATTAGTTAATATTTATGGTTGTCAACGGGCAATTAGCCTCAGTGTTATATTTCTATCTTCGCTCTGGGAACGCCCCTTTTGTCATTTACCTTTTGTCATTTAATTGATTAACTATAGTAGTCAAAAAGTCTTGCTCTACTGCGTCTGTTTGACGACACGAAAGCTGTGGCGTGTGGAGGTTTTAGCATGAGTCGTAGACAACCGAAAAAAGATAGGCAAACCAAGCAACGAAATGTGGCTATAAAAGCAGAAAACTCGACAAAAGAGGACTCGGTTGTCACTACTGTATCCCTCGAAAAAATTATCCTCACCGACTCTCAACCCCGGCGCTATTTTGCTCCCCAGTCTATGCAGTCCTTGGTGGAGTCGGTAAGCAGCGAAGGCATCCTACAACCTATATTAGTTAGACCTTATGAGGATGATAAGTTTGAGCTGGTAGCGGGAGAGCGACGTTATCTAGCGGCACAGACGGCTGGTTTAACCCAAGTGCCGGTGATTGTGCGCTCCATGTCTGACCTTGAGGCTATGCAGTACGCACTGGTGGAGAACCTGCAGCGAGAGGATTTGAATCCAGTAGAGGAAACCGATGCAATTATCCAACTACTTGGCTACCAATTAGGAGGATATGACGAGGCTGAGGCGATCTCCTTACTTTACCGCATGGATAACGAAGCTAAAGAAAAAATTACCCGACACCTGTCGGGTAACTCTGAGGCAGAAATTGTCGAGCAAGTATTTGCTGCTTTGGGACGCATGAATTGGCAATCGTTTGTTAGAACTAGACTGCCTCTGCTGAAACTGCCTCCAGATATCCTTGAAGCATTATGTTCTAGAAAAATCTCGATTGCAAAAGCCAAAGAGATAGCACGCCTTAAGTCGGAACCAGAGCGTCAAGCTTTCTTGGAAGAAGCAATTGCTTTGGATTTGACGTTAAATCAAATTCAAGAGCGAATTAAAGGAGACAAACTATCAACAGAAGGGAAAAAACTTCAATTCCGCATGGAGGAAACCTACAAGTTAGCTAAAAAATCAAAAGTATGGAATAACCCCGCCAAGCGCAAGATACTAGAAGCCTTGCTGGTAGAGATAGAGGTGTTACTTTTTGAGGAGTGAGAGTATTTTTGACAAAGTGCCATGCGAGTTCCAGAGGAGGTTTGCGCCGCCAGCGACGAAATTTCACCCAAACAGCTAGGCGATTGGGGAGCCTTGTTAGTATCGTTGTCTGTTCTGTGGAGGTGAACTTCTAGGCTATCCCTATCAAAGAGCGAAGCGACCGCTGTGCTGCCGCAAACGGTCGTCAGCCTGCCAGAATAGGTGGCTGTGCGCCAACGTCACACAAAACATAGGTCTGGGTCTTTGCACTAAATCTATTGTGCGCTATAAGGAATTCTCGTGGTACGGGTTTACGTTTGCAAAAGCCGACATGATTTTACTGACTTAGACCTAAGCCAATAAGGGGTAACACCCGAAACCGAGTGGGAACCGATGTCTTCTATTGAAGTCTATTAGAAAGAAGCAAAAATGAAATTTCCAACGCGCTATAAAGACGCTCTCTTAGGTATAAAACTTGAAATTAGTCAGTGGTTCTCTGTCAGCAGGAATTTCTCGCATAATATCTCCGACCAGTCTTGAAAATCTGATCGTTATTGGCAACAACCCACCTAAGCGTGACGAATTCCAATTCATCTTGGTAAGGATGAGGATCTCTTTTAGCAATGTCTCCCGTGGTGTGTCATAACCCACATGGTCGGCAATTTGAATCGGTGAGGGAACATGCATCCCATGAAATTGGTTTAAGCCAGCTATGAAGCCAGTCGTATACAGATAATCTATATCTCCTACAGTAAAACGAGTTCCTCGTAATGGGGGATATTGATTAGCTATAAGCAACCTCACTGTACTCTGACGGTTCAAGGCAACCAAGTCATATTGATTCACAAGCTTTCCTCTTAATGCCTGTTCAAATCCACTTTTCTCCGCAGGCCAATAGCGCGATGTCTTATGAACAACTACACGTCTCGGCATCTGTCCCATTTCTTCGGAGTATAGGGTCAGAACCAGTTCCACAAGCCTAAAGGCTTGCTCTTCAGTAAGATGGGGTGAGCGAGTTCCTTCTTTTTCTGAATCCCAGGTAAAATCATGTCCTCTCAATACCAGACCATTTCCATGTTCATCAAAAGCTTGAACAAGGCTTGTCTGCATAGTTGAATTAGTAGAGCCTAATGGACGGTAAAAACTCACACCAACATAACAAGTTCCAGGCAGTAAACCGATAGGTTCCCAGGGTAAACCACCAGCCTTAAAATACAGACCTGTAAAAAAATTCCAAGCTATTTTTGAGGGATGATCCTTATCACGTCCATCCACTGTTTCCATGTCTAGGAGCTGAGTAGGTATGCGATATTTCATCGCCACTGACTTAAATGCTCGACGCAAATCCCTGTGGATTTCTCCTAACTCCGGCTCTTGGTAATTAGCTACCCGACATTTTTTCAGAAGTTGGTCAGGGAGGACAACAACAATATATTCAGGCAGTCGATCTTTTTTTGATAACAAATTTAATTTACTTTCCAGAAGCTGAACAGTGGCTTCAAAACGGTTCTGCGCCAATTTAATTTTCAAGACTGTTTCAATTTCAGAGTGATTAAGCTGTCCAATCCAATCATTATCAAATACTAATTCAGAGAAGAAGCCCTGCTCTTTTTGGAACCCTGGAAAATCAAGATGTTTTTGGTTGCCTAAAACTCCTTCAGCGCTCTTCTCCATCCATTGCTTGGCGATTTCAATTGTTTCCGCAGAACCAATGAATCCAACGCGTACTTGAGATGGGTGGCGCTTCAGTGGACTATACGACTTGGGACCAAATTGTGAGATACCAAACTTTGGATCAATATGTTGTTGACCATTAGCAAAGCAAAGCAGAGGCTCTTCTAGATACTGGCAACTAATTTTTGGAATATCAATGACCCGGTCAGAACTCATCTTCCTCCTCCTGCTCCTCGTCCTCATTGCCATCCCAATCTTCCCAGCTATCAACCTCTGATGCATCCTCATTATCAAGGCGTGCTAAGGCATCAAAACTGAACAGGGTTTCTTCATATTCAACGTTGGTAAAGGGTTTTGCATACTCTTGAGGAATACCAGGCCATTCAATTTCTGCTTGCATCATTTTGGTCAAAATTATAATTTTTTGCCCTTTCCCAAATGGGAAGATGATACGTGGTTCGCCGTTACTGAGAAAATCTCGCCAGAAGTTGACCTCCCTTAGCAGGTCGTAGTTAAACATTCTGGATTTTTTGTGTGTAACTCGGCTGCCAATTTTCTCAGAGTCGAGGAGATTCAATCCATCTTTTGTCACACGCATTTCAGGACGAATGCTTAAACACCAGTGTCGTTCGCTCACCTGGTGAAATTTCAAAGCGACTGCTAAGTGAAACCAATAGGGTTTTAGTTTTCCCGTTTTCTTAGTGATGGGTTGCCACACCACGTTTCTACTTGTAGTTGATTGATTGAGAGGACGATAGCTAATCTCTAAAGTTTGTCCCAATTCATCGGGCTGAAAGTAGTAGCGGTGGTGTATTTTATCCAGACGGAGACCCTTACGACCTGTAAGCTTATTTAAAGAGCGGTTCAGCAGAGATACGAACCACTGCCGAAGTTCTGGCTTATCACACCACTCACGTACCTCATAACGCTCAACCTTCTGATTACTCACAAGTTGTTGAAAAGGTCCTTCAGGGTATTTCAGATTCTGAAAACAAAAGAGCATTCCGCCCCGTATGAGGAAAGGGTACATCTCAGTTGTATCATCAGGACGAATGATTTCTTGAGTTGCCTCTCGTTCTTGTAAATCGTTGTATCTGCAAGGAACCCCGTAGATGTAGCGAGGCATTTCCGAGATAGGAAGTAATGTGCTGTATGTAGTCTCGCAAGTGTAGCGAGTTTTTTTATTCCCTACCTCTGGCTGTTTTCTACCGCCGTACTCGTTTAGAACCTGACGAATGATAGCTTGGATCGCCTCGGCATCGGGTCCATGATAAATGCGGTCGCCAACCTGAATATCCCGTCCCTGCGTAATATTAAGATTGTACTTCCCTAACTGCACCACATTGCGATCGCCATTGACGATTAGCGTTCTCAGGGTGGCGATATCAGTCTCGGTGTGGGTACCGATTGCAATCCGGTCTAGGATAGCCTTCAAGTCATCAGGGGCAGTCGTCATACCTCAATAATGCCTCTGCCCGTCTTTGTTTGCATCTTTGGTAGTAATATTACTTTCCATCGATACATCTCTAGCTTTACCTATATTAGCGTTGTAGGTTCCCTGCTGGACTACATTTTGGTCACCAGAGGTAATCTGGCTACTGATAATAGCGCTGCCTTTTGCTACACTCCGTTCACCGTCCGCCAGAACCACTTGGCGAATTGTTTCAGTGGCTTCTTCTTGTACAGTGTCCCATCCACCTGTAGGTAGCCCTTTGCCGCCACGCAGTACGGCTACCGAAAAGTCCTCGGTAGCGGTGTCGAAGAAGGGTATCTGCTCCCCCTGACATAGTGTGCGGGCGCTTTCTGGCACAGCCTTGCCCAAGTGGTTCATCAGGTTAGAAAGACGCACAACCTTATCACCAGACTTGTTGCCTGCACCTTGCAATGCCTCAATGAGGTGATAAGTGTAAATGCTCATTACACCATCGGGGCGAATCCAGGATCTTTGCTCTCCACGCGACGATGTGAAAACAGCTCGTCCCTTGCCCTGCTTAAGGTCGTCCACCAAACTCTTAGGTAGGGCAGTTTCAACAAAACTAGGGGGGAATTTGATTACAGTTTGTTTGTTCTTAGCAGTTGCCATTCCCTCAGCGTGGCAACTGTCAATTATGACGACGAGACGCTGTGATTGTATCTGGCGCAGTGCATTGGTGAAGTCATGGGCAGACAGGGCAGAGTTTGGGAGGTCAAAGGGTTCGACATCGTATGGAATCAGATAGTAGCGGTCTGTGGACTGGTCTAGCCAACCGTGACCGGAGTAGTAGATGACAACTGTAGCTTCAGGGTCAGCAGCAGCTTGAGTCTTAAGCCAAGATAAGCTGTCTAAGATGCCACTGCGCGTAGCACCAGCATCATACAGTAGGCGGATGTGCTGTTCGTTACTTGGGTAGGCACAGAGGTTAGGGTCGATAAGGATGGATTGGAGTGCCTGAATGTCTTTGACCGTGACAGGAAGTGACCATTTAGGGTAAGCACAGTCTCCTACGCCGATGAGCAACGCATAACCGTGAATGAATGTGTTGGTCATGGGAACCTCTGTTGGATAGCGAGTTAAGTCATCAAAGTTGGTGGGGAAAATGATAGTTGAGTAAAGCAGCAGGGCAATAACTAGATATTAGGTATTCACTGCTCTTTGAATGCATTCGCTGCCACTTTCCCAGCTAGACGAGCAAAGTTCATATCCTACTCCAAGTCCTGCAAAAGTTCCACCACTGCTGCTCCTTTTACCAAATTAGCTGCCCGAAGGAAGCTCCTCTATGCGCCAAGGGAGATTGCCGTTGCTGAAGCGATAGCGCCTTTTGTTGCCAACTGTGTAAAAAGCTGTACCATCTACATAAGTTAGCCACCGCTTTGGAATAACGAAGTCTGCTACTGAAATCGGTGATTCGCCCTCATTAGGTGCAACCGTACCCCATGATCCTTGCTTGTGTTCCCTCAGTTAAACCGTTCTCCAAATCTAGCTAACACTTCTTCGCGGGATAGATTGGATAATTGCAATAACAGGCGGGTAAACTCCTCGGACGGTAACTCCAGCATTGGCTCAATAATTGCCGATAATTGGTCGTCCAATGAGCCAAAGCGGACTCTAAGCAGGTTTTCCATCATGGCGCGGCGTTCTGCGCGCATTCCTTCTTGTAGAGCTTCTTCTCGCCATTGCAAAACAAGTGGTGATAATTCCATAATTAACTCTCTATCCTCTTGGGCTAGATTTTTACTGGTTTGTAAGTTCGCCTGTAAATTAGTCAGTAACAAAAGCGCATTTGAACGTAATGGATACTCCGCAGGAAGTGCCGCTAGTTCAGCAATAGCCTGTTTTTGAACTGTACCCTTTCCTAGAATTCTTAACCACAGGGTTTCGGAAGTACGCGGTAATTGGTGAATTACTACAAGCGCTGTTTTCAGATGCTCTCCTAGGAAATAAACTCCAGACGACCACCCATCTTTATTAAGGGTAGCCTTAAATCCATTTAGTAGCGACACTGATGCGGTAGGAGAAAGAATCCATAGCATTGGTAAATCAACTTCTCTAAGGCTTGTCTTTTCCCGCTTCATTTGGCGTTCTATATTAGCATGAACATCAAAAAGCTTGCCCATACAACTGCGAATTTGGCTTGGCGTTGGTGCGTTGCGAAAAGGTTCCAAAAGGCAAGGACTAGCGGCAAATTGCCCAAGTAACCCCAGCACCTGCGGCTCGGCTGTTGGTTTGGCAATCGGTGCAAACCAAACATCTATTTGTCGGACTTCCCCAGACACTTCGCGGGGGGCTTGAACATCACCCAGAGGCGTTAATAACTCCTTGAGATAATCTTTAGCAAATTGGTCGTGTGGAAATCGCGTCATTTAATAAGTTTACCGATCCAAATACTTGGTTCTCATGGTTTTCATCGTCTTCTCCTGCCCAGCCATGAGTCTTTCTACCCTGACTTGTTTAGCCTGCTGCAAGTAAGCCGCCCTTATGGGTTGAGGGAGCTTGTCCCAATTGCGGATCATTACATCTACTAAAATTTCGTAGGGAACTCCTGTAGTAGCACGAAGCTGTCTCAAGCTTTCTACCACCTCTATGGAAAGCCTCATAGCTACCTTCTTGTATTCTGTTTCTGGTAAACCAGATTCTGGCATTCCTGATTCACTACTTACGGATTTGAGGGAGCGATCCGTCCAAGGGGTTGCCAAGAGCGAAGATTCTTCAATCCCTGCTTCTTGAAATTCACTAACCTTACTACTTGATTCTACTATAGTACCTTCTGGTAAAGAGGAATCTATTTTAGCTGATTCCACCATAGTACCTTCTGGTAAAGCGGAATCTTGTTTTATGTTTTCTGGTATGCTTTCTTCTATTCCAGTTTCAGGCTGGCTTGTGTTTGCCTGACTTGAGGCGGTTTCGATACTCTCCTCGGCAGGGACTACCCCCCTTGAAGCCGAATACTCCTGTTTAGAAACTGGGAGGTCAATGCGTATGGGACCAGTAGATAGCTTTTTTTTGGGACTAGACATGAGACTTCGCTCCCATTAGTGCGTCGATAACTTCTGTATAAGCTTGCGCTAAGGATTTTTCTCCAGCTTCCAGCAATGACCAACCCTTATGGTTGGTATGCTGAACTGTTGTGCTTTGGCGCACTGAACTAAAAATATGAAGGTCTTTAAATGCCACTTCTAAGGCTTTTATAGCTGCCTTGGACATTCGGGTTTGATTTGCTCCTGACCACTGGTCGCGCGTCGGCACAATCCCCAAAATCTTAGGAACTTTAAAGTCAAGTTCTTCTAACTCTTTGACAAGGATGACGGTACTGTTTGCCCCCATCACGCCTTTGGGGGTACATTCGGTCGGAATGACTAAGAAATCCGCCGCAAGTATGGCGTTGTAAGTCAAAATTCCTTTGGACGGTGGGGAATCAATAACGATAAAGTCGTAATCAGACAGTACAGGTTTCAACGCTCGTTTGAGGAAACGTTCTCGTCCTGGCTCCATTGCGATCGCATCTGCTGCACGAGATAAGCTGTAATCACTAGGAGCAACGAACAAACGTCCGGAACGATCTTCGTTAGCTGGGGGAGAGATAATTTCTTTAACTATTACTCGCTCAGTATCCGGCAAGATAGTTTCGGCAATGGTTGCAGAATCGGATAAATCAGTAAGACCCATCCACTGACTGAGGTTTCCCTGGGGGTCGAAGTCCACCGCTAGAGTTTTACCCTTAAGAGACAGCATAGTTGCGAGATTCAGCACAGTAGTAGTTTTTGCAGAGCCACCGGAGAGGCACGCCACTGTTACAACTGTTGCTTGTTTAGATGATTCTGTCATCTACTTTACCAGAAACACGTATTGTGAAAACAAGATTTAGTAAAAATAGAATACCATACTTAGACCTACATGAAG
>QQTW01003824.1_pt1 | contig 11191 bp, 19 predicted proteins | sample 1904831 | NCBI WGS metagenome assembly QQTW01 (sample SAMN09435610, study PRJNA476489) | Subsurface metagenome, whole genome shotgun sequencing project.
GTGTGTGTGTGTGTGTGTGTGTGTGTGTGTGTGTGTGTGTGTGTGTGTGTGTGTGTTCTGAGTCTTTGTGTCTGTCTGTGTAGACGGATGGTAACAGGGAGACAGGGAGATATTCACACTATAAGTACAAAGTCCTACCATTATTGATCCAATACACTACCACTACCACTACTTACACTTACATTTACTCTAAGCACTCCAGTGGCACATGATACGTACGTAGTATCCCATACTCAGTAGTAAGTATACTACTTACATCTCATTCTAACTACAAAAGATAACCCCCCCTTTAACCCCAAACTCCTTTCTATTCTTTTCCATCCAACAACCCCCCCCAAAACCCTTCCCCTTCCCATTCCCACCAAATACCACACAAAAAACATCAAGAAGACCACCTTAAGCTATACTTCTCCCCGCGACCCTTCGTCGAGAGGCCGTCGGGGAGAGCGTAGAGGGTGGCGGGCTCCCCGTTTTTTTTCGGCTCACGGTCGACGTGCCAGTAGCCAACGATCTTGAGGTCGCCGCGGTCGCCGTCGCGGCCGTTGTACGGGTTCGCGTCGGCGCGGTAGCCCCAGTCCAAGCCGTACGGCCGCGACAGGAACTCGCCCGGCCCCGTCGCCAGCTTGACGTCACCCTCCCGACAGACCAGTTCGCGCGTGCGGGGCGCGATGGCGCACGAGCCGCCTTGGGATATCGTCAGGACGCCAGAGCGGTGGGTCTCGAGTTGGCCTGGTGAGGCGATGAGTTTCGGAGTGTTTGGTGGTGGCCGAGGAAGGGAGGTCATACCGCTGGATCGAAACGTAAAGACTTCACAGTGCGCCAAGCTACCGAGGCCTCGAGGGAAGAAGGCTTTGCCATCGGTCCTTAGACATCCCACGGGCCTGCCTCCCTTCTTTTTGCTCGCCGGGTACAGAAGGAGACGACCATGGCGGTCCTTGGGGATGGATTTCTTTCGTCGAGCCGGACTGTCCTTGGGTGTCGGGTACTTGAATCCCGCTGGTGCTTGCTTTGGCTTACTAGGAGGTAGTTCTGCCGGGCTTGCGTGGCATAGCTGGAGGAGCAACAGCGATGCTAGGAGGAGGAGGAAGACAGGGTGCTTTATGATGGGAAGCATCCTGCTCTGAAGGCAGAGGTGAAGATGGTCAAAGAAATACTCTCGGAGAGGGGAAGTATCAACTGTGTCATGTGCAAGGTACAAAGAAAGGAATCGTGAGAGACTGGGTATATATGTTCATCCACACATATATACTATTCAGTCTCGATATTAAACTGAGCAGCTCAGGCCAACAAGTGCATCCCCCACTCGCGCCTCCAGGATCAGCAGCGTCGTATAGCTCGTGAAGGAACGCCAACAGGCCTCCACGGCACGCATCGACATGCAGCTCCAAGTTATAGTTAATCGCTCGACATTTACGCAATGATCGTCAGTGACACATTGGGTCCATGGCTCCGGGTTCCCGAGGGTCCTTCGTAAACGCATAATTTAAGAGCATCGGATCATAAAACAAGGTGCTCGTACCACGGCCCTGCTGCGTCCGAGACACGATATTCCAAGGAGATGTGCAGATCTTGGCAGTTGGAACCAACTGCTTGCATGGAGCCGAACTCGCGGGGATCCGGGAGTGGCTGGGAGGATCAACGGTCCTGACTACTTAGTTGGAGGTGGTGGTGGTGATGGCAATGAGAGGGACATGGAAATTGGAACCGATGATAGCTACTGAGCAACAACTTGCTAGGATCCAAAAGACAGCCGAATGATATTGGTTTGAAGTCGTGCTCTGTTCGCTGGGTAAATCAAGATGCATCATGAGAATGACTTGATAGATCCAATTGAACGAAGAACAATATACTGGTTTTTGCGAAAGGTGTGATTGCGGCTTGGCCACCCGTGCCACCAAAGATGTAGGTATGATAAGGCAACGCCCAGGTGCAGGCTAGGCTATCGAGCGCTAAGAATAGGTGCTGCATCCCTAATATACAGGCTATGTGCCCCCTAAAGCTAATCAGTAGATAAAGGCTTGAGCCCTTCTGAGCGCCTCTGATATTCCGCCAGATGTTTCCAACCACCAAGAAGCTCATGAGCGTCCTGGTCAGATGATCCAACGCAGTTGGCAAGATCGGCCTGTTGATGTCCATCATAGTACTAATAAGTCCTGCGTCTGATTGCGAGACGGGTAACCTACTAGAATAGACCCATCAATCATCCACCGACCAATTCAATGTCAGCGTGAACAATACCGTACATAACCCCCCCCCTCCAACGCAGCATCCTGCCCAGCCACTTACTCTCTCCTCACCTTCATACCACCCTCTTCGATCCTTCCCACTCTGGCCCACAAAAAAATTCCCGTCCAAACCATGATGGCCGAGCCAAACCACGTGCAAGCCTCGCAAGAGCAAGAGCCAATAATCCCAAAGACCGAGCCAGTCGAGGAAGAGCTCGACGCATCCTTAGACGCCGACATCGATATGGCGGGGACGCAGCAGCCGTCCAGTATGAATATGGATGGCGGGGGTGACGACAACACCGCGACGGCGGCAGCAGCGCCAGCCGAGCTCGACGCCGTGGAGTCGGCTGTGGAAGCCAAGACGGTGGGCAAGAAGGATGCTACGTTGCGGGAGTTCATGGGCAAGATGGATGAGTATGCGCCAATCGTACGTCTCTAATCCCGGTTCATCGTATATCAATCACACGGCTGATATGATATGTAACAGATCCCAGATGCGGTCACAAACTACTACCTCATGAAAGCCGGGCTGCCACCACCGCCGCAGACGCCACCGCAATTGGCGCGGCTCCTAGCGCTGGCGACGCAGAAATTCATCGCCGATATCGCGGCGGACGCGTATCAGTACTCGCGCATCCGCGCGTCCAACACCAGCTCTAACAACCCCATGGGCCAGCTCGGAGCCGCGGCCGGCTTCCCGGGTGCGGGTCCAGGCGCGCAGGGCGCTGCCGGAGCCGGCGGCCAGGCCGGCAAGGAGGGCGGTCAGCAGCAGCATACTAAGGGAGGCCATATCGTGGGCATGCAGCGAGCTGGTTACGGTGGTGGCGGCCAGGGTGGTGCGCAGGGACGAACGGTGCTCACGATGGAGGACCTCGGCATGGCGGTGGGAGAATATGGCGTCAGTGTTCAGAGGGGAGAATTCTACCGATGATGAAGATTGGACGAGAAGGGTCTTTGAAACTGGCTGGAATTAACGATGCATGGGCGGTTCATTTCGGGCCCGGATGGCGTCTGGGACAGGGCATTGGATTCTGGAGTTGGCGCGATTTGATACACAAGAAATGGTAATCCATACAAGACCTGCTTAATATGGTCGAAGCATGGAGATGCAGTACGAAACCCGCAACGCTCAAAAAGACGCCAATTTATGCCCGCTCGCTCGCTGCACGAAGCCAACTCCAACCCGAACCACCAAGATCATCTATCTCTTGCCCTGCTTAAAACTAAAGGGCTTTCTCGTCCTGAATCTCACACACATATAGCAACCATCTATCAGCGTTTATTCCTCCAGAAAAATCACCATCAGAAGAACCTACGGCGAGAATTCCCCCAGCTTATGCCCCACCATATCCTCCGTGATCGTGACCTCGTTGTAGACCTTGCCGTTGTGGATCTGGAAGCGCAGTCCCACGAAATTAGGCAGGATGGTGGCCGCGCGCGCCTGCGTTCGGATCGGCGGTGCCTTTTGACCGGGTTTGAGGCGTGGGATCGGAAGGCTGAGGAGGGAGTCAGTTGCTGGTGACCTTGGAGGTTTGCACGTGGAAGAGGGAGGCAGGTTCGAGAGGAATGGCGTACGGCACGATATGCGGCCCCTTCCAGACCGATCGCGCGAGGAGAGATGTTGTGGGGTACATCCTGGCTCAACCGGAGTGGAGTTTGCGGATGATTTGATAACTGCTGCTGAGAGGTGAGGTTTGAAAGTGAGGTTGAAGGTTTGCGCCCAGGTCGGCGGATGTTGCGCGGTTGGGTGTAACGGTGGTCCGTAGTAGCATCACCAAAAGATAGGTACTTGTAGCCTATATCAGGGGCGTCCAATTGAAAACAGCAGGCACTTGGATTCAGTAATTCTAGGCAGCAATCTTCGCGGTGAGGTCATGTTCGTCCATATGTCGCGTCAAGGCCAGTCGCGTCAGCTCAGGCAACAGCTCGCGAAAGACGCGCCTTGTTGGCCTTGAAGTGGGTCTACGAATTGTAACTTCTACCAGCGATTGCGACCTCATTGTATGTATTGCTTCGACTACATCAAGATGCGTGCTTGTGATGTAGCAATTGAGCTGACTCCTGCTTCGTACTTCTAGCTTTGACTTTTCTGTCCAGAACCTCTCGCCTATTTTGAGCGCCGTAACGATATAAAGGATGCCCGGGCTTGGTGGTGAGTCTGCTCTTTCATCTCAATCTCCCCAATACTCTCAATGATAAGAATAATACAAGTCGGTTGAAGAGACTGGCTAATGTTTTTTCTCAGCTGCGGACACGATCTGCATACTCGTGGCCACCGACAACCATGTCGGTTACAACGAGCGCGATCCCGTCAGGGGCGACGACAGCTGGAAGAGCTTTGACGAGGTCATGTGCTTGGCCAAAGCTCAGGATGTATGTTTGGATATTTACGCGCGAGTCCTACGAGTTGTGATTGTTGATATAGTCAACAGGTCGATATGGTCCTCTTGGCAGGAGATCTCTTCCATGAGAACAAGCCTTCCAGAAAATCAATGTATCAGGTCATGCGCTCTCTGCGCATGAACTGCTATGGAGATAAGCCCTGTGAGCTGGAGTTGTTGAGTGATGCCAGCGAGATATTTGAAGGGTATTGCAGGGTTCCTATCAAGATTTTGGAATTGGGAGGGATGCTGATTTAGCAGTGCTTTCAACCACGTCAACTATCAGGATCCGGACATCAATGTTGCGATTCCCGTGTTCTCGATCCATGGAAACCATGATGACCCATCCGCGGTACGTCATGACAAGCATTCCTTTATAAAGCTCAATTAACGTGGGGCCAGGAAGGTCATCTGGCTGCTTTGGATATCCTCCAGGTGGCAGGCCTGGTCAACTACTATGGCCGAACTCCAGAATCAGACAACATTCTAGTCAAGCCAGTGCTGTTGCAAAAAGGTCATACCAAACTTGCCTTGTACGGCTTGAGCAACGTCCGAGACGAGAGACTTTTTCGAACCTTCAGAGATGGCAAGGTCAAGTTCTTCCGACCTGACACCCAGCAGAGTGACTGGTTCAACTTGATAGCCGTACATCAAAATCAGTGAGTGCTCTGCATCTTTTGGACAAGACACACCGCCTGACTTTTGGAGAGTCATGCATACACCGAAACGAGTTACCTTCCCGAAAACTTCCTCCCGGACTTCTTGGACTTGGTCGTCTGGGGTCATGAGCATGAATGTCTCATCGATCCCAAATTTAATCCCGAGATGTCTTTTCACGTGATGCAGCCTGGCTCCTCGGTGGCTACATCCCTGGTCCCCGGAGAGGCCGTTCCCAAGCAAGTGGCCATCCTCAGCATCACGGGCCACGACTTCAAAGTGGAGACTCACCGGCTAAAGACCGTTCGGCCTTTTGTCATGAAAGAGATCATCCTCAGCGAGGAGAAAAACGTCAAGGCCTTGGCGAAGAAAGAGAACAACCGGACCGAGATTACAAGGTACCTCGAAAACATCGTCGAGGGCTTGATCAAGGAAGCCAAGGCCGACTGGCTCGAGGCTCAGGGCGAACAAGAGGAGGATGAAGAGCGAGAGGTGCCTCTTCCGCTTGTCAGGTTGCGCGTGGAGTATTCGGCGCCCGATGGCGGGAGATTCGAAGTGGAGAATCCTCAGAGGTTTTCGAACCGCTTCATCGGGAGGGTCGCAAATCTAAACGACGTGGTGCAGTTTTATCGGAAGAAAATAACCAAGACCCGTAAGTTGTCGCCTGTCACTCTCCACAACATCGATTGACCTCTGCAGGACAAATCTCGAAGCCCGGAGACCTACCTGATCCCGGCGTGCTAGCTCAGCTCGCTCTCGACAATGTGAAGGTCGAGAAACTTGTGCGCGAGTTTCTGAGCGCGCAGTCACTCACGATTCTACCGCAAAACTCGTTTGGCGACGCGGTGAGCCAGTTCGTGGACAAAGACGACCGACACGCGATGGAGATGTTCGTCAACGAGAGCTTGTCGAATCAGGTCAAGCATCTCCTGGACATGGACCAAACCGATGAAGACGAGCTGCACACGGCGATGGAACAGTATCGGTCGAAGTTGGAGGAGTTGTTTGCGGCCGGACAACTCAAGAAGAAGCGACCCAAACTCAAACCTCGACCAGATGGCTGGGACTCGGAATTGGATGGCGCGTGGGGAGACCAGCCGGGAGCGTTGATGCTGTCAGATCGGGAAAATGGAAACGAAGATGAGGAGGACGAGACATCTGTACGCTCTCCTGCGCCCGCAACTCGAGCGCGCGGAGGTCGCGGCAGCCGTGGCGGTCGCGGGGCAAGTCGCGCCAAAGCCACAACAAGCACCACGCGCGAGACGGCCGCGACGAAGCGACGAGGTACAACTACTACCCAAGCAAGGGGCCGAAAGAAGCAAGTTCAAGCAGAAGAGGAGGAGAATGAAGACATGAACGGCGATCAAGACGTCGTGATGCTAGACGATGACGACGAAGAGGACGACGATGCCCTGTTCGTGAAGCCAGCGCGAGGCGGCCGTCGAACCACGACGACTACCACCGTGACGAAGACAAGAGCCGCTCCGGCTCCCCGAAGGACATCGACGCGAGCATCAGCAGCGTCATCGGCGAGGGGTAAACAGACGCAGTTGACCTTCTCGCAAGCAACGAGTACGAGATCACAGGCGGGCAACGGAGGAGCGAGGAAGGCTCAAGAACTGGTAAGTACTTTGTCGATTCGACATCTGTGAGGGTTTCATGTTGATGACGGCACACAGAGCGCCGATGAGATCTCGGACGATGACGACGGTGTGGATGATGACGATGACGACGACGCTTTTGAACCGGTCTCGTCTTCGAAGACCTCGAGACGACGACGATGATAATGGGGAGGATGTAGGTGAATGGTGGATTGAGAGTAAAGGAGAATGATTTGGCTGCATGTATTGCTTTGATGGTCTTCGTTGCTGGGGGATGTGCTTGGATCTCACGAGATGGATACCTCAAAAGGACCTTGGCAATGTAACGTGAACTCGAACGAGTCTGCTCTCAATTGCTTGAACTATACCGAAAGGCAATCCCTCTACTTAGCAGCAGTCATTGCTACTACTAGTACTGCTACTACTACTTCATCAAGCAAACCACCAGCTGCCTGGAGGCTTTTCATAGTCAAGTAATAAGCAATCACCCTAACAAACTCGTTCATCCCCCCAAGCTCCATATTGAAGACCCTCCAGAAAGGATCATGTATCTCGTCATCAAACCCTCCCACGCCACTGCGTCACGAGCGGGGACGGTCTGCAGACGAGAACCCCGCTTGGGTCCCTCTTGAGAGACGAAAAGGGGGGGAAACGTTCAACAAAAACGATTCGGTCATTCTGCGCGAGCCGTATACCTCGAGAACCATGGCCGATGACTCTTTTGCAAGAGAGCATTGGGATTGGCGAGGAGATAAAATACCCGCGCTTTCTACAATCATCCGAGCCCATGACCCATGATCAGGGGGTCATGGTGGAGGAACCGTCCATAGCAATGTCATGGAAAGGGGACGTGTCGTAAACCACGTCAAACACCACAGTCGACAGCACCAAATGCACACATCACAAGAAGTCAACGATTCTCCATTTCTAGCCCTGCGTGCTCAGCCATATCACACAGTAGCAAATCAATCACCACCCTTCTTCGCCTTCTCCGCGTTAAGGCGAAACTCCCTTCCCTTGCCGATTCGCTCCAGGATCTTCTCGCGGTCCTTGTCGAGCTTGAGCTTGGTGACGACGCACTTGGACGGATGGATGCCGATGGGGACCGATTGTCCGTTCGACTTCTCGCGCGTGAGCCGTTCGATGTGTACCACGTACTTGAGTCGGTACACCGACGTCACTTTCCCCTCGCGACCCTTGTTCGAGCCCCGTATCACTTGCACTTCGTCGTCTTTGCGGATGGGGATGGAGCGGGCCTGGAATATTGGTTCAGTACGACGGGTTGTTGGAGTGGGGATTTGGAGGACCCACGTTGTGTTTCTCGCGCAGTTCTTTGCTCAGGGGAGCGCTCATGATGACGCGCCGCACGCTCGAGGGCGCATCGAAGTGCGCTTTGCGCGACTTTCTCCGCGAGGAGTGGATTGCTGGGGATAGTTAGCATCAGTAGGACATGAGGCTGCAATGCGTAGAGAGCTGTTGCATGGAATGGCATACTTTTGTTGACTTTGGCCATCGTCAATGGTGGTTGTAGAGTCGAGGTTGCTGGTTGAAGTCCGAGCTGGATGACAATATTTGATTTGTGGGAAACGTGACCATGTAGGTAGGGTTTGATGAGGCAGTCTAGCCGAGTTTATCACGTGATAATTGGATTATTAAGCGGAGGTACGTACCTCGGCGCGAACGGCTTCACGTCTTCGCGTCGCCCGGCAAGACATCTTTTAACGGACACCCGTTCTGTGATAATCACATCGACACAGCACCGTCATAGACACCGTTCCAGGAACCAACGCTTCCATATCACGTGGATCATGAAGACATGAGTGTCATGTGTTGTGTTCTGGTGCAGTCTCGAAGCAACATGGACTCCCTTGCTCCATCGAAACCTGGGATCATCCGCGTTGCAAGGAGTCCACCGAGAACATACATAACTGAGATCCTGCCACACCCACTAATTCCCCCGCGATGCTCTCGCATTCGGCATGAGACTATCGGTCGTTGAGCCTGTGGATCCTAGAGTTGCCCACGATGTCGCACGGCCATCCAAGTGCCCATCAGCAAGCGTCAAGGCGACCTGGACAACACCCTCAGCAACCAGCTCAATCCCAGCCAGTACTCGGCGTATTCTTACCTCCACCTTCCAACTCGAAACCGCATGACAACGCCAACTACCGGTCTAGCAGCCAGACAAAGCAGCCTCATGCTGGTGTGTCTGTGCAGGGTGGACGGCAGTCTACTACAACTCCACGCTTGTCAGGGGCAAGAGCAGTTGTGAACTCAGCCATCCAGGGTGGCAGTCGACGGCCCGAGTCTCAGGCTGTCGCTTCGGCTGAGAGCTCAGGCGCCCGGAGCTCATCGGGACTATTCTCTCACAACCAAGGACCAACTCAAGCTGCAAGGTCGAGGGTCGTACCTTCAGTGCCAGCAATCTCAACAGGAACTGAAGCTCGCTCAAACACTGTTCAACCACCATTTGGTCAATCGACTCTTCATGCACAAGGCCATCCAAGGTCGACCACAAGTGGTCCCCAGAACCCCCTCTCTCACTCTGCTCCAGGCCAGTATCCAGTTGGCGTGGTCTCAGGACAGCAACCCACTTACCAGCTCCGTCAAGTGTCATCAGAGCAAAGACAGGCATGGCATGACCAGCCCACTCAACTGCGTACGGCAAGGATGACGCCATATCAAAGCCCGTACAACTCAAATATGGCCCCGGATGAATCCCAGGACGCTTTCACTTCACATCACTTTCAACCGCAGCCTTCGCATTCGGCACCATATCCTGGGCACGGGACACAGGACCACACGATGAGCATCCCCTATCATCAAGCTACCGGGAATGGATACAGCCACTCTGCCGGGGGCACATCCACCATGGACCACGGTGTACCCTCAAGTGGTGCGGACGTATATCAAGGGCAATTTCCTGTGGTTTCCTATCCGTATGGCCCTGGATTTGATCTGCAACCTGCTCCCTTTTCCGGGGACACTGCTCGTGGCATGCCAGCCACTGTTGATCCGAGACAGATAGCAATGCCCTCTCCTGTGTATGAACAGCAGTTCTACGGTTTTGGTGGGGCGAGTACTCCACCTATGCATGCACCGCTGCAATCGCAGGTTGCTCCGGGTGGGCTAGAGCCGCAAGGGGCTGCACCCGCTGCGGTTCTTGCAGGCTCAACAAGGCCAGTGGTCCATAGTGTGGAGACTCCGTCGGCGAATCACGGCCGGGACGATTCCGAGGAGGATGAGGTGGCAGCAGAGTTGCAGTCGATGGTCGATAAATTGAGCGAACTACAGGCGAAGCACCCGTCGCGCTTTGCCCGGGTCTGGTCGAATATCAAAAAGGTGGGGCTCGCAGTGGCACGATTCTCTGGATTCTATCCTAAGGATCCATTTTCCTCGTTGTTCACAAGCATGACGTTTTTCAAGCAGAAGGCTAACGACCTATCAATAGAGTTCATCCCAAGAGAGCAGCCCAACCGAGTCCAATGGAGGCCAACTCCCTGGGTCATTGGGATCTTCCAGAGCTCCAGCGCAGAACGCCCAAGCTCTCGGATCTCCTTTGGAAAGTCGTGATCAATTCCAAGGTACCCGGACACCGACGATCAAGGTGGAGCCGGGTTCAGCTCCACTCGATGCACATCAGCAACCTGTTCCAGTTCTCCCGACCTCCAAGTCTGCTCAAGGTCAAGGCACGATACCCCAAGCACCCATCCGGGAGACTACCACGTGGCCGGAACAACAGCGACCAAAACTCGCCTCGGTTACCTCTCGATTTCTACGCTCAGTCCCTACCAATGTCGGCAAACCGATCGGGCCCAATCAGATCATGCGTATCCTCAAGGGCAATCCAACCTATGAAGAACTCTGTGAGAGCCTGGAAAGAATGGGTTTGGTGTTCGATCGAATCAACTTTGCTTGGGCTTTGGTTGGAGGCATGAGTAGAGGGCGCTCCACAGCTGGTCCCGCGACTAGCATGGTTGCCCAGGCTGTTGCCAGTTCTGAGCTCCGTTCATATGCTCAAAACGATCAAGCAGGCCAAGGAGTGCCGGCGACCCGCCAATCGGCAGCGCCATTCTCCAAGGATACGCCAGACTCGAGATCCATGATGAAGGACGCAGAAGCGAACAAGCCACGCGCAGAAGGCAGACCTAGCCAGATGGAGCATGAAACGGGTCTTCGACAGCAGATTCCAGGTGTCGCTACACCAGTGGTCCAAGCAACGCGGTTGAAGAACGGCCCGGCTGCTGATACGGCTCAAGCGCGCAGTGGTGGAGAGAGGACTTCAGGTCAAGAAAGAGGGTCGACTTTGGACTCGGTTGGGCTG
>QQTW01003825.1_pt1 | contig 11190 bp, 10 predicted proteins | sample 1904831 | NCBI WGS metagenome assembly QQTW01 (sample SAMN09435610, study PRJNA476489) | Subsurface metagenome, whole genome shotgun sequencing project.
CAACCTGATTAAACTTGGCTTTTAGCTGATATTCGTAAGCTACACTCTGCCACTGACAACCGCCACATTTATCGGCAACAATACAGCTAGGTCGCTTGCGGTGAGAGGATCGTTCTAATATTTCGTATAACTTACCATAGGCGTATTTAGGTTTTACTCTAATTAGACGCGCTAAAATGCGATCGCCGGGTACAGTATCGGGAATAAATACAACGCGCTCCTCAAAGCGTCCAACTCCGTCCCCCGTATCGCTTAAATCCCCTATAACGACTTCAATTAAGTTACCTTGCTGCCAAGGCTCGTGATGATTTTCTGGTTCTGTAGATAATTGATTTAAAGACATAGTGTAAATTTCTCTTTATTTGTGTACATAGACTTAGTTAAACTACTAATGATAATTAGCGATCGCAATCATCATGAGTGTAGTTAGTCAACTAATTTTGCAAGCCGACGACGATCTTCGCTACCCTAGCACTGGCGAACTGAATACCATTAAAGAGTTTTTGAGAACTGGAGAACAGCGCATGAGAATCGCTGCAACTCTAGCCGAGAACGAGAAAAAAATTGTTACTGAAGCAAGCAAACAGCTTTGGCAGAAGCGCCCCGACTTTATTGCCGATAAATGTGGCGGTTGTCAGTGGCAGAGTGTAGCTTACGAATATCAGCTAAAAGCCAAGTTTAATCAGGTTGTCCAAGCACTAGAACGAATTGGGGGATTTACAAGTCCTCCTGTAGAGCCAGTTTTAGCAGCACCGGAGGCTTTGGGCTATCGCAATAAAGTTACTTATCCCTTAAGTAGGTCAGCCGAAGGGCAAGTACAAGCAGGATATTATCAAAAAGGCACTCATCAGCTAATTAACCTCAATCAATGTCCCGTCCAAGATGAACGGTTAAATCCGCTACTTAAGGAAATTAAGGCTGATATTTACAAGCGCGGTTGGTCAATATACAACGAAACCCGCCATCAAGGTAGATTGAGGCATTTGGGGCTAAGAATTGGTCGCCGCACGGGGGAAATGTTGCTAACTTTAGTTGTAACAGATTGGACTTTGCAAGAACTTGAAGCCCAAGCACAAGAGTGGTTAAACCGCTATCCAAACTTAGTCGGCGTATCGCTAAATCTCAACGCCAAAGTTACTAATACGATATTTGGCGAAAAAACTCGTTGTATCGCTGGACAAGCTTACTTATTAGAGCAATTTGCTGGCTTAGAGTTTCAGATGTTGCCAACTACGTTTTTTCAGGTGAATACCGAGGCGGCAGAGGCGTTATTAGAAGTAATCAAGCAGCAACTCAAGACGCAAGGATTAGAGGTGTTAGTCGATGCGTATTGTGGCATAGGGACGTTAAGTTTGCCCCTAGCCTCCCAAGTTAAGCAAGTAATTGGCTTAGAAGTACAAGCCGCCGCCGTAGAGCAAGCGAGATTTAATGCTTGGCGCAACAATATTGAAAATGCCACCTTTCAACTAGGCTCAGTAGAAAAGTCGCTTCCGGCGTTAGCAATTAAGCCAGATATTGTATTGCTTGACCCACCCCGCCAAGGATGCGATCGCACGGTAATTGATGCTTTAATCAAAACTAAGCCCCAAAAAATCGTTTATGTTAGCTGCAAGCCTGCCACTTTAGCCCGCGATTTAAAGCTACTTTGCCAAGAGGGTAACTACAAATTAGTAAAAGTCCAACCCGCCGATTTCTTTCCTCAAACATCTCATGTTGAGTGTGCGGCTTTCCTAGAATACGCTGGAAATTAGTCTTTAGGGCTGGATAATTACAGGCTCTCCTGTTCTCTTAATCTTAGAACTCCCAAACTTGCGATAAAAACGCTCAACTTAGCTATTTGAAATCCTGATGAGCCATTTTAACTATTTGGGCGACTTCTGTTTCTTCTACAGGCGGCGTTTGGCTATTTATTCCCAGCCACAAAAGGTACTCAATATTTCCGGCGGGCCCTTGCAGAGGCGACCAAGTTAAGCCGCGATATTGCCAGCCAATTTCTAAAGCAGCTTGCAATACGTGAAAAATAGCCTCTGTTTGGTCTTTAGGGTCGCGGACAACGCCTTTTTTGCCTACGCGAGACTTGCCAACTTCAAATTGCGGTTTGACTAGCAATACCGCCTCGCGGGGCGGGGTTAGCAATTGCCACAAAGCAGGCATCACTTTAGTTAGCGAGATAAACGATACATCTACCACTGTTAAATCGGCAATTTCCGCATCCTGATACAAGTCTTGGGGTTGAAGATGGCGCAAGTTGGTACGTTCCAATAAAATTACTCGTTCGTCGTTACGCAAGCGCCAATCAACTTGTCCGTAGCCCACATCAACGCCATAAACTTTTTTTGCGCCATTTTGCAGTAAGCAGTCAGTAAAGCCGCCAGTCGAAATGCCACCATCTAAACAAATTCTGTCTGTAACGTTGATAGCAAATAAAGATAAAGCCTTTGCCAGTTTTTCGCCACCTCTAGACGCATAAGGCAACTTCTCTTTAACTTGAATTTGCGCTTTTGTATCGACTTCTGTACCCGCTTTATCCACAACTTGCCCGTTTACCCTAACTTCGCCAGCTTGAATTAGCCTTTGGGCTAAGGCGCGAGAGGAGCATAATTCAAGCTCTACTAATAAAGTGTCTAATCGTTGTTTAGGCAAGGAATTTTATTAAAATTGAGGTACTGCAATTAAATGAGCAGGGGGTTTGGGGGAGTAGGGGGCGGCATTTTTGGGAAGAATCCTTCTTCCCAAAAGATGCCTTCGCAATGCATTGCGCCCCTACTTGCGTCGGGTTTGGGGTAATGGCCCCCAAGTTTTGGTTTTTCTTAGAGTAAGCTTTGTGCAGCCAACCTACATTAAGAAGCCCACAGAATCAATCGAGGTTCGTAAGGACTAGACAAGTATTCGTGCTGGGGTAGTACGCGCAAAGACAAACCCTGTAAACCAGAGTGAGTATAAACAATATCTGCCGTATACACGCAACTACCATTAGAATCTTGTCCTTGACACTCCATTACTACCGGAACGCCATTTACAATCTCACCATTAGCATCAATTGCACCTTGATAAAGTTGGACTTGAATATCATCAGGAGTTAAAGTTGCTAGGTTAATTTTTGCTTTAACTGTAATAGTTTGGTCTACTTTTACATCCGCCGTATCAGAAACATCAATACTAACGATTTTGATGTTGTACCAATGGTCAACTAAATTAGCTTTCCACTCGGCTAATTCGTGGGCTGGCGCGTAATGATTGACACTTAAACTATGATAGCGATCGCTTGCCGGAAAATAAGCCCTAATAGCATACTCGCTCACCATCCGCTCAGTATTAAAAAACGGACAATTGAGCCGAATTGCATCTTTCATTTTCGCTACCCAATGGCGCGGTAAACCCTCCCCATCGCGGTTGTAAAACAAAGGTACTACATCTTGCTCGATTAAGTCGTACAAAGCATTAGCTTCAATTTCATCTTGATACATGGGGTCTTCGTAATTTTCCCCGTGTCCAATTGCCCAACCAGTGCGTACATAGTCCGCTTCATCCCACCAGCCATCTAATACACTCAAGTTTGGCAAACCATTCATCGATGCTTTCATCCCGCTAGTACCCGATGCTTCGCGGGGACGACGGGGAGTATTGAGCCAAACATCGCACCCCGCAACCAATAACCGCGCTACATGGATATCGTAATTTGGCACAAATACCACTTGCTTAGATAAACCCTGCTCCCGGATAAAGCGGTTAATATCGCGGATTAATTCTTTACCAGGAATGTCTTTAGGGTGAGCTTTCCCAGAAATTACAAATTGCACCCGACGGTCTTTATTTCCTGCTAAAATCCGTTTGCATCTTTCCAAGTCTCGCATCCATAGCGTAGCCCGTTTGTAGGTAGCAAAGCGACGAGCAAACCCAATTGTTAATACTGAAGGATCTAGGGCTTCTTGAGCTTGGGCAATTTCCGCCGGACTTGCACCGCGACTTCGTAAATGGTTTACTAAATGTTCTCGGACAAATACCACCATATCCAAACGGCAGCGTTCGTGATTGCGCCATAACTCCTCATCGGGAATTGTATTTATCCGCTCCCACAACGGGCTATTTACTGGGGCTGAAGACCAATTTGGGCCTAAATAGCGATCGTACAAAGTTTGAGTCGCACTAGCAACACAACTACGCGCGTGAACTCCATTAGTAATTGCCGTAATCGGTACTTCTTGGACGGGCAAATTCTGCCACAGACCTCTAAACATTCCCCGCGATACTACCCCGTGCAACTGAGCGACACCATTAGCAAAAGTTGCCGTTTTCAGCGCCAACACTGCCATACTAAAAGGCGAAGTTAAATCTCCCGTATTTTCCCGCCCTAAACCCAGCAATTGATCTTTGGATAAGCCAAAAATTTCCGCATAATGCCCCAAATAGTACAAAGTTTTATCTGGTGCAAATAAGTCAATTCCCGCAGGTACGGGCGTATGAGTTGTAAAAATATTACTTGATGCTACTAATTGTCTTGCTTGGTTATAGTTCAACCCTTCTTCTTGAATCAAGATTCTCGTCCGCTCTAGTGCCGAAAAAGCAGCGTGTCCCTCGTTCATGTGATAAGCTGTCACTGGCAATCCCAAAGCTTTGAGCATTCGCACCCCACCAACTCCCAGCATAATTTCCTGGTGGATACGCATATCAATGTCGCCACCGTACAGTTGGTCGGTGATGTCTTGATCGTAGGGGTTATTTGGTTCGATATTTGTATCTAATAGGTACAAAGGTACTGTCCCCACCTGCACCCGCCAAACTCTAGCGTAAACCGTGCGCCCTGGATAATCTACCTCAATGCGTAACTCCGAACCATCAGCATTGCGCTCTAAATGCAATGGCATATTATAAAAATCATTGATGGGGTAGCGCTCTTGCTGCCAACCATCAGCGTTAAGATACTGAGCAAAATATCCTTGCTGGTAGAGTAAGCCGACTCCTACCAAGGGTAAACCCAAATCACTCGCCGACTTTAAGTGATCTCCGGCTAAAACTCCTAAGCCTCCCGAATAAATTGGCAAACAATCCACCAGCCCAAATTCGGCGGAGAAATAAGCAAAACATTCTTGCGCATACTTAGCAGGTTTATTTTCTGTTTGTTGCGTCCGATGTTTATCATACCAGCTACGCTCTTGCAAATAATCTTCCAACTGACGGGCGGCTCTGTCCATTTGGGCTAAAAAGCCTTCATCTTCTACAACTTCCTGCAAACGTACTTGGCTAATATTACCCAGCATATAAACCGGATTGTGGCGGCTGACTTCCCATAAATCCGGATCTAAACGGCGAAATAAGTCTTTGCTCTCGGCGTTCCAATCCCAATGAAGATTGTAAGCTAATGGGCGCAAGCTTTCTAGGCGAGACGGCAAGGAAGGAGAAACGTTAAAAGTCCGAATTGGTTGCATGGGTTGATAGAAATTTAAGAAAGGTGGTTATGGCTATTGTTTACCTGGTTCTACCTTGAATTGGCAACTCTTGATACTTTTAGGGGTAAAAAAGATTTATTTGGGTGGTTTTTGATAGCGACTTGCGATCTAAATTAATTTACTTAGAGCGAAGTCGCCGCAGAAAATAGCCTAATCTTTCGGTATTATAAGAAAGCTATCTGCTTAATATTTATTGCGGAGATAAATCCTGTGGTCACTCTCAAAATAGCTGTGTATATTGTTGTTGGTATATTTGTAGCAATGTTTTTCTTTGGCTTTTTGTCAAACGATCCTTCACGCAATCCCAGCCGCCGAGATTTAGAATAAGCTTTGCTTTGCGTCTATTGCAAACAGATACAAACCAACTAACCTAAGAGGCGGTTGCCAGGGTGGTTGAATTAATGCTTCCCGGCTGATGATTCGCTACTAAGTGTTCTGCTCAAATATGCCCTACCCATTACCGTCACCACTGCCGCCTCCTATAGTCCAAGTAGAAAGCGATCGCTTTATTGGCTCCAAAGAATCAATTTTTGAACCAAAGCCTCATAAAAGTCCAGTAGTAAATCTCAATACTCCCGATTCACCTTTGCCTACCTCATTACAAGCCTCTAAAAAGGCAGCGCGGCTGGGTACGCCAATAGGAGAAAGCAATTTTTTAGAGGCGACAACGGCGGCTCAAGCTCCAGAAGTTACAGAAACGCCAGCAACACCCGTAGAAGTACAAACTACACCCCCACCTACAGAAACGCCAGCAACACCCGTAGAAGTACAAACTACACCCCCACCTACAGAAAACCCACCGACAGAAACGCAACCTAGTAACGTTGCTCCGGTAAGTAGCAGAATTGTCGAATTAAACGCCGATCGCCAAGAGTACGACGAGCAAAGACAAATTGTGACAGCCGAAGGCAATGTAATATTAAGACTAAATGGCGGGGTGATAGATGCCGACAGCTTGCAAGTCAATCTATCTAACCGCATCGCTGTAGGGGAAGGAGATGTAGCCGTAACGCGCGGCGAACAAATACTCCGAGGGGAAAGATTTACCTACAACTTTGTGCAAAATACCGGAGAATTGCTCAATGCTAGTGGCGAAATTTTTATTCCTAGCGCAAGTCAAGACCTATCTGTGAATTTAGCCACCGATATCAGCGCCGGAGGAGTAAGAGCAGATCCGCCCAGCGATCGCATTACCGCCAATCAACCAAGACAAGATGTAACAACTACAGGGGGGATTGGCATTAGTGTAGGCGGGGGTAGAAATATTAACAATGCTGCTTTACCGCGACAAGGAGGTGTAATTCGCCGCTTGAGTTTTCAAGCTCAACAAGTGCAATTTTACCCCCAAGGTTGGCAAGCTCAAAATGTGAGAATTACCAACGATCCCTTTGCCCCACCAGAACTAGAATTAAGAGCAGATACAGTAACGCTGACAAGGGAATCGCCCCAGCGCGATCGCATTGTTACTAGCCGCCAGCGTTTAGTATTTGACCAAGGGCTATCAATCCCTATTCCTAAAGATGAAACTGTAATCGATCGCAGTGAAAGGGATGTTACACCGGGATTATTTCAAGTTGGCTTAGATGGTGAGGAACGGGGTGGAGTATTTATCGAGCGCAACTTTAGCCCCATCAATAGCGAACAAGTACAACTAACCTTAACACCGCAGTTTTTTGTTCAATCCGCAGTGCTCGAAAGCGGCGGTAACGTCTTCGATCCCGATTTGTATGGTTTGAGGTCAAAATTGCAGGTAAATCTGGGAGAGCGCACTTCTGTTAGAGGTAGAGCCTCAATTACTAGCCTAGACCTAAGCCAAGTAGAAGACAATTTGCGAGGGAGCTTGCGTCTTACTCAAGCAATAGGGAGCAGCGCCAGACCCCATCAGTTGACCGTAGAATACAGCTACCGCGATCGCTTATTTAATGGCTCTCTCGGCTATCAAACCGTGCAAAGCAGTCTAGGAGGAGTTTTGACTTCACCAGTGATTGCTTTAGGAAGCACAGGTATTGCTTTGAGCTATCAAGGGGGCGCACAGTTAATTAATGCCCAAACCGATCGCCTAGACTTATTAGAATCGGATAGAGAAAGCGATCGCATTTCTTTAAGTCGTCTGCAAGCTAGTGTCGCCGTCAATCGCGGCTTTACTTTGTGGCAAGGACAACCTTTAGCTGCTACTCCTACCGAGGGACTGCGATACACTCCCGCCCCAGTAATTCCTTATATCAGCTTATCTACTGGACTGAAGGGAGTTAGTAGCCTTTATAGTAGTGGAGATAGCCAAAATACAATTACCGGAACTATTGGAATTCAAGGACAATTTGGGCATTTCTCTAGGAGGTTTTTCGACTATACGGGCTTTAACGTCAGTTTTTCTCAAGATATTCGCGGCGGACTATCACCATTTTTATTTGATCGCGCGGTGGATAATCAAGTTCTCGAACTTGGCTTTGTCCAGCAACTCTACGGGCCTTTTCGCTTTGGTATCCAAGCAGCCCTCAACTTAGATACGGGAGAAAATATTAGTACCGACTACATTTTAGAATACAGCCGCCGCACCTATGGCGTTGCTTTGCGTTACAACCCAGTGTTGGAATTAGGCTCTTTAAGTTTACGGATTAGCGATTTTAACTGGAATGGTGGTAGCAATTTATTTTCCGATTCCGAGGTGCAGCCCGTGTTAAATGGGGTGCGTCAAATCAATGATTAGGGTTAGCTAAATATTGTTGATAACCAATTGCTTCGAGTTTTGCTTGTTTATCTAAAACAGATTGAGCTAGATTTTGACGGTAGTTTTGGACTCTCTTTAATAACTCCGGTTGCGAAGTTGCCAAAATTTGAATAGCCAACAAGCCAGCATTTTTAGCATTCCCAATCGCTACGGTAGCTACAGGAATACCCGCAGGCATTTGAACAATAGAATATAGCGAATCCAGCCCTTGCAAGTGGCGGCTAGGGACGGGAACGCCAATTACAGGCAGAGCAGTTAAAGCTGCAACCATACCGGGTAAATGGGCCGCACCGCCCGCACCAGCGATAATTACTTTAATCCCGCGTTTGTGAGCTTCAGTGGCGTATTCAACCATCTTTTCGGGAGTACGATGAGCAGAAATAATTGCAACTTCGGTTGATATATCAAATTCTTCGCAAATAGCGATCGCATCGCCCATAATCGGCAAATCTGAATCGCTGCCCATAATAATGCCGATTAGTGGTGAAGTCATAAAATAAAATATTGCTGTAGTGGTGGCTAAATCAATGAATAGTGCGTATTCTTCCTTCGATATTATCAATGCTCGCGTACATGGCTGCAACGGTTTGCAGAGCATTAGCATCGATAATCAAGGCAAAATTTCCCAAATTCTGCCCATGAGGGAAGCTACAACAGATAAGCAAGTGTTAGATGTAGGCGGCGATTACATTTCCTTGGGTGGAGTAGATTTGCAGATTAATGGGGCGCTAGGTTTAGCATTTACTGACTTACAGGGGTGCGATCGCGAATTATTGCAAAAAATCTGTCAATTTCTTTGGCAACAAGGAGTAGATAGCTTTGTCCCTACTCTAGTTACAACTTCTGTTGAAAATATTAAACGAGTTCTCGCTGCCCTTGCGGATTTTATTAATAGTCAAAAATCTTCAAAGCCTACAGCCCAAATTCTCGGAGTGCATTTAGAAGGGCCATTTTTAAACCCCGAAAAACGCGGCGCACACCCAAGAGAATACTTATTACCTCTGACTATTGACAACTTAAAGCATATTTTGGGAGAACATAGCCACATCGTTAAGATCGTTACTTTAGCGCCCGAACTAGACACCACTGAGCAAGCAATCCCTTACTTGAAAAATTTAGGCATCACCGTTAGTTTAGGTCATTCCCTCGCCACCGCAGAGAGCGCGACACGAGCTTTTGAGCTAGGCGCATCAATGGTAACTCATGCCTTCAACGCTATGCCCTCGTTGCATCATCGAGAACCAGGATTGCTAGGAGCGGCTTTAATAAATCCAAAGGTAAAATGCGGTTTCATTGCTGATGGACAACACATCTGCCCTACTATGATTCAAGTGTTACTCCAAGCAAGCAATTACGAACAGGGATTATTTTTAGTTAGCGATGCTCTAGCACCGTTGGGATTACCCGATGGCATTTACCCCTGGGATACAAGACAAATAACTGTTACAAGCGGTACAGCAAGACTACCCGACAATACCTTATCTGGCACGACTTTACCATTATTTACCGGAGTTCAAAATTTAGTCAAATGGGGTATATGTGAAGTAGGTAGTGCGGTTTCTCTCGCTTCACTACGACTCAAGTTTCCGCTCAACTCAATAGGAAGGATTTGATCTTCCCAGATTGCTCCTAGTTGCAGACCAATTTCGTAAGGCAGAACATTGACACCTGCACCTGTATCTAATAATGCCATTATTTCTATGGAACGACTACCATTATTAAGCTTTAAGGGCATATATGGCATGATACTAGACTGTCCAAGGCTATTAGTCCGTTCTGTAAATAGAAAACGCTGCCCATCAATCATTAGCTGCTTTCTGTGCCTCGATTAGAAGTTCTGACAGTGATTGAATTGCTTGAGGCTCTGTTTGAGGCGACCATACAACTGCTTCCGTTGATGCTAGTTGCTGCAAAAGCGTATTCTCTAAATCGCTAGATTCAGTATTTTCTAGGCTATATCCTTCCTCTTTGGCAACAGCAAGCAAGAGAAAGTGAATAAGCCGCAGTTTATCTTGATGAGACAGTTGGTTGACAGTAGGTAAAAGTTCACTGAGAGACATAGCGACTATTTGAGACGATATAGGGCTAGTTTAGCTTGGTCATTTGGGAAAGGATAACTAAAAGCAGCAATTAGGAGTGCGATCGCCCAAGTACATCCCATATCTAGTGCCACCTTTAAATATTTCGATATTTGTCTTTGGATAGGAAAATAGCGATCGCCGCAACCGATAAACCACTCAAAATTGCTCTTTCTTGTCTTGCTATAGGCTCTAATCTTTTAATAATTAAACCAGTCGGCTCTAACAGAATTGTTTTGCTGCACTTCTACTTACAATCGATTAAAGCTTCAATATCTGCCGATACGATCTTCTCCAAGTTGCGTGTAATCTTTTCGATCCCCCAATTCCACCAAGCTATTTCAAGTAAAGACTGGATAGTTTGATCGCTAAATCGCTGACGAATGCCCTTGGCTGGATTGCCCCCAAAAATCGTATAGGGTGGGATATCACTCACTACTACTGATTTTGCAGCAACGATCGCTCCATCTCCTACCTGTACCCCTGGCATAATTACTGTCTCATAGCCAATCCACACATCATTACCAATTACTGTGTTGCCTTTGTATGGTAGTTCTTTAGGTTGAGGGTCAATTTTTTCCCATCCATTGCCAAAGATCCCAAACGGATAGGTTGAAAACCCATCTAACTTGTGATTTGCACCATTCATGATAAACTTTACGCCTCTAGCCAAAGCACAAAATTTTCCGATGACTAGGCGATCGCCGATAAAGGGAAAGTGATACAGAACATTACGCTCAAAGTCTTCCGAGTTTTCTGGATCGTCGTAATAGGTATAATCTCCAATGATAATATTAGGATTCGACACAGTGTTTTGAATGAAGCAGATTTGTGGAAATCCCTTCATTGGATGCTTATCTTTAGGATCGGCTCCGTACAAAATAGTCTCCAGCTTCTAAAAATGCTTAATATTCAGGAAACAGTGAGGCGGCATATT
>QQTW01003826.1_pt1 | contig 11189 bp, 10 predicted proteins | sample 1904831 | NCBI WGS metagenome assembly QQTW01 (sample SAMN09435610, study PRJNA476489) | Subsurface metagenome, whole genome shotgun sequencing project.
GAACTTAGCCCGGAAGCAAAGCGCGTTACCTACCCTATCCGCAAAGGCGAAGCTGGCAACATCCTAATCAAGTGTCCGCGTCTGAGTAAGGAATTTGCCCCAGAAGAAATTTCTGCAATGGTGCTTAAGAAGTTGGCCGACGATGCCAGTCGCTATCTAGGTGAGCCGGTGACTGGAGCAGTAATTACAGTTCCAGCGTATTTCAATGATTCTCAGCGGCAAGCCACGCGGGATGCCGGACGAATTGCTGGGCTAGAGGTAATGAGGATTTTGAATGAGCCAACCGCTGCCTCTTTAGCTTATGGTTTGGAGCGCCGAGAAAGCCAAACCATTTTGGTGTTTGACTTGGGTGGTGGCACGTTTGATGTGTCGGTTCTGGAAGTCGGCGATGGAGTATTTGAGGTCAAAGCCACTAGTGGAGATACTCAACTAGGTGGAAATGATTTTGACAAGAAAATTGTTGATTGGCTAGCAGAGCAATTTCTAGAGGCAGAAGAGGTAGATTTAAGGCGGGATCGCCAAGCGCTACAACGCCTCATGGAAGCCGCTGAAAAAGCAAAAATTGAACTTTCTGGTGTCAGCGTTACTGATATCAATTTACCCTTCATTACCGCAACCGCTGACGGTCCCAAACATTTAGAAACTCGCCTCAACCGTACTCAGTTTGAGAGCCTCTGCACTGACTTAGTGGGACGATTACGTATCCCTGTGAAACGAGCGCTCACTGATGCTAATCTCAGACCTCCAGACATTGATGAGGTCGTGCTGGTGGGCGGCGGCACCCGAATGCCGATGGTGCAAGAGTTAGTGCGTGCCTTAATTGGTAGAGAACCCAATCAAAACGTCAACCCCGATGAGGTGGTGGCAGTGGGTGCAGCAATCCAAGCGGGAATTCTAGCTGGAGAACTCAAGGATGTGTTGCTGTTGGATGTCACACCCCTGTCGGTGGGATTAGAAACAATTGGTGGGGTAATGAAAAAACTCATTCCCCGCAACACCACTATACCTGTGCGCCGCTCTGACATTTTTTCTACTGCTCAAAATAATCAAACCTTGGTGGAAATTCATGTCCTCCAAGGAGAACGAGAAATGGGGGCAGATAATAAGTCCTTAGGGAGATTTAAGTTGACTGGCATTCCCCCGGCACCACGGGGCGTTCCCCAAGTCCAGGTTTCATTTGATATTGACGCCAACGGAATTTTGCAGGTGACAGCTTTAGACAGAACTACTGGTCGTGAGCAGAGTATCACGATTCAAGGAGCTTCTATTTTAAGCGAGACGGAAGTCAAGCGGATGATCAAGGAGGCTGAGCAATATGCAAATTCAGACCGCGAACGCAAAGAACGAGTGGAGAAGCGAAATCGCTCTGAGGCTTTAATTTTGCAAGTAGAGCGGCGAGTCAAAGAGGTCAGTCTTGATTTTGGTACGCAGTTTGCGCGGAATCGCCGCCAGCGTCTGGAAACCATCGCCGCCGAACTGCGCGATAGTTTAGCGCAAAACGATGATCGGGGAATTGACCAGTCCTATGCCGAGCTTCAAGATGAGCTATCTGAGCTGAACCGCGAAGTCCGCCAGTACTACAGTGAGGACGAAGAAGACGACTTGTTTGGCTCTATCCGTCGCGTCTTCACTGGAGACGAATCTCCCAGGGAGACGCTTCGCGATCGCGACTCGTTTGGCAGAGATCGCGAAGTGTATGGCAGGGAGACTCGTTCCTATTCCAGCAGTTCCAGCCGCAGGCGTCCCACCTATCAAGATAATTGGGATGCTGAGGATGATGACTGGCTTTAACAAAATCCAAAATCAATAACTTCAGATGCAGAATTTGCAGAACTTTCGGGACTACTACGAGATTCTGGGAGTACCCAGAGATGCCACTAATGAGGAAATTAAACAGGTCTTCCGGCGGTTAGCTCGGCAGTATCACCCCGATTTAAATCCGGGAAATAAACAGGCAGAGGAGAAATTTAAGGATGTTGGTGAGGCTTACGAAGTCCTCTCTGACCCAAGTAAGCGGGCGCAATACGACCAGTTCAGCAAGTTCTGGAAGCAGCGAGGTTTCCAAAGGCAGACGACGCCAAGAGCTAAAACCTGGGACAATCGCCAAAATAGTGGTCGCATTGGCACTGAAGAAGTTGATTTTAGTCAGTTTGCGGACTTTAATAGCTTTGTAGATCAAGTGCTGGGTCGTCGCGGGGAAAGTAAACAAACAACTCCCCCGCCAAGCACGCGCGATGTGTTTGATGGTCCTCGGACAACGAAAACGGCATACACAGTCGGTTCTCGTGCCAGTCGTCGGAATGTAGAAGCCAGATTAACGCTGCCGTTGGAAAAAGCATATCTTGGTGGCGTGGAACGGATTCGCCTGGAAGATGGGCGATCGCTCGAAGTCGAGATGCCGCCTGCGATGTTCACAGGTCAAACCATCCGGCTGCGAGAACAGGGCGTTGGTGGAGGAGACTTATTCCTGAAAATTACTGTCTCACCCCATTCCTTCTTTAAGCTGGAAGGGCCAGATATTTACTGCCAGTTACCGATTACTCCCAGTGAAGCGGTGTTAGGAGCCCCAGTGGAAGTACCCACCCTAGATGGTTTAGTAAAAATGAACATTCCTCCCGGGGTCAGATCTGGTCAACGATTGCGCCTTGCTAATAAAGGCTACCCCAATGAAAACGGCAGACGTGGCGATCAGCTCGTAGAAATTCAACTTGTTGTTCCTAGAAATATCAGTAACCAGGAACGGGAAATCTACGAAAAGTTGCGCCAGATCGAAACTTTTGATCCCCGTGCTGATTTACCTGTGTAAAAGTGATTGAATCAGCAGTCTCGGAGCGGTTCGTTTGTATTTGCCGCTTCTAAATTCGGGACACTGATAGGATCAAGAAAGATAACGCTTTATTAAGGTCACTATGACTCTGGGTAATCTGCGTGACCTCTATCAACAGGTCATCTTAGAACACTACAAAAAGCCACGGCACAAGGGCAAAACAACTCCGGTGCATCGGTATCAAAAGGGGCATAACCCTTCTTGTGGCGACACAATTGAGCTGACATTGCAGCTAAATGAAGCAGGTGACACCATCGAAGATGTAAAGTTTGAAGGCGCTGGTTGCGCGATCGCGATGGCTTCTGCTGACTTAATGGCGGGTGCCTTACGAGGCAAGCAAGTCGAAGAAGCACTGTCCATGGTGCAACGCTTCCAAAGCATGATGAAAGGTGAAGACGAGTTTCCCCAAGAGCTGCGGAAGTTGAACGTTATGGCAGGGGTTGCACAATTTCCAGTACGGATCAAATGTGCTAATCTCACCTGGCACACCTTAAAAGCTGCTTTGGAATCACCCAACGCGGTAGCGACTGGGTTTGTTACCAACGAAAAAGAAGACGCCTGACCCATGCCAACAACTGCTGATTTTCTCAACTACGCCCAGTGGATGGGTATTACCACGCTAGCTTGTGGTGCTTTCACGGTACTGGGTTTCATCTTAAAATGGGGCATAAGGTTCCGACTGGTGGGCATCACCGGCTTTCTCGGTGTATTGACGGGCGGGTTATTTGCTCTGGGCTTAGTACCCTTTACGCGCACGGTCGTTGCCGGAGCAGTGCGGTTTTCTGTGGTCTATGACAATGGAGGAACACAAGCGGTGATTGCCGTTCCGCCGCAGATTTCTGAGTCAGAATTGGAAGCTACTCTGCGTCAAGCCGCAAGTAACTTATTTTCTTACGGTCGCTTAGGTCGCAACGAAAATAAGCTCACCATCCGCGCCCGTACCATTATTCATCCTGAGGCAGGAGTCTCACAACCACTTTACTTAGGTAATATTAGAAGTTCGCTTGCCAATCGCAACGATGAACAAACGGCAATTGAAATTTATCATGAACAGCTTGCTCAATTGCCAAAGAATAAGTAGCATAGAATACTTTAATTCCTAACATTAGGGAAATAAATATTTTTTGTAACGCAGATGACAATGAATCAAGCCCCTACACAGTTTTCTCTCTCAATTGCCCCAGCCAAAGTTATACGTGGCCGAGAGGCGTTGACACAGGCTGGAGTTGCGATCGCTCAACTGGGTAGTCGCCCTTTAGTAGTTGGGGGCGACCATAGCCTTGTTGTCACACAACCCCACTGGCAAGCCCTGGAGCAGATGCAAGTAGCCCAAGCGTACTATGGTTGCGATTGTAGTGAAGCCGGTTTAGCAGCCCTGCGACAAGCTGTGACGGAACACCAAGCTGATCTGATCATCGGCGTAGGAGGAGGCAAGGCACTTGATACTTCTAAGCTGCTAGCTCACCAATGCCAGTTGCCAGTTGTCACGATTCCTACCTCAGCTGCCACCTGTGCTGCCTGGACTGCCCTCTCAAATGTATATTCTGAGCAAGGGGCATTTCTCTACGATGTTAGTCTTAATCGCTGTCCAGATTTGCTGATACTAGATTACGACTTGATTCAGACTGCCCCGCAACGCACTCTGGTGGCTGGAATTGGCGATGGTCTTGCCAAATGGTATGAAGCTTCTGTTAGCAGTGGTCACTCAGAGCAAACCCTGACAATTGCTGCAGTACAGCAGGCGAGAGTCCTGCGAGATATTTTGTTTCAAAAATCACATTCTGCCCTTAAAGAACCTGGCAGCGCAGTATGGAGAGAAGTCGTGGATGCCACGGTACTACTAGCGGGAGTGATTGGAGGGCTAGGAGGCGCTCAATGTCGTACAGTAGCAGCCCATGCAGTTCACAATGGCTTAACTCATCTGCCTATACACAACAGCATACATGGTGAGAAGGTTGCTTACGGAATTCTGGTGCAGTTGCGATTAGAAGAAATGATCCAGGGGAACGGGCTGGCAGCAACGGCAAGGCAGCAGTTGTTGAAGTTCTACGCTGAGATTGGACTGCCTCAAAGACTGAGCGATTTAGGACTGGGTGATATCAAGCTGGGAGAGTTGCAACGAGCTGCTGAAATTGCCGTAGCCCCTAATTCTGACATCCATCGGCTACCCTTTAAAGTTGTCCCTGAGCAATTGATGGCGGCGATGGTTTCAACTACCGCGCCTTTGTTGGACAATCGCAGCCAGGTTAACCCCCTGCCCCTAGCTGTTATAAATGAGGAACAGCAATGAGATTGGATTGGATCAAGCCAGCTGAACGCATACGGGCACTGCCACCTTATGTATTTGCCCGTCTAGATGAGCTAAAGGCTAGGGCACGTGAGCAGGGGCTGGATTTAATTGACTTGGGGATGGGGAATCCAGATGGAGCAACGCCGACTCCGGTAGTAGAAGCTGCGATTGCTGCCGTACAAAACTCAGCAAATCACGGTTATCCTCCTTTTGAAGGCACCACTAGCTTCCGCCGCGCTATCACCACTTGGTACCAGCGCCGCTATGCAGTTGACCTCGATCCGGATAGCGAAGCCTTGCCGTTACTTGGTTCTAAAGAAGGGCTGACTCACCTGGCGATCGCTTATATAAATCCAGGGGATTTAGTTTTGGTACCCAGCCCCGCTTATCCTGCTCATTTTCGTGGTCCCCTAATTGCTGGTGGTAAAGTCCATAGCCTGATTCTGAAACCAGAAAACAACTGGCTCATTGATTTAGCTGCAATTCCGGATGCAGTTGCCGAACAAGCTAAAATTCTCTATTTCAACTATCCCAGCAACCCCACTGCTGCCACAGCACCCCGCGAATTTTTTGAAGAGATTGTCGCCTTTGCTCGAAAATATGAAATTCTGCTGGTTCATGACTTGTGTTACGCCGAGTTAGCCTTTGATGGCTACCAGCCCACCAGCTTGTTAGAAATTCCCGGTGCCAAAGAAATTGGCGTCGAATTTCATACTCTGTCAAAAACCTACAACATGGCAGGGTGGCGCGTGGGGTTTGTGGTTGGCAACCGCCATATTATTCAAGGGTTGCGGACGCTAAAAACGAATATGGATTATGGCATTTTTGCGGCGTTGCAATCAGCGGCTGAAACGGCTTTGCAACTGCCGGACGTATATTTGCATGAGGTGCAAGCTCGCTACCGTCGTCGCCGCGATTTTCTAATTGAGGGGTTAGCCCAGCTGGGTTGGGATATTCCTAAAACAAAGGCGACAATGTACCTTTGGGTTCCCTGCCCAATTGGAATCGGTTCAACGGATTTTGCCCTTTCGGTGTTGCAACAAACTGGGGTAGTTTGTACTCCCGGAAATGCCTTCGGGGTTGCCGGTGAGGGATATGTGCGCATGAGTTTGATTGTGGAGTGCGATCGCTTAGCAGAAGTGCTGCGTCGGTTCAAACAAGCCAATATTCGTTATTCATCTAAAGTGCTAGTTTCTAGTTCAGAGTCAGAAGCGATTAGCGATTAGCTAACAGCCAATAGCTAACAGCCAATAGCTAACAACCAACAATCCGAGATGAAGGCACCTATTCATTCCTACCGATTTACCTGGTTCGATTGGTTTTGCCTGTGGTATCCTCCAGGCTGGCTGATTTTATTTAACCGCCACTGGCAACACTATCATTATGACCCCGATGGTTGGAATTGGTTGGAATATGGCTTGTTTCTGATTCCGGGTGGCTTTTATCTAGCATTGCTGCTCCGTTGGTTACGCTTGGGTTGCCGTTTACCTTGTAATCAGGATGATAAGTTTGATCCAAACTATCAGCAAGTTTTTCGAGATGAAGTTCTTGCTCCAATCTTGAAACATTATTTTCGCGGTGAGCTACAACAAGTTGAGAACTTGCCTCAAGCAGAACCATTAATTGTAGCGATGAACCATGCTGGGATGTGTTTTCCTTGGGACTTTTTGGGGTTAGCTTATCTCTTAGGTAAGACACGCGGCTGGGTTGTGCAACCGCTTGCCGGTGTTGCTTTGTTTGACCATCCTTGGGTAATTTGGTGGTTACCTTCTGGTTGGTCACAAGTCTTGGGCGGTGTCCGGGCAGAGTTAAATGACTTTGAGGCTGCAATCGCCCAAAAAACAATTTTACTTTACGCTCCTGAGGGTTTACGCGGTCCTGGGAAGGGGTGGCTAAAACGCTATCAACTTGAAACCTTTGATTTAAGTTTTATTCGCTTGAGCGATCGCTATCAACTTCCGATTCTCCCAGTTATTTGCATTGGTAATGAGTCTCTGCATCCTTGGGCAATAAATCTCAAAAAATTAGCTAAACGATTCAACCTACCCTTTTTGCCCCTCTCTTTTTTGATGCCAGTTTTTATTCTTTTCCCATCTATGGGGGTTTGGGCGATGAGAACTCGCCTAAGTTACTTTGTTCAGCCTTTATATCAACCTGAGTTAACAGGAGGCAAAGAAGTACAGCTTCAAGAAAAGGCTTCTTCAAGTGCAGGGCGAGCAGCTGCTTACCTGCAAGCGCAAAAATTGCGAGAAAAGCTACAAACTCAAGTTGGTTTAATCCTTAAAAGGAATTAATCCTATAGCGCTATTAGCTAACAGCTAACAGCTAATCGCTTCGCTCTAAAACGATTCAGGTGAGGCAGTGCCGAAGCGGTAGCCTTTACCGTAGACGGTGTGAACTAAAGGCGTTTCACCAGTTGCCTCTATCTTGCGGCGTAGCAGACGAATCAGAGCGGCTAATACATTGCTACTCGGGTGTTCGCCGTCTTTCCATAAATGTTGATGAATTTGCGTATGAGTCAACAATTGACCAGCATGGCGCATGAAATACTCTAGCAGGTAGCTTTCTTTTTCCGACAGCTCAATCATCCGTCCTTGACGATAGGCTAGCTGATTCTCACAATCGAGTTCTAAATCCGCTACCAGAAGCCGTTGAGTTGTTGCAGCGATCGCCTCGGCACTTGAGCGACGCAAAAGGGCGCGGACTCGTGCTAGTAACTCTCGTAGCTCAAAGGGCTTCACTAGATAGTCGTCTGCACCAGCATCCAAGCCTTGCACCCGATCATCTACAGTGTCTTTGGCGGTGAGGAAGAGGACGGGTGTGGTTTGCCCGGTGCGGCGCAACTGTTGGCAAATCTCCAACCCCGTTGCTTGCGGCAGCATCCAATCCAGAATCAGCAGGTCATATCCACCTTGTGCCGCTAGTTGGCTCCCAACTACCCCATCATAAGCCACATCAACAGTATAACCCTCACGAGTTAGCACTCGGCTCAGTGGGTCAGTCAGTTCAACTTCATCATCAACCAGGAGTATGTGCATGATTAGCTACCAACTTTCAGCCATCAGCTTTCAGTTATCATTATCCTGCTGATCGCTGATGGCTGACTGCCGATTATGATTACTGTTGCATTGCCGAAAGGCGCACTTTTGAAAGATAGTATCCGCCTGCTGCAATCTGTTGGATTAGATTTTAGTGTCTTTCTGGACTCTGCCAACCGGCAGCTCCAAATTCAAGACCCCAGTGCCAAAGCGAAAGCTCTGCTGGTACGAGCGCAAGATGTGCCAGTTTATGTGGAGTATGGTCAAGCTCAGTTGGGTATTGTCGGTTACGATGTTTTGCAGGAGAAAAAACCCCAAGTTGCTCAATTGGTTGATTTGCAGTTTGGGCGCTGTCGGTTGTCGATCGCAGTGAAGGAATTTAGTCCTTATCGTTCGGCGCTGGAACTGCCTCCCCACGGTCGAGTTGCTTCCAAGTTCGTTCACTGCGCTCGTGAATACTTCTATAGTCTAAATCTACCTGTGGAAATTGTGCCGCTTTATGGATCGGTAGAACTGGGACCAATTACTGGGATGTCTGAGGCGATCGTGGATTTGGTTTCAACGGGGCGGACTTTACGAGAAAATGGCTTGATTGAGATTGAGACGCTGTTTGAAAGCACGGCGCGGCTGATTGCTCATCCCCTGAGTTATCGCCTCAACACAAGTAATTTGGATAGCTGGGTTGAGCAACTGCGAGCAGAGACTCTTACGAAGGTTGCTGTTGGCTGTTAGCTATTGGCTGTTAGCTAATCGCTTTTTGTTCTGCTGGAGTTGTAACGCGCTCAGCTCCAGGTTGTTCCTGTGTTTTTTTTGTGTACCACCAAGCCCAAGCGATCAAGACTGCCTGCAAAGGAAGCCTTGCCCAGTAAAGTAGAGGATAGTGAGGAATGCCCTCAATGGGAATGTTATTGATAGTCATATTAATATTCGCTGGAAAAACTGCAATGAATAAAGCAATCAGTCCCCAGGCAGCCGCAACACTTACAAACGGAATCATTAAGCCAATGCCACCCAAAATCTCAAAGAAGCCACTGATGTAGACTAGTTCAAATGGGTAAGGCAGTTGAGGCGGCACAATTCTAACATATTGCTCTGGTTTGAGAAAATGTGTAATTCCCACTACAATGATGCATACAGAGAGAATAGCTCGGAGAATTTCTTTACGCCGATTGGTTGTATTGTTGGCTGAGGTCATAATGTGAGGAATAAAACTCAACCAAAAATTAGCAAATTTTGTCTTAGCTTTACTTCTACCCAAAGCTAGTTTTTTGTGATCTGGAAAGTGCTGCCACTGTGGGTAGAGATATCATAATTGTATAACTTTATTAATAATTTTAGCTCTACAGTTTGGTTGAGATGAAAAGACCTAATACCCTGAAAACTCCCTCTTTCTTACAGAAGCTGCAGTGGATTGGTGATCCTGTCGGATATATGGAGAACGCAGCTCAGCAATATCCCGACATCTTCAATGCAGAAATTGTTGGTTTTGGTGACACCCTGGTATTCGTGAGCCATCCCCAAGCAATTCAAGAAGTTTTAACTAATGATAGAAAGAAGTTTGCAGCCCTAAGCGAAACGAACAAAATTTTGCAACCCTTAGTAGGAGACTATTCAGTCATAATGCTGGAGGGCGATCGCCACAAACGACGGCGACAACTTTTGATGCCCGCGTTTCATGGAGAGCGGATGCGAACTTATGGTCAGTTGATCTGTAATATCACCGAAAAAGTCTTTAGTCAGTTACCGACGGATAAACCGTTCTCTGCTCGGACTGCAATGCAAGATATTTCCTTGCAAGTGATCTTACAAGCTGTGTTTGGCTTGTATGAAGGAGAACGTTGTCAACAACTCAAGCGACTGCTGGCGTCGATGGCAGATCTGTTTCGGTCGCCTCTGAGTTCCAGTTTCCTGTTTTTTCCCTTCCTGCAAAAAGATTTGGGAGCTTGGAGTCCTTGGGGAAATTTTCTGCGCCAACGCCAGCAAGTTGATGCATTGCTCTACGCTGAGATTGCTGAACGCCGGAAGCAACCGAATCTAGAGGGCATGGATATCCTCTCATTGCTGATGTCAGCGCGTGACGAACAGGGTAAGCCGATGACAGATCAGGAGTTGCGCGATGAGCTAATGGCACTAATGTTCGCCGGATACGAAACTACGGCAACAGCGATGTCTTGGGTGTTATATTGGGTTCACCATTTGCCGGACGTGGGTGAAAAACTGCTCCAAGAACTGGATACCCTCAGCAATCCAGATCCGATGAGCATTTTCCGGCTACCTTACCTCACTGCTGTCTGCAATGAATCACTGCGGATTCACCCAGTTGCCATGTTGACATTCCCTAGAGTAGTGCAAAAACCGGTTGAACTACTGGGATATCACTTAGAGCCTAATACGGCAGTGGTTGGCTGCATCTATCTCACACATCAACGTCAGGATTTATATCCAGAGCCACATCAGTTTAAGCCAGAGCGCTTTCTAAACCACCAATTTTCTCCTTATGAATTTATGCCGTTTGGTGGGGGTGTTCGCCGTTGTATTGGCGAAGCCTTGGCTGTGTTTGAAATGAAGCTAGTTTTGGCAACGATCCTGTCACGCTATCAAATTGCACTGGTTGATCGGCAACCAGAGAGTCCGCGACGCCGAGGGGTGACGCTTGCGCCTGCCAGAGGAGTTAAAATAGTGGTTAAAGGACGCGCGCGTCAAAAGCCCCTTCTCATGGCAACTAATTGAATATGCTTGCGCGATCGCACCTACAAATTTTCCAGTGCGACATACAATTAGAATCTGGTCTTTCTACCGCTTTATACTCTCAAGAGGCAAAGATTTTGTAGTAAATTCTACAGAAGTGGAGGAGCCAAAGTCTTTATCTAATTAAATCTCGCGTCCTATTCCACCCTAAGTAGCCGTTTATGACTTCTCCAATCCGCTTCCTTATGTGCGCTCCTGACCACTATGACGTAGACTATGTGATTAATCCCTGGATGGAAGGGAATATTCACAAGTCCTCACGCGATCGCGCTGTTGAACAGTGGCA
>QQTW01003827.1_pt1 | contig 11182 bp, 6 predicted proteins | sample 1904831 | NCBI WGS metagenome assembly QQTW01 (sample SAMN09435610, study PRJNA476489) | Subsurface metagenome, whole genome shotgun sequencing project.
AAAACGAAGCAGGCCGCACCTAAAACAATCAGTTAAAACTTATGCGTTCGTAAAGCATTCCATATCCCATTCCAGAATGTTTGCTCCCGTTTCCGGCAAACTACTTACATTACTCTTAAAAAAACCTACATCTACCTACTATATTGGTTAGTTAAGCCTTATTTAAAATGCCCGATAAAATAAAAAGTGTGTTATTTAGCTCATTTAAAAGAAGCCTGCTGGTAACTGCCTTATTAGGTATTTTAGATAAAGAACAAATCTTTGTAAGTCTCTTTATGAATCAATGTTAATTTTATCTGTAAAATGAAAAAACACTGTACCCTACGCCTGGTTGGTCGCGCGCTATCCTACCAATGGCTAATTATTTTTTTATTTAGTTTTTTAATGAGTTTACCCGGTTTGGCTACAGCCGTTAAGAAAAATGCCGGTAAAAGTGTTCCAACTCTGGCGGGGGAGCAAATCCTGAATTTTGTTTTAATAAATGCCGATAATGAACAGCCTATTCAAGTAATTACCAATGGCACTACGCTTAATTTAACGGCATTGCCCACTAAAAATTTAAATATCCGGGTAGAAACCAGCCCGGCTATTATTGGCAGTGTGGTCATGAATATGAGCGGCAAGCTGGTAAAAAACGTTACCGAAAGCGGTAGTCCCTATGCTTTGTTTGGCGATACGAACGGCAACTATAATGCGTGGGTACCGGCAACTGGCAGCTATACTTTAAAAGCCACGCCCTACTCGGCCGGTGGCGGCAGCGGTACCGCCGGAACTGCTAAAACTGTTACTTTCTCGGTAGTAACCGCGCAAACCATTCAAGTTAACTTTCAAGATCCGGTTACCGTGCCCCCCACCGGCTGGGTGCGCGATTACGGGCAGTCTTACGGGCTGCGTACCGGCCCGAACCAGGGCAGCGGACTCACTTATGGCTGGAGAAAACGGGTAGATGGTACTTTATTAGACCTTTCGGTGGGCGGTACTACGCCCGGTAATGGCCGTAATCGCAAAATGCCGGCTAATGTGCAACAAGCCACTTTAATGCACATGCAAGCGGATGATGTTGTGGGCACCTTTGATGGCACGAAGACCGAAGGCTATTGGGAGGCGAAAGTACCGAATGGCATCTACGACGTAACGGTTTCGGCAGGCGATGCCGGGGTTTATTCTTTCCCGGAAGTACATTATTTGAACGTGGAAGGCGCGCAGGCGGTGGCTGGTTTTGTGCCTACCGGCAGTGCCGGGGCCAGTACCCGCTTTAAATCCGGTACGGTGCGGGTAACAGTAGCCGACGGTAGTTTAACCATTGATGCCGACGACGGCACAAACACTAAAATTAACTCTGCCCGTATTGTACCCGTAGCCAGCGGACCTTACACGTACTGGTCCGTGAACGAGCAAATTCTGACCATTGAGAAGGGCGCGGCCAACGATAACAAAACTTTTTCTTTGGATTTAAGCAACTCCACCAATAAAATTTTGCAGTACGCTATTTCGGCGGTGTATGGCGCCGGGGGCAGTGGCTGGCTAAGCTTTAATGCTTCTCACACCGGGGCAGAGCCCAATGTTACTTTTAATTACGCGGCCGCTCAAAATTTACCGGTAGGTACGTATACGGCTACGGTACGGGCAGCGGCCCCGGGTTTTACCAGCGGGGTTGTTAGCATTAAGGTAAAAGTTACGGCGCCCCGGCCTTACGTAGTTTCTTCTACGCCCGCCAACCGGGCTACCAATGTAAGTGTTAATACTTCCAGCATTGCGGCGAATAACTTGTTTGTGCCCGAAGTAGAAGGTTACGTAGGCGGGGTAGATAACAGCACGATTACCAGCACTACCGTAAAATTACTGAAAGTAACGGGCACTACTACCACCCAGATTCAGGGCGTAGTGCAAGGAACCGGCGGTGGCGATGCCATTAGTTTTTCACCTACTTTTGCTCTAGAAGCTAATACAACTTATCAGTTTGTGGTAACCGACGGGGTGAAATCGCACAGTAAAGCGGCCTTTATTCCGTATACGGCCACCTTTACCACCGGTGCCGCCATTGAACCTACCGATCCGATCAGCGTGGAGTTTACCAAAGTTCCCGTTGCGGGCACGCAGAACAAGAAATATTCTTCTTTAACCATCGGGCCGGATGATAAATTCTACGCTCTGCGGCTGGACGGCAATATCGAGCGGTTCGCCATTAACCATACCGATGGTACCCTTACTTACCAGGCGACGATCAGCACCTTGCCCACTAAATACGGCACTCGTTCGGCTATCGGGTTAGTTTTCGATCCCAAATCCACCGCGACTAATTTAATTGCTTATGTATCGCACTGTTCTTCGGGGTTAGCCGATGCGCCCGAGTTTGATGGAAAAATATCTAAGTTAACCGGCACCGGTTTAGCCACGGAGCAATTATTAGTAACTAATTTGCCACGCTCGGCGAAAGATCACCTGGTAAATAGCCTGGCTTTTGGCCCGGATGGAGCGCTGTACGTTTCGCAGGGGAGCAATAGTTCCATGGGCGCCTATGATGGTGCCTGGCAGCGAAACGAAAGTTTATTAGCGGGAGCCGTTCTGCGGTTAGACTTAGTAAAACTCGGCAACGTTACTTTAAATGCGAAAACTACATCTACCCAAAGCGTGATTAATGCGGCACCCGCCAATTCTGCTGTTATGTCCGATGGAACGTATAATCCTTATTCCACCGCCTCGCCGCTAACTATTTACGCTTCCGGTATCCGTAATGCCTACGATTTGGTGTGGCACAGCAACGGACAACTATACGCGCCGGCGAACGGCTCGGCGGCCGGGGGAAATACGCCCCCTTCCGTAGCGGGCACCCGTCGCCCCGGAACAACGGCTACGTATTACAACGGTCCGGCTGTTCCGGCCACTTCCGGGGTGCAGGTACAAAACGACTGGTTATTCCGCATCAATCCGCTGAAAGGCGTGGGTTATTTCGGTCATCCTAATCCGCTCCGGGGCGAGTTTGTGGCGAACCGGGGTTACGCTGATAACCCGAAATATGCCAGTTCTATTGTATCAGATGCCAATTACCGCGGGGCAGCTTTTAACTTTGAACTTAACCGTTCTCCCAACGGTGCTATTGAGTACAAAAGCAGTGCTTTTAACGGCGCTTTAAAAGGTAAATTACTGGTTTGCCGGTTTAGCGGGGGTGGTGATATTATTGTTTTAAAGCCGGGCTCGGTGGTAAAAGGCAGTGCGGAGACTGAATACGACATAAAAGAAAGTTACACCGGGGCGGGTACCAGCGGCTTAGTAGGTATGTCGGGCTTTATTAACCCTTTGGATATTGTGGAAGATACGCAGACCGGTAATTTGTACGTGATTGAATTTAACTGGAACAACATTCCGGATCGTAAGTCTCAAATTACCTTGCTGCGGGTCAGCAGCATTTCCGACGAAGAAGGCTTTGCCACCGCTTTTCCGGAAAAAATAAACGCTACCGAAGTAGTGGGAGTAACGGCCGCCGCCCCGCAGAAAATAGCGGTAAATACCTTAATCAGCAACGCCAAAGGCAAAGGTAAAGATAAAGACAAAGATAAAGATAAAGATGATGATATCGACGTACCGGATTTATCAAAAGTGACGCAGCACGCCGTTACTATTTCTAATACCGGGCGCGGTAATTTAAAGTTAAAAAGTTTAGCGTTAGTGGGAGAGAATGCCGGCGAGTTTCGCATGACAGGCTCCCCCGATGCCAAACCGAATAAACCGATAAAAATTCGTAAAAACAGCTCGGTAACGTTTAACGTGGCTTTTTACCCCACTTCTAAAGGTTTAAAAACGGCCAAGCTAGAAGGAGTGAGCAGTAAAAAGAAGAAAGACCAAACCGTAACGGTGGAGTTGTTCGGGTTGGGAATTACGTACGAAGGGAGCGATACCATCAGCGTGGATTCATTGGCCACCGGATTGAGCAAAATAAATAATAAGGTTAGTAAAGAGCTTAGTGGCGTTAATCCTACCTTAAACGTTTATCCGAACCCGAATCCGATCGGTTCTAAAATTTACGTGGACCTGGAAGGCTTTGGCCAAAAAGAACCGGTTACCTTAACTTTGTACGATACCTTCGGTCAGGTGTACCAAGCCAAAACCGTGGAAACTGATGCCGCTGGGCATAACTCGGTGGAACTGCCGATAAGTAAAAACATGAAACCCGGTATTTACATTATTAAAGGCAATGCCGCCTCCGGTCAAAAACAAACCAGAGTTGTTCTGGAATAGCCAACTGGTTGAACAGTGATAAAAAGGGAGCAACTCCGGAGTTGTTCCCTTTTTTTGTACTTAAAGTTTCCAGCAGAAGTAAATACAAGAATTTGCTCTTTAAACCACAAAGCATTAATAGGGTGACAGCGGTAATTACAAACCAGAGGTAATCCCCTATAAATTGTAACGGCTGCTGCAAAAAGCAGCTCATACTTCTCTTCTAAATCAGGTTTCCCGGAACGTTTTACTAGCCCGTAGTACCTTATAAAATGGAGCTGCTAAAATATTTTTAAATTTTGGCCTAACTCATGTAAATAAATACGGAGAATAACGTAGAGGATAAAATCAGTATTTTTAGCAGAACTAAAAGGCTAGAAATACCGTTAACTTATCCGAATGCATTATTTTAATTTATGATAGTATAAATCAAATTTGTCTATAAAAATTTTATGATTTCTGTACTAAGTCAAAATGCAAAAACTCATACTAAATGAGCCCTATTTTCAATCTCTAATATTCCCCTTTCCATCAAATTGCTTCCCTAAATTAGTTGTTCTCCCTAGTGCCTCGTAATTATTTGATACAAATAATCACGATTCATTTACCTGCTTGTAAATTTTATCTAAATCTTATTATCATCTGTTAACATGAAGAAAAAATATACCCCGAATATTGCTTTTACTACTTGGTTCCTGAAGCGATGCTTATTCCTCGGATTGAACCTGTTGCTGGCAGCAACTGGTTATGCACAGACCATTCAGATTAATTTTCAAGATCCGGCTACCGTTCCGCCCAGCGGTTGGTATCGCGATTACGGGCAGCCTTATGGGCTGCGTACTGGCTCTTACCAAGGTAGTAACCTGACGTACGGCTGGAAGAAAAAATCCGATGGCAGTGCTTTGAATATATCAGTAGGTGGTATTACGCCCGGTAACGGCCGTAATCGCAAGATGCCGGCTAGTGTGCAACAAGCTACCTTAATGCACATGCAATCGAATGATATTGTGGGCACCTTTGATGGCACGAAAGCCGAAGGATACTGGGAAATTAAAGTACCGAAGGGCATCTACGACGTAACGGTTTCAGCGGGCGATGCCGGGGTTTATTCTTTTCCGGAAGTACATTATCTGAACGTGGAAGGCACGCAGGCGGTGGCTGGTTTTGTGCCTACCGGCAGTGCCGGAGCCAGTACCCGCTTTAAATCCGGTACGGTGCGGGTATCAGTAGCCGACGGGAATTTAACCATTGATGCCGATGGCGGCACAAACACTAAGATTAACTCCGCCCGCATTGTTCCGGTTTCCACCAGTCCTTTTACGTACTGGTCCGCGAATGAGCAAATATTAGCCGTTGAAAAAGGAGGCTCTACTACCAACAAAACCTTTTCTTTGGACTTAAGTAATTCCAGCAACAAAAGTGTTACTTATACGCTGTCGGCGGTTTACGGCACCGGAGCCAGCGGTTGGTTAAGTTTTAATAAAACGCATACCGGTACCGAGCCTAACGTTACCTTTAATTACGCCGCCGCGCAGAACTTGGCAATCGGCACTTATAAAGCTACCATTAAAGCAGCAGCTACCGGTTTTGCCAGCGGTAGCGTTACGGTTCAGGTAAAAGTAAGTGCGCCCCGGCCTTACGTTATTTCATCTACGCCCGCCAAAGGAGCTACCAATGTGAGCGTAAATACCTCTAGTATTGCGGCTAATAACCTGTTTGTGCCCACCGTAGCCGGTTACAAAGGCGGGGTAGATAATAGTACGATCACCAGCAGCACGGTTAAATTATTAAAAGTAGTAGGAACCAGCACCGTTCAGATTCAAGGGGTGGTGCAAGGAACCGGCGGCGGCGACGCGATTAGTTTTTCGCCTACTTTTGCCCTGGAGCCTAACTCGACCTACAGATTTATGGTTACCGAAGGGGTGAAATCTTACAGTAAAGCGGCCTTTATTCCGTATACCGCTACCTTTACCACGGGTGCTGCCATTGAACCTACCGATCCGATTAGCGTCGAATTTACCAAAGTACCTATCCCGGGTACGCAAAATAAGAAGTACACGTCTTTGGTTATCGGGCCGGATAGTAAGTTTTATGCCTTACGACTGGACGGCGTCATTGAGCGTTACACGATAAACCGCACTACCGGCGCGCTGAGTAGTGTGGTCACTATTTCTACTTTAACCAGCAAGTACGGGCAACGTTCAGCCGTGGGCTTGGTTTTCGATCCGGCTTCTACGGCCAGTAACCTAATTGCCTATGTATCGCATTGTTCTTCCGGGTTGGAAGGGGCGCCTTTGTTTGATGGCAAAATATCTAAGTTAACCGGATCGAGTTTAAGCACCGAGCGTTTATTAATAACCAACCTGCCGCGTTCGGCGAAAGATCATTTGGTAAACAGTTTGGCATTTGGCCCGGATAAAGCTTTGTATTTTTCGCAAGGTAGTAACAGTTCCATGGGCGCTTATGACGGGGCCTGGCAACGGACCGAAAGTTTATTATCCGGTGCGGTGCTGCGCGTAGATTTAGCTAAACTAGGAACCGCTACTTTAGATGTAAAAACTACCTCCAACCAAAGTTTAATTAATAAAGCCAGTACCAGTCAGCTGCGCTTTTCAGATAATACTTATAATCCGTACGCTACTAATGCTCCACTTACCATTTACGCGTCCGGCGTGCGCAATGCCTACGATTTAGTGTGGCACAGCAACGGACAATTGTACGCCCCGGCGAACGGCTCGGCCGCTGGCGGTAATACCCCGGCTTCGGTAGCGGGTACCCGGCGCATAGACGGCACTTTTTATGGCGGGCCTTCAGTACCGGCAAGCACGGGAGTGCAAGTGCAGAAAGATTGGCTGTTTCGCATTAAGTCCAAAGGTTACTACGGCCACCCTAACCCCTACCGGGGCGAGTATGTGGTAAACCGGGGCTACGCCGACAATTCCAAATACGCCAGTACTGTTCGGGCAGATGCTAATTACCGCGGCGCCGCTTTCGACTTTCAATTAAACCGTTCTCCCAACGGCGCCCTGGAATACAAAAGCAGCGCTTTTAACGGCGCGTTAAAAGGTAAACTACTGGTTTGCCGGTTCAGTGGAGGAGGCGATATTATTGTTTTAAAGCCGGGCTCGGTGGTAAAAGGCAGTTCTGACGCAGCTTATAACATTACCGAAGATTATACCGGAGCGGGTACGAGTGGCTTAGTGGGTATGTCGGGCTTTATTAACCCCCTGGATATTGTGGAAGATACGCAGACCGGTAATTTGTATGTGATTGAATTTAACTGGAATAACATTCCGGACCGTAAGTCTCAAATTACCTTGCTGCGGGTGAGCAGTATTTCCGACGAAGAAGGCTATGCTACCGCTTTTCCGGAAAAAATTAATGCTACCGAAGTAGTGGGAGTTACTGGCGCTGCTTCGCAACAGTTAGCCATGGCCGCTGCAGCTAAGAAAGAGAAGGATAAAGGCAAGGATAAAGATAAAGATAAGGACAAAGACGGGGATGATTTGGATGTGCCGGATTTATCGCAAGTAACGCTGCATGCGGTTACAATATCCAACACGGGCCGGGGTAATTTAAAGTTAAAGAATTTAGCGATTATCGGGGAGAATGCTGGCGAGTTCCAAATGCTGGGCCAGCCCGATGCTAAACCTAATAAACCGGTAAAAATCCGGAAGAACAGTTCAGTAACGTTTAACGTGGCTTTTTATCCTACTTCTAAGGGAATGAAAAGAGCCAAACTGGAGGCGGTGAGCAGTAAAAAGAAAAATGACCAAACGGTATCAGTCGAATTGTATGGTTTAGGTATTACGTACGAAGGGATCATTGATTCTACGGTTATTGGTCCGGTGTTAGACTCGGTAAGTAATGTGGTGGAGAAAGTAACCACTAAAGCGCCGGTCTTAAAGGTTTATCCGAACCCGAACCCAGTCGGTTCTAAAATTTACGTGGACCTGGAAGGCTTTGCTCAAAAAGAACCGGTTACCTTAACTTTGTACGATACCTTTGGCCAAGTGTACCAAGCTAAAACCGTAGAAACCGACGCCGAAGGCCATACCTCAGTGGAACTGCCGATAAGTAAGAACATGAAACCCGGTATTTACATTATTAAAGGCAATGCCGCTTCCGGTCAAAAACAAACCAGAGTTGTTTTAGAGTAAGAAGGTATTCTGCTGAATAAATAAAAAAGGAACGGCTAGCTAGCCGTTCCTTTTTTATTTATTCATGCCGAGGTAAAATAGCAATAGCATTACTGCACGAGTAAGTAATGGAATATTTCTTTTTTAGCTCGCCACTTTTAGGAAAATACAAACTTAACCCAAAAAATAAGCGGCTACTTCCGCCCAACTGTTTAAGCGGGTGTAGCCTTGCACCTGGGTGTTGTGCGGCGCGGTGAATAGTAAAGGCGTACCGCTAAATTTTTTCAAATTACGTTCCAAGTCGTCGAGCAGATAATCGGTGCAGATAATGCTTTTATCGCCGCAAAAAACAATATTAGTCCAGGAAATAAAAGGTAAATTTTGTTTCAGCCAATTGTATTTAGGAGTAAAAGAATGCTCAAACTCCTGGGCAGCGGTCACAATAAATACCTTGTACTGCTCGTGCAATTGTTTTACAACTTCCAAGCCATCGGGCAAAGGCGTTAAATCCTTAAAAAAGTCTGGTCGGTGCGGATATTCTTTTACCCTGGCTAATCGTTCCGGCGGCACCGAATTAGTTAAATTTTGGCCCGGTTGCCGCAAAATCGATAAATCTTCGGCAAATTCTTGTTCATACAACTGAATAAAGCGACCAATCGAGTCGGTTAAAACTTCGTCCATATCAATGGCAATACGTTTTTTAGTCATGGTAAAGAGTTAGCTAATATTTCGTAAAAATAGAAATAGCCAAATTATAGGTAATAGAATAATATGGTCTATTTTAAAATGCGCGGCAATAAGCCCTTTATTACTCTTTTAACCGCTACTTGTTACCCTAACCCGTATTTTCCGGCGCTGAAATAACAACAAATCTGCTGAAAATAAGTAAACCTACTACTTTGCCTTATTTCCCTGGTTTTACACGAACCAAAAAACGGGCGAACCAAGTTTATGCGGCTCATACAAGCCGCAGCCATTACCTAAGCGAATTAAAATAACATGATCCAAGAAGAAGAATTACAAACAGTGGCGCATAGTTTTTTCGCCGATGCCTTACGTTTACTCACCGATAGCGACATTCCCTTTCTGGTGGGCGGCGGCCTGGCCTTGCGGCAATATACCGGGATCATCCGGGATTTAAAAGATTTGGATCTGTTCTGTAAAGCCGGCGATTACCCGCGCATTTTAAAGTTTTTTGCCGAGCAGGGCTTTGCTACCGAACTAACGGATGTGCGCTGGCTGGCGAAGGTATTCAAGAACAATTACTACATCGATATTATTTTTAACACGGTCAACAACATCTGCACCGTAGATGATACCTGGTTCGACCACGCGGTACAGGGCGAAGCGTACGGCGTGCCGGTTAAATTTATTCCCGCCGAAGAATTATTATGGTGTAAAATTTACGTGCAAAACCGCGAACGTTACGATGGGGCCGATGTGAACCATATTATTGTGAAATACGGCCACTTACTCGACTGGAATCGCATCTGGACGCGCCTGGAACAACACTGGCACTTGTTACTGGCCCAAGTGTTAATTTTTCAGTTTGTGTACCCCACAGAGCGGGACTTGATTCCGAGGTGGTTGTTTGATACGTTAATAGAAAGAGCCAAAGGTCAGTTTGACATGCCGCTACCCGTCGAAAAAGTATGCTTGGGTCCCATCATCGACCAAACCCAATACCGCACCGATATCGTGGATGCGGAGTACAAAGTAATTACCATTAAAACTGTTTAATCACTATGGAAAATAACAATCAGCGCGATATTACCCGTATTGCCGCCGTGGGCGATATTCATGTGAAAGAAACCGACCAGGGGAAATGGGTAGAGTTTTTCCGGAACGTGTCGACTCAGGCCGATATTTTGTTAATCTGCGGCGACCTGACGGATACTGGTCACTTGGCCGAAGCGGAAGTTCTGGCCCAGGAATTAAAGGTTTGCACCATCCCCATAGTAGCCGTACTGGGCAACCACGATTACGAGCGCGACCAGCAGAAAACCATTAAAAAAATGCTGGAAAACGATCGGGTGCATATTCTGGATGGCCAATCGGTGGTACTGCACGACATTGGCTTTGCTGGCGTGAAAGGTTTTGGCGGCGGCTTTGACAAGCATATGCTCTCGATGTTTGGGGAGCCCATGATTAAAAGTTTTGTGCAGGAAGCCGTGGATGATGCTTTAAAGCTCGACCGAGCCTTAGCCCACTTGGACGTAGATTATACCGATATACCTAAAATTGTAGTGCTGCATTACTCGCCCATTAAAGAAACAGTAGTGGGCGAGCCACCCGAAATTTTTCCGTATTTAGGTTGTTCCCGCCTGGTAGAACCTATCAACCGCCGCCAGGTTTTGGCGGCTTTCCACGGCCACGCGCACGTTGGTACCCTGGAAGGTCAAACTTCGGCGGGCGTAAAAGTGTTTAACGTAGCCAAACCCATTCTGCAACGCGAAGGCTACGAGGTGCCCTTTTACCTCTACGAAGTGCAGCCCAAACCAGTGCCGGTTACGCAAGAAGTAGCTGGGTAAAACCGGTAAAAAGCAGAAAAGGCAAGAATGGTACACTTGCCTTTTCTGCTTTTTAGGGGGAAGTAAGTATTTTGCCAAAATCAGTTTAGCTTATAATTTACTAGTAACGCCGATTCCTATCTCCAGGCTCTGGTGCTAACTTGTTTAACTCGTAAACTGTTTGCCTCCTGGTCTCGTTCGCAGTTCCTCTCCATCGGAGTTACGATTAGGCTACTCTTTCCTAGTTTAATGTAGTTCTTTGGAGCCTTTTCAAGTCTCCAGGCTATGGTGCTGATGGTATTTCATCATTCAAGCTTG
>QQTW01003828.1_pt1 | contig 11181 bp, 15 predicted proteins | sample 1904831 | NCBI WGS metagenome assembly QQTW01 (sample SAMN09435610, study PRJNA476489) | Subsurface metagenome, whole genome shotgun sequencing project.
AGTAGAAGTTTCCCAATCCAGTTATCATGGACAGCAGCTTGAGCAAGTGCCTCCGCTATGACCGCGGGTTGCTTGAATTCCACACCAAAGCCAAGATGAATGATAGGATGTAGAAAGCCAGCGTACATTCTAACAAGCAGGTCGTCGGCGTGCTCATCGTGGGCAAAGATATGCTCAGTGAGGACAGCTTCCCAACCGTTGGCATCAATCTCCTTCTGAAAGAAAGCTTCGTAGTGACTGAAGTACTCCTCCTGTCCTAGATATTTCGCAAAGGTAGCTTTGTCGCTCATGTCCTGTACTATCTCCTGCTGAATAGGGTATTGCGGACGTTGGTACTCTTTGTTGGCGTCATAAGCTTTCTGTATTTCCTCCTTTGTTGCTCCCAGGGCAAAGATGGTAAGAACATGGTGAGCAATATGGTTATGAAAGCCGTCTTTGTTGTAGAAGATATGATACTTGTCGTGATTTTCTTGCAAGACTTGGCTGGCTTTCTTTGCAGATTCGGCATGGATGACAGGGCCACGGAAGATACCGCTATCTGTTGTGGACAATTCAAGGTGCGATGCGGTCGCCATACTGCGGAATGACTGATTACTGAGGTTGAGAATCACCCTGGACTTTGAACAGGATTTGAAGATGTTTTGCGATATTACCCGGAGAAAATTCATGAGAATCTAATTGTTGCAGCGAGATGAAGAGTCATGCTTTAAAAGTACTATGGTATGTGACGGAATTACTAGTTATCCCGTATAGTATTGTCAGTACAGCGCTAATGACAGTAATGTTACCAGGGCACTAGGAACTTTCATTTTCACTAGTAATACTCTCTTCTTGACATGTCTGTACACTACTTCTCTTCCAATAATCTTTGTGGTGTTTTGATCTACAAGTATCTAATGATCAATAGTGAAGATAGAAATGTCCCTTATCACTTGTACATGATTTAGTGGTTAGTCAATAGTCATATCATGCTGCGCACCAGTTTTGGTAACGGTAAAAATGAATCTCTCTTGGCGCCCTACCGACATTACGTTCGCCATGATACATAGGAAGAATGGCCTCTCACACAATGCATAGCACGGCTTGTACCATTGACGAAGAGTGAAATAAATCCGGGGAAAGGGTCCAGACTTAAGCCATATATGCTACTGTCAGCCAAAGCTTAGTTCTTCAGAACACGAGGCCAATAACAAATTGTTACAGCATTCGAGATGAATATGATCGGTAGGGGTCGCAAAATTTCACAGAGTTTGGTAATTTTTATCCCATCCATATATACCGGTACATGCCGATACGTGCCGGTACATGCCGGTACGTGCCGGTGTATGCCGCCTAATTCGCGTGTTTGGCCGCAGATTGCTTCGGTCATAAGAAATTCTCTTTAACCCAACTCTTCATGATCGACAACGCCCTGTCTATGTACAGAAGGGACATCACGAGTTGAAGTAAATTTCATTTCAGTAAAGAATTCCCCAAGAAAGAGCTAACACCTCTTACAGCTTAGATCAGTCACGCGGAGATCTTCCAGCCTTATGAGGGTAACCTAACACGGCACTAGCTCAAACATCATCCATACTGGTTTAGGGCCGATATCTCCATTCCTACTAATTTTTCAAGACAGCTCGCCGCCATTCTATAAAGGAAAATTTCAAGACCAACACACAAATGAGTCCAATGACAAGAATTAAGTAATAGTCGTATGCATAATGTATATCTGAGCTATTTCCAGCACTAATTTCACCAGCAAACTAACGGAATTAGCCGAATTAGCAAAAGCACTAACCCACGGAAAGTTCCGACTGTGTACTGACCGTATTCGGCAGAATTTCGTCAGAGGTGCATGAGCAGAACTTGAATCTGGCAAATAACGGACATGGCAATCAACAACGATACGAGCTTTGCGTCCAGTAGTGTATCAGCAAGTCTCACTGCTGAAGAGATTGCTGAACACGAGCAAGCTCTTGAAGAACTATCTAAGCTTGAGCGTCAATTCGCTGAAGTTGAACTTGACCAGCGTAGGTGAGCCCTCCCACAAGGAGTTACCGCAAATGCTAATACCCCGTGAACCTAGAGAGACTGAAAGAACATGCCCTTCGACCACTCTACACCAAACGACAACAGATCATCTCTCGCATCCCAGACTTCTGGTCTACCGTTTTCCTATGCCCGCCTCCTCAAATCGCGCAGTACATCCAACCTTCAGATATCGACCTTCTAACTCACGTCACCTCATTTCGAGTCGAACGCCCAGAGATAAACGAGTCAGGAACTAGCGGTGATCCGCGTAGCCTTCGCATAATCTTCGAATTTGGTCCGAATGACATAATCGAGGATAAGCAGCTGGTGAAGGAGCTAAGGTATCGCCATGCAAAGAAAGGGAGCAGGGAAGGCCTTGTGTCAGACCCAGTGCCGATAAAGTGGAAGAATAGGAAGAAAGATCTGACACGTGGTCTAGGGCCATGCGCTGTGTCATTGTTCGAAGCAGAGAAAGCGGTTAGGTTACAAATCAGAGGAGAAGAAGTCGATGCTGTAAGTCGGGCAGGCCTGTGGCAGAACGAAAGGGTGCTGCAAGGGCTTCGAACAATGGAGGAGCTTGGGCAGGAGCGGTTGGGGTTCTTTGCTTGGTTCTATTATCGAGGCGTGGACTTGGCCGCACCGGATCCTGAGGTAGATAGTCGAGAGGCTGAGGAAGATGATGCGGAAAGTGATGACGACCTGAGAGATGTGGAGATCTATCCCGACGGATATGATCTGGCGAACTTTTTCGCCGAGCATTTATGGGAGGACGCTGTGGACATCTACGGTAAGCTGAGAAGCGTCTGAACTATGCGTATCGAAGCTTACCAAGAACAGTCGAAGCTTTGAAGCCGCCCGAGTCAAATCTAGACGAGGACCGTGATAAGCTGGATGACAAGATATTAGATTCCAGCAGGACCTCGCTTCCAAGCAGCCAAGAGGTTGAACCAAGCCTGGCTGCGCGGACAGATGCTGAAACACCACAGAATGGTGGGACACACGATGGTGCAAGGCCAGGGAAGAAGCGGCGTAGATCATGAGATGCTTGAATCGCAAGTTGACGTTTGCTCTCATAGCACAATGACCAGTATGAGCAGCAGTATGAGCACGAAAATCAAAACTGCAATACAGCAGCTTGACACCGTATCTGTCAAAACAATCATTAGCAGGGCTAACTTCCCGCCAATATAGCTTTTCAACACACCTTCATTTTTCTTGATGATACGTCCCACCTTCTTGACTCCAACCTGCAACTTTCCTCCCACTCGATCCGCAAGCGTATCGACTTCGTGCAAGAGCACCCCCTGCTCTTCCAGTTCTCTCCCCATATCTTCCGCTTGAGTCCTTAGATTCCCCACAGTTCTGAAGACGCCATCCAACTGCTCGTCCTGCTCATGCATCATCTCGATCTGCTGTTGGTGCTCAAACTCGCCGTAGGCATCCTCATCGACTCCGTCATCACCACCACCACCGCTAACAACAAAACTATTAGGATCTGGCAGTTCTTTCCCCATCTTACCTCTACCAACAGTCCCGTTCGTTAAGCCCACGCCCCCAACAGCGGTATGAGCACTCTCGGTACTATGCTCAACCACATCCTCCAACTCCCTCCTCATACTCTCCACCTCTCCACCCACATCCCTCACAAACTCCCTCCTCCTAGCCACCTCAACGACATCGAGCCCAAAGCGATACGGATCATGTTCGACGGCATTAACAGCTTCGATCAGGTCGCCTAGGTCGGCGGAAAGAGTGCTAAGGGTGCCGAGGAGCTCGGAGCGAGACTGCAGCAGTTCGGGGGAGGTGGCCGAGGTGGCTAGGGTACGGATGCGGAGGTAGGAGGAGAATAGGGGGCGGGTCTGTTGGAGGGTTGCTTGGACGTCGCTGGGTTTAAGTGGAAAGTTAGCAACACGTGGACGGATGGTGGAACGGGGATGCAGGGAGCATTACGCTTGGACTTGGAGGAAAGGGTCATCTTGGTCGGTGTAGGCCATGATGCTGGGAGAACAGTAGTGCTTCAGGGACAGGCCTCATTGTCTCGGATTGTGATAGTAGCATGAAGGAATGTTGCGGGACTTGATTTCATTAAGGTCGAAGGAACCATTATGGATTAGCGCTTCACACGAGCCATTATGTATTACATAATCGGTACAGAGGTTTTTGGAACTTTGGATCGAAACTACTAACCATCCACCGTATCCATCTGTAAAGTACTTAAGCAATACTATGTGACATGCACAATGAGTGGCCTTCTTCGGTAGGACAATTACGTTCGACAAGCAATGTGACGATCAGTGAAAGCTCCTCATAATCAATTGTTTCAGCAACCAACAAAATCAAGCTGGAGGCTGCCACGATCTCCATGGCACACTGACCCATTGCTTATCGCAGATGTCCTGAAGATATTTTCATCAGTCTCATGAGGGATCAGTGTGGGGGAACAAAGGGTTTACTCACGATGTCCGTGACATTCTGGGGCCAGTGAAAATTGGCTTTTGCCTACAAGGGCGACAACACCTTCACCCGTCCGTTTGGTTCCAGTCCTGTTGAAAATTTGTCGATCTCGACGTTTGTGGCGTGGTTGTTCTTGCGGCTTCTACCTCTAATCCTTAAGTTAGTCCATGGTGTTGGACATATTTTGTTTCCCACTGCTTACCTTCATCAGACTTTCTAGATGTTGCTCTGCTGATAATGCAGTGTACGTTCGCTGAGTTCGTGTAATCTCGCTTCTGCAGATTCTGCTCTGGCTTGTTGGTTCTCGAGAGCAGTTTCAACACTTTCCCGCTGATGCTGCGCCGCTCTGACCATGACTCCTGCAACTTCTAGGTCTGACTCTGCTTGCTTTTGAGCTAAGTCAAATGCCTTTTCCATGTCTTTGAATCGAACATCCGCGGCGTCAATCTTGGCACGTAATACGTCGTTCGCCTCATGCATCATGATAACCTGGCTTTCTGCAAATTCTGCTCTTCTGTTTGGAAGCTTGTTCAAGCAAATATCAAGTTTTTCTGTAAAGACTTCCATGAGTGCCTGGGCGACGTCAATAGCAAGCTCTCCGCCAGCAGCCACAAGGTTCCCCACAGCGTGGAAGTGGTAGTTGGAGCCATCAAGGCCTTCTTTGCGGATGTTTTCCTTGATCTTTCGTTTGAACAAGTCGCGGAATGGCCATCTTGCTGCGCATTTCTTGTACACTTCCTGTGCTGCATAGGGGAAGACCTCGCTCATATCATGGTCTCCATCTACGTCGAATGAATTGATGATGACGCTCTGCAATACATCAAGTTCAAGGTTGCCGGCTGTGATGTATGTCTCACAAAGAAGGTTGACTTTTTGGGCTGTACCAAGAATGGGCTGAATGAGCTCATGACCATAAAGATATTGCAAGATTGCACGGACTAGCGACGGGTTCTGGTGAGGAAACTCGATACGTAATGTTTGGTTTGCCTCTTGTTTGTGCTTCAGCAATGTAGCGAAGACTGGTGATTGTTCAAGAACAGCGCGATGAACATGAAACTTCACTTCTTCTTCGCCAACAATAATCGTGCAGATTTCCGACTCCAGGTGCCTGCGACGATGTTATTGCTGTTCTAATTATTCATAACGTCCCATTTCGACTTACTCGCCAATCATTGTCAGGGTAGTCTCTCGATTTGACTGAGCTTTCTCGCCAGACTCATGCACAGACTCAATCTGGGTTTTTCTCATCATGAGCTCCAATCCTAGAGCCAGATCGTCTTGAACAGCCATGACATCGTTATCAAGACCTTGTTCAGTCGTCCCCGCCGCCCCCGCATGCTCTTGCTGTTCATCGACACTGATTGCGGGAGTGTGAATGTCAGATGAACTTGACGATTCACTAAGCTCTGAAGCCATGCCGCCGACGTCAATGTATGAAGATGAGGTAGCACGCAAAACGAGCTTTGGTGGTTGTTTTGGAACGACAAAGACGAAAGTTGGCAAGTGAATTTCTAGGTACAAAGATTGTTTTCTTGCCTGGAAAGTGAGGATGCAGGTCTTGAAGAACGAAGGCGGCACACCGAACACAACCAGGTCGAACACAACCAGGTGGTAGATAAGACTTCCAGTCACTCCATCCTTACTTCAAATCTTGGCACATCTCAGCACGCCACGCAGCTATCTCTCTACTAACACCAGCAATCTCTATCCTATTCAAATCTTGACGTGCAATGGATCCAAACCCTTCTCCTCTACGTGATGTGACTCCTTTTCCACAAGATGCACCTTCCTGCTCTACAGACAGGACAATCATTTGTTTCATGTCAAGCATGTTCTCAACACGTAGCTCTGAGCGGAGACACTTCCAAAGAAACGGCCGATGTAACTTTCACGCCGGCAACAACTGATATCCAAGCAGCACTTAACTTCACTGACATCAGTCATGCTGCAATTTTTTTGAAGGGAGATTAGCTCCGACAACTATTTCCACTACCAATCTGCTGTAGGACATTCAGATAGCAGCTTCTTTGTAGTCGTATATGTCGCACTTTCTAGGACGTCCGCAGCCCGCTTTCCAAATGCAAAAAAGAAAAATTAAAGCCTCAAGGATATGGATATCGGGGAGAGTGTATGTGATAAACCGGAAAGCTCTACTGCTCAATCCTGGGCCAACCATAACTGCTTGAAACCAATCTCCATGTCTAGAGAATTGTTAACTCAGGTCCTTATCCTCATCCTCACCCTCATCTTCGTCAGAGTCTGACTTCTCCTCATCACACTCCTCACCGTCACGATATTCTCGTGCATCACACGCCACAAGAGCCCGTCTCGCAATCTCCACTGTCTCTCCCTCCTCCAGCTGCTCTTCCTCCACGAGCGTTTCCTATCCCACCTCACCCAGCAATCTCACCGTCTCCTCCGACTGTCCAGACTCCCAACCCTCTTTGCCAACGGGAGCAACATGGAGAGGCTTAAAAAGGGCCCAGACATCGTAGCGAGTGGCTTTGTGTCAGAGAACTCGATGTCGAACTTCTCGTATCCAGACTGTCAATCTCGTTTGTCCCTCAGCTAGGTGATGACGTAGTGAAAATAGAGAAATCTTGCTGAGGGTCTGTTGTTGTTTTTGAAGGCCAGAACTTCGCGGTCCATGGCCCCGAGGGTTCAGTGTCCTAGGTCTGCGTTCTGTACGCCTTAGCTAGTGCTATGGATTTCCCACGCATTGAAAGGGGATTCTGTCAACTCGGCAAGAAGCACAAAGTTCCCACTGATGAAGGAGTCCTCGACTGAGCGGTGGATGAGGAGACAAGTGGTAGGAGTGTTAATCGGGGGCGTGGATCCTGATTCAAAGATGTACTCAGCAAGTGAAGCGTCTGAGTCTGGGGGAACGATGTGGGCTACGACCATCTGACTTGCGGAAGTAGTCTACGGGAGATTGCGCACCACAGTTTCCCGTTTCGTTTGGTGGGTCCTTCCCTGGACTCGTAGCCATCGAGGGCTTATCTTTTCAATTTGGGGTTCTCGGGATAGTGCCGCTTTAGGGTTAGGATAAGATCTTTGTAGAGGGCGAGAAGGGTGGGCTTGAAGGGCACCGTGGAGTCTAGGTTGAAGACTGGCGCTTTGCCTACCCTCTCTTCGTCTTCTCCGAAGTGTTTGATCTGCTGCCAACGCTCGTTGTCTAGTCGGGTAGTCCTCGGATACTTCTCAAGACGGGTATTGCGGTAGGTTTCTGCACTTGGCATTCCAACTGTGCGGTTCATATCGAAGGGGATCTCGTTTCGAGACCTGTGATGCTATGATAACGTATGTGTATGGCTCGCACTCTCTATGGGTATTGCTACGAGCCAAGGAGTAAGAGTAGCTGGAAAACAGGTCAATAATGCTAGTAGATGGCAAGTCTTAAGTAAAGGCCACATTCGGTCTGCGTGTTACTGTGGGCGTGTTGTATATCGCAGGCAGTTTCTACCTCTCAAGTTGCTAAACGTCAGGCTACTCATTAGTGGACAGTTTCTCGAAAGAGTAAAAAAACGCGTGAGATCGGATGTAAGGTCCCGGCAGCTCATTCATCAGCGCTTGTATCCATCCTCTACCAAGATCATAGGGGACTACTACTTCCAAGGTCATCTGACTTATTTCTTTTTAGATGGACGCTGTCGACCGGCGCCGACACCTTTGGCTTTGCCTCCCATCAATATGGCACGCTGCCTTAGGTATTGAGCCACGATCTTGTCCACACTTCCCACATCATGCTTCGGTTGTCTCAGGTAGTATAATCTGGCCCTCCTCTTTCTCTTCAAAGCCTTCTGCGCCACCTCCATACTCTGCACTAATGGACTGAAGACCTTGATCTGCATTTCCATTCCGATCCTGGTGAGATGATTTCGTAACAGCACAGACGTATCGACACCACGTGACTTAATCGACATAACCACTCCCGAAAACGGCTCACCGGTTCTGAATGTCGTGTAAAGGATGTCACCCACTTTGACGCCTTCCGGATTCTTGTAGTCGAACAGTCGTTTTCGAGCACCGGTTGGGTCAAGGAGCGCCATTTGTGTGGAACTGACTTCGGATACGGGATCTTTGCATGTTTGTGCTCGGGAAGGGATGGGTTCGTGTATGATGATTTCTCTCTTGCCTGAAGACCCAGTTAGTTGACTCACACTGGTCAGTAGATTGCAACGGGCCTTTATCTGGTCGAAGACGTGCGGGTAATTGTGACCAGTACTGCTTTGGTAGATCTGGGGGAAGGTCGAGCTTTTGCACTGGTCCGCGCTGGATCGTCACTAAAGACCTTCTCTGCGGTTTATGAATCTGAAAGTCTCGAAACAGCGATCTCCAGCATATCTGGCGCACGTATGATGGACTAGAAGCCATATTGGCTGGATTGCATGGGCAAATCGACCTTGAAAGTTGAGGTCGTAGATTGATTTAATAGCATTGAAGCTTTGACCAATTTCTGCGAAGCTTGGCTTTCGCGAAGCTCGAATGAATCTTAAAACCCTCGCTACTATCGCGAATCTAGTTGTGGATACAATGATAATTACAAACATATCGTTCTTCCTCGTTAGAAACAACATCAACAATGGCTCCCAATGGGCTCGGCCGAGTCTTCCTTTGCCGCAGCTGTCGTTGTGAAGCATTGAGACCGCTGGCCCTGGTAAGATCTTTTTCAAGCACACCACAACAATCGAAAAGTACGCTCTCTTCCCGCAGCTAGGCAATGATAAACTAATAAGACAAATAGCAATACCAAGATTCTCGCCCTCCTCAACCCCAGAACTTGACGATCTGTTCATGACCTTCCGCACCAAAATCTTCACACCGGGCGCCGTTTCAAAGCCCCATCGCGACCTCATCTATCGACCTACCCGCCATAAGCTACTCCTTAATGACCCTGGCGTCACCGTTACCATGTCTGACGAGGAGGAATTGAGACTCCAGCCCCTGAACATTCGTGAGCGACCTGACAAGAAAAAGTCATTACAACGTCTAGTCGTCTTGCTGCAGGAGGAAAAGGACTGGCAGAATCTGCCTGCTTTTCTGGAAGGGATGCAATTGGCGGGCGAAAACTTGCCGGACGGTTACATGCCGAGATTCGTCAGGAGAGCTAATGAGCAAGGGAGGACGGGGATCATTATCCGATGTGCAGAGATGGTGAAGAAGACTGGTGTGACCCTGGCAGACCCTGAAGTCACGACGGAATTAATGCTGGGAATACATATCAGAGCGGCAAAGGCAGGCTTCAAGGGCAAGGATATGGATAAAGCTACCCGCCAGGCGCAAGAGGTCATGTTGCTGCTCGGAAAGCCAGAGCACTGCGGCGGCAGAGTGTGGCGGATGGGCCAAAAAGACATGAGGATGGATCTGACCGTTCTAGGAATCATGCTAGAGCTACAGGCTGCGCAAGCAGATTCACCAAGCACAGACATTGCTTTCAGCCGGCTAGATACCACAGCATCACAGATCCTAGCGCTCTTTCCCGAAGAAGATCTTACCGTCAACGAAGACCCAAGCAAGACCCGAATACAGCTCGAGAGGTTGCTACCGCTTTGGGCGGGAATGAAGCTCGCGATAAAGAAGAAGAGAGTGCAAGCTCCAACGCTGCGGACGCAAATCAGCAGGAACCTTGACGCACTCACGAAATTTGTCGAGCGGGCTAGGGAGCAAGCGGATGCCGCCTCTCAGGGTAGGCCGAGGAGGTGTCTACACATGTACAATGATTTAAAGGATTTATAGACACATAGTGACTTTATGGCCTCTTCCAATGCCGCTGTAGCAGGTTTGATTGCTGAAAAGGAAATCTTCTTGACTTTCTATTGATATACGCTTGTGAAATCGTGTCGTGTGGTCAGTCTTTTTTTTAAGGCTTTTTCAGATTGTTGCAAATTCGTCATCCATCAGGGCAACTCCTCTGGTTCCCCGCTTCATCCATACATAAGTAAGAAATCAAGCAACAGCACCCTCAAAGCAACGACAATGTATGATCCACGCCAATTCTCCCCACATAATCCAATTTCCTCTCTCCACCACAGACCGCCGGCCCTCTAACCAAAAGCTGCATTAATCATTAGTCCGAACCTCCACAACAGCCAGTAGTAGCACGACTCACCTTCCCCTGCGGCTCCACGCCCCCAAGCTTCTCCTCATCGTCACCATCGCCGTCACCATCCTTGGTCAGCAGCACCTCGACACAGCTCAACGGTGGTCCAAAATGACTATCTCCTTCTTCCGAAGAGTGGCGATAATCAAGCATATTCGTCTGCGCAATTGCACCCGCCACACCTGAAGTGGTGAGGGCGTAGCACGTCCTTGCTCCAAGTAGGATCTTCAGGTCCCTCAGTGCCGCGGAGGATAGACGGGGCGAATTCTTGTCTTCAGCATGGTGATAAACGAACAACAATCGCAGCTTTGACAGAAAGTTGTGCTGGCCAGGAGGAGAGAAAGAAGGCGTCTTGGGCATGTTTCCGTTGAGCAGGGCCTTTTTCTGCCAGTAATGGGATAGCTTGGTGAGGGGACTTTGTTGGGTTTTCATCATCCTGTCGTGGTACTTTAGTGTGCTTTGTGAGGAGGCGATGATGATTGTGGGCGTGATGGCGCAGGCGGCGAGAGCGAAGTCGACGGTATCGCCTGCTACGGAGTTTAGAGCTATGGTGGCTTGGGAGAGAGAAGATTGTCGAACGTTCCCTTGATGGTGTCACACTCGAGATTAAC
>QQTW01003829.1_pt1 | contig 11180 bp, 6 predicted proteins | sample 1904831 | NCBI WGS metagenome assembly QQTW01 (sample SAMN09435610, study PRJNA476489) | Subsurface metagenome, whole genome shotgun sequencing project.
CACTATGGCATGGGTCAAGTGCAAGTCCTCAATCCTAACGGTCAGCTGATCCGCAGTTATTCTAGCGGCAACCTCACTAACAGCAACTGCGCTTTTGCCGGTCCGCAACTAAAGGATCTCTTCGTGACTGGCGGCATTGGAAGGGAAGAAGGTCAGGGAGCTCTCGTCCGCCTAGACCTTGAGGGCGTGCGTGGGTTGGACATCCGCCTCAGCAATTAAGGAGCTACCCTTTCCAAGAAAAAGGGTTGAAAAATGAATGCTTACTTAGCGTAGACATTACTTAACAGTAAAATTATGACTGCTGAAGAAACAAGATTACAAGCAGACCAAAATCGCACCGCTTACTGGAAACGCTGGGGTCCCTACCTCAGCGAACGGCAATGGGGAACAGTAAGGGAAGATTACAGTTCTAACGGTGAAGCCTGGGAGTTCTTCCCCCACGACCACGCCCGTTCCCGTGCTTATCGTTGGGGAGAGGATGGTATTGCCGGAATTTCTGATAACCATCAGCGATTGTGCTTTGCGATCGCTCTCTGGAATGGTGAAGACCCGATTCTCAAAGAGCGCCTGTTTGGCTTAACGGGGAATGAAGGCAATCATGGGGAAGATGTTAAAGAATACTACTTCTACCTAGACAACACCCCCACCCACTCTTACATGAAGTATCTGTATAAATATCCGCAGCAAGAATTTCCTTACACCCAGCTTATTGAAGAAAATCGGCACAGAAGTCGTTACGATGCCGAATTTGAATTGCTAGATACAGGCGTGTTTGCTGAGGATCGCTACTTTGATGTGTTCGTTGAGTATGCTAAGAACACACCCGAAGATACTCTGATTCAAATCAGTATTATCAACCGGGGACCCCAAGAGAAAACACTTCATCTTTTGCCAACGCTTTGGTTTCGTAATACCTGGTCTTGGAACTCAATTCAAGAGAAGCCCTTTCTTAAAATCCTTAAATCTGACCCCACATTCAGCGTCCTAGAAGCCTCCCACCCCAATTTTGGAGATAGATGGCTCTACTGTGATGGGCCGACGGAACTGCTATTTACAGAAAATGAAACTAACTATGAAAGATTATTTGGGGTAAGTAATGCTTCTCCTTACGTCAAAGATGGAATTAACGATTATTTGGTAAACGGTCGCAAAGAAGCAGTAAATCCAAATCGGATTGGCACTAAGACTTCAGCCCATTATCAATTGTCAATTGGTGCAGGTGAAACCAAAACCGTTCGGCTGCGCCTAAATGATTTTACCGACTTAACAGAACCGTTTGGTGCAGATTTTGACGCAACTTTCCAGAATCGCATAAAGGAGGCAGATGAATTTTATCACCGCATTTGTCCCTCGCAGCTATCCAAAGATAAGCACAATGTGCAACGACAGGCATTTGCAGGGATGTTGTGGAGCAAGCAATTCTATTACTACGTAGTTGAAGAATGGCTCAAGGGCGATCCCATAGGACCGACACCATCTCCAGAACGCAAGCGCGGTAGAAACCACGAATGGATTCATTTACATAACGATGACGTTCTTTCAATGCCGGATAAGTGGGAATATCCTTGGTTTGCTGCTTGGGATTTGGCGTTTCATTTAATTCCACTGTCAATGATTGACCCAGATTTTGCCAAGTACCAGCTGGATCGATTGACACGGGAATGGTATATGCATGCTAATGGTCAAATTCCAGCATATGAGTGGGCTTTTAGCGATGTGAATCCGCCTGTTCACGCTTGGGCTGCCATGCAAATTTATCAGATTGAGAAAAAAATCTATGGTCGCGCTGATAAACAATTTCTGGAACGCGTGTTTCAAAAGTTACTGCTCAACTTTACTTGGTGGGTGAACCGGAAAGATATAGAAGGAAACAATGTCTTTCAAGGCGGTTTCTTGGGATTAGACAATATTGGTGTTTTCAATAGAAGTGCTGAACTTCCTACGGGTGGGCGTATTAACCAGGCGGATGGCACCAGTTGGATGGGTATGTACTGCCTGAATATGCTGACAATCGCCCTAGAACTGGCAAAAGACAACTCAACCTATGAAGATATTGCCAGCAAGTTTTTTGAACATTTTCTTTACATTGCTGATGCCATAGACGGCATTGGTAATGCAGAAATAGCACTATGGGATAAAGCCGATGGCTTTTTCTACGATGCTCTGCATTTATCTGATGGTCGTCATTTTCCTATGAAGGTGCGCTCGATAGTGGGGCTGATTCCACTTTTAGCCATTGCCACCCTGGAACCAGAAACTTTGAACATGTTCCCTGGCTTTAAAAGGCGGATGGAGTGGTTTATTAGCAATCGTCCTGACTTGCGACAAAATGTCGCTTGCATGGAAACACCAGGCGTTGGTGCTAGAAGACTCCTGGCAATTGTAGGTCGAGATAAACTCCGGCGCATCCTGGAAAAGATGCTAGATGAAGAAGAATTTTTAAGCCCCTACGGCATCCGCGCTGTTTCTAAATTTCATCAGTCGCATCCCTACATCTTTACAATAAATAATCAGGACTACCGGGTAGACTACGAACCCGCAGAATCCACTAGTGGTCTGTTTGGTGGTAATTCCAACTGGCGTGGACCAATTTGGTTCCCCATAAATTATCTGCTGATCGAATCACTCCAAAAGTTCCACCATTACTTGGGCGACGATTTCAAAGTGGAGTGTCCGACCGGTTCCGGTCAAATGATGACACTTTCGGAAGTGGCGACTGAGTTATCTCAAAGACTGATTGGGATTTTCTTGCGAAATCCGTCCGGTCAGCGACCTGTTTACGGCGGCACAGAAACGTTCCAAACCAACCCTCATTGGTATGATTTAATTCTTTTTAATGAGTATTTTCACGGTGATAACGGAGCCGGAATTGGTGCCAGCCATCAAACTGGTTGGACTGGTTTAGTAGCAGAACTTATCCAGCAGGTTGGAGAGCATTGCAGCCCAGGGTAAACGGTTAATGCTTCAAAAAGAGGAAAAATGAAAGATGAAGAAAAGAGCGTGTCCTCGTTTCCTGGTGCGCTCCTCCCCAACGAAATTGCAGTGATGTTGCGTGTTAATGGCACAGAGTACGCCTTGCAAATTGAGCCACGCGTAACTCTGCTAGATGCACTCCGCGAATATATTGGACTGACTGGTACCAAAAAGGGCTGCAACCACGGACAGTGTGGCGCATGCACTGTACTAATTGATGGGCGGCGGATCAACTCGTGCTTGGCGATAGCTGCTGTTTACGAAGATAGGGAGATTACAACTATTGAAGGAATCGGCGATGGCGATGAACTGCATCCAGTGCAAGCCGCCTTTATCAAGCGTGATGCCTTTCAGTGCGGCTACTGCACTCCCGGTCAAATTTGCTCAGCGGTGGCGATGTTAACCGAAGTGGCGGCGGGCGTGCCAAGCACAGTGACTGCGAACGTTGCTGCAATGGAGCAAGTGGAACTGAGTGATGAAGAGATCAGCGAACGGATGAGCGGAAACCTTTGCCGATGCTGTGCGTACCCGAATATTGTTGATGCGATTCGTGAAGTGATCGATGAAGAAGCAGGCTCGTTGATCGCTGACACAATTCGCAAGGTAGCTAACAAAGAAGCACGCCTACCGATCACTGTTAAGTAATTAAACCAAGAAACCCACCATGAATCCATTTTCTTACACGCGCGCCGTCGATCCGGCGAGTGCGGTTGAACAAGTTAGGCATGATCGTGCGGCAAAGTTTCTTGCTGGCGGCACGAACCTGATTGACTTGGTCAAGTCCGGTGTCGAGCAGCCAGCTCACCTCGTGGATATCAATCGGTTGCCGCTGACACAAATCGAGGAGTTGCCAAATGGTGGCTTGCGGATTGACGCGTTGGTAAGCAATACTGATGTAGCCTCGAACTCTCTGGTGCGTAAGCGCTATCCGATGATCTCTGAGGCAATACTCTCTGGCGCAACGCCGCAACTTAGGAACATGGCAACGACGGGCGGCAATCTGATGCAGCGTACCCGGTGTTATTACTTCGCTGACACAACCATGCCATGCAACAAACGCGAACCTGGTTCCGGCTGTGCAGCGATCGAAGGCTACAATCGCATCCATGCCATTCTTGGTGCCAGCGACAAGTGCATCGCTACGCACCCCTCCGATATGTGCGTGACACTGATGGCACTAGATGCAATCGTGCGTACGGATGGACCGTTAGGCGAACGCTCAATCCCGTTCGGTGAATTTCATCTACTGCCAGGCGATACGCCAGAGCGTGAAACCGTGATGCAGCATGGTGAGTTAATTACCGCGATTGATATACCACTGTTGCCCTTCGCTCGAAATTCCCATTACCTGAAGTTGCGCGATCGCACGTCCTATGCATTTGCACTGGTATCAGTCGCGGCAGCCCTGGAGATTAAGGATGGTGCGATTACCCAAGCGCGCGTGGTCATGGGCGGTGTAGCCCACAAACCCTGGCACGCGAGTGAGGCAGAGCAGGTACTGGTCGGCGCACCAGCAAACGTTGCAACGTTTCGCCAAGCGGCAGAGGAAGCCCTTACAGAAGCGAGACCCCAGAGATATAATGCCTTTAAGATCGAGCTGGCGAAGCGGGCGATCGTGCGGGCGCTTTCAACCGTTGCGGGAATCGAAGGAGACAACGCATGAGCACAGTCATCGGCAAACCTATAAATCGCGTTGATGGGCGACTTAAGGTCACAGGCAAAGCGCAATACTCAGCCGAAATTCCCTTAGATGGGATTGTTCACGCTGTGCTTGTTGGCAGCGCGATCGCCAAGGGTCGTATTGAACAAATCGACACAAGTGCGGCAAAGAGCGCCCCAGGCGTACTCGCGGTACTGACTCACCTCAATATTCCAAAGGTGGCGAAGCAGCCAACCCTAAGCACATCAGGAACCGGCGGATCTGCATCAGGACAGAGTTTCGCGCCAATGCAGGGACCGGAGATTTATTACTGCGGACAGCACATCGGCATTGTCGTCGCCGACACGCTGGAACATGCCGAACACGCCGCGACGCTCTTTAAAGTCAGTTACCACGAAGAGAAGCCGATAGCAAGAATTCACCAAGCCCTTGCGGATGTGTACAATCCTGAAATCATTGCCGGGAAGTGCGGCAATGCCAGACCAACAGCCGCATCTCCTTCGGATCGGGTGTATCAACCCCAAACCATTTTGGCGGGCTTTATGCCTGCTCACACTGTACGCGGCAATCCGGTACAAGCATTAGCTGATGCGCCTGTTTCGATTTATGAAACCTATACGATGCCAATGGAGCATCACAATCCGTTGGAACCGGGTGCAACGACTGCAGTCTGGGAAGGTGACGAGCTAACCTTGTACGATGCGACGCAAGGAGTGTTCGCAACGCAGTTAACGGTGGCCGAGATGCTCGGTCTTCCACCCGAGAAGGTTCGCGTTATCACGCAGTTCGTCGGCGGCAGCTTCGGCTGCAAAGCAATGGTCTGGTCGCACCCATGGCTCGCCGCTCTCGCTGCCCGCTATGTGGATCGTCCGGTCAAACTCGTCCTTTCACGCCCACAGATGTATACTTCTTGCGGTCATCGAGAGGAGCAGGTGCAGCAGATTGCCCTAGGTGCAACAGAAGATGGACGACTCACGGCGATCGCCCATGTAAAAATGTCAGGCACATCTCCCTTCGATGACTGGGCTGAACCATCCTGCTCGGTTTCCAGCATGATGTACCAATGCCCGAACTATGAGGGAACGTACCAGTTGGTGCGGCTTAACACGATGACACCTACGTTCACGCGCGGTCCCGGCGAGACTTCGGGAGCGTTTGCGCTGGAGTGCGCGCTGGACGAACTGGCTTATAAATTAGGACTTGATCCGATCGAGCTGCGCTTGCGGAACTACGCGGAAGTAGACCCGGCATCCGGGGAACCGTGGTCGAGCAATGCTTTGAAGGAGTGCTACGCGCGTGGAGCCGAGTTATTTGGATGGTCACGACGCAATCCTGAGCCGCGATCAATGCGAGAGGGCCGCTACTTGATCGGCTACGGTATGGCGAGTGCCACTTACCCCGTTTATCAACCGATGCAACCGCAAGCGGCACATGCTCGGCTCTATGCTGACGGTCACGCTGTGGTAGGCAGCGGCACGCAGGACTTTGGCACTGGTACTTACACTGTGATGACACAGGTTGCGGCAGATGCGCTCGGCTTGCCAATGGAATTTGTTCGCTTCAAGTTGGGCGACACGAACTTACCGAATGCGGTTGCTTCTGTTGGCTCGCAGGGTGCTGGAGCGCACAGTTCTGCTGTGCATGCCGCTGCTACTGCACTACGTTGCAAGATTATCGGTATGGTAATACAAGACGAGAAATCGCCGCTTTATAGTACACAGGAAGAAGCCATTGCGGTTGAGAACGGTCGTCTGTTCCTAAAAGAGGACACCTCAAAAGGTGAAACCTACAGCGAGATCCTGACGCGCCTTCATCTGGCAGACGTTGAAGCCACAGGCACTTGGACACCCCCTCAAGTGGATATGCAAACTGGCTCACTGGTTACTGAGGATGGCAAGCGCTTCTCAATGCACTCGTTTGGAGCACAGTTCGTTGAGGTGCGTGTTGATCTTGAGATTGCTCGGGTGCGGGTGCAGCGGATGGTGGGAGCTTTCGGTGCAGGGCGCATCCTCAACCAGAAAACAGCGCGGAGTCAAATACTAGGCGGCATGATCTGGGGACTCGGACAAGCTCTACTGGAAGAGACGCACATGGACGAGCGTTACGGACGTTATATAAACGCCAACCTCGGCGAATATCATGTGCCCGTGAATGCCGATGCGCCCAAGGTTACGGTTGAGTTTGTTGAGGAGCAAGACCCGTATATCAACGCTCTAGGTGTCAAAGGAATCGGCGAGGTCGGTATGGTTGGAGCGGCACCAGCGATCGCCAACGCTATCTTCCACGCCACTGGCAAACGCATCCGCGAACTACCGATTTCACCAGACAAACTGCTGTAAACCCCTACCTTGGCAAAAGCCTTCTCACAATTCATCTCTTGGTCCGTCTAACGCATGGACATAATCCTCATGTCTCCTCCTCCCGACGTTCAATCAACTGTCGGGCAATTTTGCGATTGCCATGACACTGGGCTTTGCCCAATCGCATTAGTCTACTCTGAAAATAAGGCAGAGAGCAGAAGGAATCAGGATTTTCATCCGTGGTGCTGTACTACAAGTTCATGACCTACTAAACTCCAGGTTTAACTCTATTTCTCTATGGCTAGCCAAGCACGCAGCACTTCTGCAACGGACCAGGCTTGGGCAATACAACCTTTGGAGTCCATTGGTGCATCGCTATTGAAGATTTCACTGATGCTTCCCAGTCCAGCGGTGCGAAGGTGGTGCTGCATCGGTTCTAGGAATTCGCGGGCAGTTGCTGGGTCTTTGTAGACACGAAAGTGAGCTAAGACAAACGGACTAATGAGCCATCCCCAGACAGTTCCTTGATGATAGGCGGCGTCACGGTGAAACTGATCCCCACCGTAATAACCTTGATACTGCTGATCGTTAAAAGCCAAACTGCGAAGACCGTAGGAAGTCAGCAGCGATCGCTCACAGGTGTCCACAACTTGCCGTTGCTGTTCTGGGGTCAATGGACTTTCGGGTAAGGATACGGCAAAAATTTGGTTTGGTCGCTCTGAAGCATCGTCACCACTAGGGCCGTCCAGAACATCGAAGCAATAACCCTTGGCATCATTCCAGAAACGCTGAAAACCTTTGAGGGTAAAATCAGCCATGACCTCGTACTCCTCATGAGGTTTACCCAATCTTTGGGCGAACTTTGACATTGTTCGCAAAGCATTATACCACAGAGCATTGACCTCTATTGGCTTGCCGATGCGAGGGGTGACAACCCAGTCGCCGATTTTGGCGTCCATCCAGGTGAGTTGTACCCCTGGCTCACCTGCATAAATTAATCCATCATTGGGGTCGAGGTGAATGTTGTAGCGTGTCCCTCGACAGTGCCATTCGATAATTTCTGCCAGTTTGGGAAACAGCTCTGCTAATAGCTGGTCATCCCCTGTGGTTGCATAGTACAGACGGATGGCTTCAAAGTACCACAGCGTCGCATCAACGGTATTGTAATAGTCTTCTGTAGGTTCCTTGTTATCATCGGGGAAACAATTGGGCAATATGCCGCGACTAGTGTATTGGGCAAAGGTACGCAGAATGGAGCCTGCGATTTCTGGACGACCAGTCGCCAGAGTCAGACCGGGTAGACTAATCATCGTATCGCGACCCCAGTCAGTAAACCAGTGGTAACCAGCGATAACGGTTTTGCCACCTTGTCTGTCAACAATGAACTGGTCGGCAGCGAGTACCAATTGCTGCACCCAGTCAGGAGGCTGAGGAGCTTCTGGGGGTCGGGTAGCTTGCCAACTGGTTATCAACTTTTGCTCGTAGTCACGACGCAAGTTTAAGGCTGCCGCACCGTTCAAATCTGGATTTTTCTGGGTGCTGGCAACAAAGGTGAGAGAACCTCCCGGCTCCAGCGTCGTTTCAAAGGTAGCCGCGTAGAGATTATCGTCCCCGTCGTTGAGTCCACGCTCCCGTTCTGCCGCTAGTTGAAATCCGTAGTACCATTCGTTTGCAGCTGAGGCATTACCCTGGTCGGTCAAAAGGTATAACGGCTGTGCAAGAGAAAACACCGTCACGCAGACCCCACGCTCTACGGGCGCTACCTGTACCCGCCAGTCTTTAGCCGGCCATTCGTTAGCGTGGGTTCTACTGTGATAATCGCGATAGTTGACAAACGCTTTCATTGATAGCTTGAGTGCTCGTCTTGCCCGAGGGAGTTCGTAACGAATGTATGTGGTGTCAGCGCCTGACTGCATCCAGATGCGTTTTTCTAAAATCGCACCCCCACAAGCAAACCTCCAGACAGGGATTGTGCCTTCTAAGTGAAAGCTTTCAATGTGGCGGTAGCCTTGGGGTGCAACCGTGCCGTCAGCCCAACGATTGGTAAAAAGTGGATAAAAGCTTTCGTCATACTCGGCAGTCTCGTCCAGCTTGGTCAGCAATAGGGTTCGTTTCAAGGGTGGTTCCAGTGCTGCTACGAGTAATCCGTGATAGCCCCGTGTCGATAAACCCGCTACTGTACCGGAGGCATAACTGCCGCGACCATTGGTTACTAACCATTCCCGGGACTCTGCTGCATTCAAATTTCCACAGATTTCGCGTCCAAAGTTGATGTTCATAAGGTAATAATTTTCAGTCAATTTCTAACGGTACAGGACGCTCGCGACCTTCGACCTTGACATTCGGCCACTTTGGATCACAAGTCAGGTTTTCCAGCCCTCCATCCTTAAGGATGACAAAAGTGTCTTCAATCTTGGCTCCTGGTAAACTTGGGTTCCAGGCTACAGCCATGTTTTCTGCCAAAGTTTCGGTGGTGGTTGGATTGACTATGATTTCGCGAGACAGATAGCCTGTGGTTCCCCCTTGGTGATGTTGACGGATTGCTTGGGGATACCCATGCTGGTGATAAGCCTGACCGAGCGCGTTATAAACTGCGTTGAGAGGCTTGCCGGGAAGGCACAAGTTCAGGGCTTCAGCTTCAATTTCGTGGACATGGCGGTGTAGAAACGCGAAATTATGCGTTTCTACATCGACCAGGGGCAAACCAAAAAAGACAAATCGGGTGAGGTTCGCGTACAGCCCGTATCCCCGTGCACAAAACACAAGCATCGCTGCACGTCCGATCGCCTCCCCTTTAGGCGTGGCATGACGGTATAGCGGCAGACGCCTCTCCCCAGCCACCAGCGTCAGGGCTGGATGTAGCCCCCTTGACCACAACGCCTGGGCACCCGCTCCGGCGAGCTGGTACTCTGTCCAGCTAGGCTGGGCGCTTGAGAGTACTTCGGTCATGGCTTCAGCTGCTAAACGCCCCACTCGTCGATAGCGCTCTAGCTCAGGAGGCATCATCACCCGCTTCTGATTCAAGAGTGACGGAGGTAATGGGCTTTGATGATCGGTGGGACGGTCACTAAGAATCTTTCCCCCAGCGGTTACCTCGCGCACGAAAGACTCGGGGGCTACGCTATCAGCCCAAGGGTTGATGTGCAGGTTGTAGAGACGATTTGTCGAGTCGTCTGTACCCGGAAGTTCTTCATCCTGTAAACGTTGAGCTTCAATCTCATTAGTCAATATCCAAGCTTCTTGAGCGGTTACCAGCACTTCCGCCACCCCAGTTTCAGCAGCGAGCAGCACGGTGTTTGAAGCACCAGCTGTGGCCCAGGCGAACCAGTCTGTGCCGCGCAGTCGCACAGCGCTAGCACCAGTTTCGCTCAGGGCGTTCCGGATTAGCCCCAGCTTGCAGGAGACTTCTTCATTAAACGAATTTATCATTACCTACTTTGGAAACCTTGCTTGAAGCTGTAGCTTGATTCTTCAGGGATAGTGGCTCGACCATAAGTTTCAGTCATAGTCCTGAGGCGATCGCGAACCTCTTGCGTTAAAGCCGCATACTGATATCGCCAACCCCAGTTCCCCATTTCTTTGCCTGGAAAATTCATCCGGGCTTCAGTACCCAATCCCAAAACGTCTTGTAGAGGAATAATTGCCTGATTGGCTACAGAACTCAGTGCCAACCGGATTAGATCCCAGTGGATTCCCAACTCACTGGTACAACCTAAATAACGTAAGACTGCTTCTCGTTCTTGTGGTAACAATTGATTGAACCAGCCAACTGTCGTGTCATTATCGTGGGTACCCGTGTAAACTATATAGTTAGACTGATAATTAAACGGTAAAAAGCGCTTTTCAGCTTGTAAGCCGTCGCCAAAGGCAAACTGTAGAATTTTCATACCTGGAAATTCAAATCGGTCTCGCAGAGCGTAGACCTCCGGTGTAATTTCTCCCAAATCCTCGGCTATGATTGGCATCTGGGCTAACTTCTCTTTAAGTACCTCAAAGAAAGCTTCCCCAGGAGCTACAATCCACTTACCATTGCTAGCAGTTGTTTCGCCCTGCTTTACCGCCCAGTAAGCTTGGAACCCCCGGAAGTGATCGATGCGAATCAAATCTACATAATTAAGCATGACTTGGAAGCGCTGCACCCACCACTTGAAGTTCTCCTGCTGTAGATGCGCCCAGTTATAGACTGGGTTACCCCACAGTTGTCCGGTGGCGCTGAAGTAGTCTGGCGGTGTTCCTGCCATTAGTGC
>QQTW01003830.1_pt1 | contig 11178 bp, 8 predicted proteins | sample 1904831 | NCBI WGS metagenome assembly QQTW01 (sample SAMN09435610, study PRJNA476489) | Subsurface metagenome, whole genome shotgun sequencing project.
AAAGCGCGAAACCCAACTTGCGTTGCGGTTGGTTCTTCTACAGGAAACATAAAATATCTTAAAAATTTAAGTATCGTCCCCAATCTACTCAATTTCTTGATAGCGCTTCAATAGCATTAAAATAAATTCGCTGGCGTTGAGGTACGATCGCGCTTGGGGATGAATAGAACTTGTCGCCCATCCTCTTACGGTAGAAGGCGATCGCCACATTTGCAAATGCTCTACGGCGGGATCGGCATAAAAACTATCTGCTTGGCGATTTAAAACTATTGATGTTGCGTCAGTAAAATAATCGTGACTGAGCCGATGAATGGGAAAATTACCTCCTAGGGGTACTCCCCAACCATCGATCGCGATCGCCGCCTTAACACTTCCTCCCATTAGTTCCCACCCCCAAGCGGCACCCATAGCACCAACTACTCCGGCGCTAAAACTAATAAATACTATTGGTGGGGATTTGGGGGGTTGCCCATAAATATTAATCAAATTTTGTAAGATATGTAATGCTGATAAAGTTGTATAGCTTTGTGCCGGGAATATCCGTATTTTTTCTGCCAAATCTAAGCTCGAACTTCTAGATGATAATTCTTGCAAAAAGCATTGTGTAAATTGGGATGAGTGAAATCCAGGACAAATAAAAATACTCATGACGATAATCAAAATAAAGATTTAAAATCGAAAATATAGCTTTAAGTTTTGGTAGCTTTTGTGCTTGCGGTGAGAAAGTCCCAGCGTAAAATAATTTGTAATAGAGCGAACACATTGTCGCCTGTTAGAAAGTTGATGTAGCTACATATAGTGATGTCGTCAGCTAGGTACGGTAAGTAAACTTTCCCACTGGGTAATTGGTTAATAATGAACAAAAAAATTACAACGCCAATACCAGAACCAGAAAATGAAGCTGCAAGGCTAAAAAACCTCTGCCAGTATAAGATTGTTGATACTCCGGCGGAAAAAGCCTATGACGATATTACTCGCTTGGCCGCAGCTATTTGCGGTACTCCTATTGCCATAATTAGTCTGATAGATACCAATCGCCAGTGGTTCAAATCAAAATTTGGCTTACAAATAACACAAACGCCCCGCGAAGTAGCGTTTTGCGCTCATACAATTTTACAAGCAGATATATTTATTGTTCCCGACGCAACAAAAGACGAACGTTTTGCCCATAATACCCTTGTAACTGACGCTCCTCATATTCGCTTCTACGCTGGCGTACCGCTAATTACATCTCAAAACCACGCTTTAGGCAGTTTGGCGGCGATCGATTATGTACCAAGAGAACTTCAGGCGCAACAAATTGAATCGCTCAAGGTTCTAGCAAGTCAAGTTGTTAAACTAATTGAGCTACGCAGCAACCTAGCTAAATTAGAAAGTAACCAATTAAAGCGTCAGCAAAAACATATCGAGCGCAAACAATTTTTCCGCAAAGTAGCGTTGGGACTAGGACTAGCTTCAGTAATTTTAGCTGGTGCAGGATTTATTACCCATCGCAGCCTAAACGATAAAGTAAAAAATACTGAAGGGCAAATTGAGCGCTATAAAATAATTGACAACTTGGAAGATATAAACTTACAAATGCAAAATATAGCGATCGCCACTCATCGCTACATCAATAGCCCTCAGTTAAACTATTTAGAGCCTTACTACCAGGTAAAAACATCGGTCAAGCAAGAAATTACCCAATTAAGGGCGCAAGTTGCTAATGACCCCCCTCAACAAAAACGTTTAGCAACTCTCGAACAGCTAATTAGTCAGAAATTAATAGAAGTAGAAAATGCTGTTAATCTCCGCAAACAAAGCTTTGAACTAGCCGCGCAATCGTTAAGAACCGAGCAAAGTAAATATACTTCCGATAGACTCGATGCCACAATTCAAGAGATGGAAGCTGCCGAAAATCAATTAATCCAAAAAAATTCGCAATCAATCCAAGTAAATACCAATAACTTTGCGTGGGTGTTTTCAATTGGTGTTTTGGTGAATTTGTTGGTGCTGATGATTGTTTATTACTTTGTCGAACGAGAAATTAAAGAACGCCAGCAAGTAGAAATCAATTTAGAACAAGAGCGGGACTTTACTTTTGCGGTTTTAGACACGATCGCATCTTTAGTAGTAGTTTGCGACCCAACAGGAAAAATTGTCCGCTTTAACCGCGCCTGCGAGCAAACATCCGGTTATTACAGCGATGAAGTTAAAGATCGCAACTTGTGGGATTTATTTGTGCCATCTGAGGAAGTTCCCCTAGTAAAAAACACTATAGAGAACTTGCAATTGGATGCGGTCGATAACTACGAAACTCACTGGATTACCCGCAAAGGCGATCGCCGTTTGATTGCTTGGTCAAATACTCAACTGCGCGACCAAACGGGCGCAGTAGAATATGTAATTGCCAGTGGTAGCGACATCACCGAACGCGCCGAAGTAGCACAAGCTTTGCAAGAAAGCCAAGAGCGTTATTACGATCTGTTTGAAAACGCCAACGACTTAATTCAAAGCGTCGCTCTAGATGGGCATTTTATTTATGTAAATCGTGCTTGGCGAGAAGCTTTGGGTTATAGCGAAGCTGAGATTAATCATCTTTCTTTATTTGATGTAATTTCTCCTAACTTTCAAGCTCATTGCCAAGAATTGTTTGAGCGCGTAATAAATGGAGAAAAACTAAACAGCGTCCAAGCAGAATTTGTGACTAAAGATGGCAAAAGCATCTTAGTTGAAGGCAGCGCTAGTTGTAAAATTGTTAATGGCAAACCTGTTGCGACTCAAAGCATTTTCCGCGATATTACCCAGCGCAAACAAACCGAAGCTCAACTCAAGCAAACAAATGAGTGCCTAAATCGGTCGGTAAAGGAATTAGAGCAGCGCAATCATGAAATTACTCTACTGAGCGAAATCAGCGATGTTCTCCAAGCTTGTCGCACGATTGAGGAAGCTTATACGGCAATTTCAACTTTTTTAAAGCTGATGTTTCCCGATGTTCCCGGCGGGATCTTTTTAATTAATGCTTCTAAAAATATTGTTGAAGCTGTAGTAACTTGGGGAGCGCCACCAATGACTAGCCACGCATTCTTTTTGCCAAACGACTGTTGGGCATTGCGGCGGGGGCGATCGCATTTTGCTGGCGCTTTACACGGTAACTTGCAATGTCAACATCTAGATCATCCTTTACCTGCCGCTTCTTTGTGCGTACCGATGATTGCCCAAGGGGAAGCATTGGGAATGCTTTATCTTAGTTCCTTAGAATCGGGGACGGCAATTGAAGCCAAGCAGCAACTAGCGGTTACTGTCGCCGAACATATTTCTTTAGCTTTGGCAAATATTAAACTGCGAGAAAAACTAGAAAATCAAAGCATCCGCGATCCGCTCACGGGTTTATTTAATCGCCGCTACATGGAAGAATCCCTAGAAAGAGAAATTCAAAGGTGCGATCGCAAGCAGCAATCGTTAGGAATCATTATGCTGGACGTTGACCACTTTAAGCGCTTTAACGACACTTTCGGTCATGAAGCTGGCGACAGCGTACTTAAAGAATTAGGGCAGTTTCTCCAAAAATACGTCCGAGGCTCGGATATTGCCTGTCGTTATGGTGGTGAAGAATTTACTCTCATATTACCAGAAGGAAATTTAGAAGTTACGACCAAGCGAGCCGAGCAACTTCGAGAAGGAATCAAGCACCTACATCTCAAGTATCGTCACGAGGCTCTAGGTCAAATTACCCTTTCATTGGGTGTAGCAAGTTTTCCCGAACATGGCATGACAGGACAAGCCGTAATTCGCGAAGCCGATGCTGCATTGTATAGAGCTAAAAGAGAAGGGCGAGACGCGGTTAGGCTTGCGACTTAAATATATATTCTTTACTATGAGTTAAAACTTAAAACGACTTCGCCAATCCCCCAGTAGGGGATGTTACCCTAATGGTATGAGGGATTTACTATCTAGCTCAACAATCTAAAATTTATCTAGCCGAGGATCTTTATAGTGGTAGCTACCCCCGAAAAATATCAGTCAACTACACCCGAATCAACAGGCATTGACCGAGTTGCCGTATTGCTCATGGGTTATGGTGAAGTTGAAAGCTACGAAGACTTTGCCAACTACAACGAACAAGCTTTAAATCTGCTGACAGCTAAATTTGCTCCCGTACCAACGTGGATTTATCCGCCGCTTGCCAAGCTGTTAGCCATGTTCGATCGCCACGAATGGGATCACCAGCACGATCATTTTGTCTCGCCTCACAATGCCATTTTTGAGGCGCAACGGGCGGGAATTGAAAAGTGTCTGCAAGCAAAATGGGGCGATCGCATTCAAGTATTTAAAGCTTTTAACTTTTGCGCTCCTTTTCTCCCCGAACAAGTGCTTGAAGAAATCAAAGCTCAAGGTTTTGAAAAGCTACTCATTTACCCATTGTTAGTTGTAGATTCAATTTTTACGAGCGGGATTGCGGTAGAGCAAGTCAACCAAGCTTTAACTAAACTAGCCGATAATGGCGAACACTGGGTCAAAGGGCAGCGTTATATTCCTTCTTTTTACAATGAAGATGCTTACATTAAATTGATGGCGCAGATGGTTGAGGAGAAAATCGCTACAGATTTAGCCTCGGCTTATTTACCTTCCCAAATTGGCATCGTGTTAATGAATCACGGTTGTCCGCATAAAGCTAAAGGTTTTACGTCAGGAATTGTCGAAAGTCAAGCATTGTACGATCGCGTTCGAGATGAATTAATCAACCGTTATGCGTTAATCTCTGTAGGCTGGCTGAATCACGACACGCCTTTAATTGACTGGACGCAGCCCAACGCCTTTGTTGCTGCCAAAAATTTAATCGATTTGGGGGCAAAAGCGATCGTGTTTATGCCGATTGGGTTTGCGACCGAAAACCACGAAACTTTGCTAGATGTCGATCACATCATTCATGCCTTACAGCGCAAGCATTCTGAGGTTAATTACGTTCAAATGCCTTGTGTAAACGATCGCACCGAATTTGTAGAAATGGCAGCTTCTTGGGCAGATCCTCATATTGCCGACTTACTAACCGAACAAGCAGTGTCTGTCAGTTCCCAGATGGCTGTAGCGCACGCTCACGACCAGCATCACCATCATGATGGCAGTCATCACCACCATCATTAAATTAACTTAGGGCGCGGGGCGCAATGCTTTGCGCCCCTACATAATGCCTCTTAATTTCCGGGTATTATCAACTAAGCTTTGGGCAAACTCGTCAAAACGTTGCGATACTTTTTCATCTAAAATCTTACCTTCTGGGGAAAAAGCTTTCCAAGCTTGAGCAATACCAATTTGTTCGGGAATTACCCAAGCGTGTACCCAACGCAAAATTACTCTCAGGTCATTTAAGGCGTTACTATTAGCTTGACCGCCCAAAACGCTAATTAATCCAGCAACTTTACCGTCTAATTGTTCAAAACTCATCAAGTCTAGGGCATTTTTAAGTACGCCGCTAACACTGCCGTGATATTCTGGGGTGGCTAAAATTAACCCATCGGCTGCTTTTACCGCCTGTTGCAGTTTTTCTACGTCGGGGTAGCCGGAATAATCGTTTCCCCCATCGCAAAACGGTAGATTCATTTGCCTTAAGTCCAATATTTCTACTTCTGCTCCCAATACTTCAGCGCGTTTTGCAGCTATATTTAAGGCAATTTGGCTGTAAGAATTAGCCCGCAAACTTCCGCCAATACCAACAAGTTTAACCATAGTTTTTTAACCAATTCTCTAGGTGAGTTTCAACAACTCATACTCGGTATGACTACATTTAGTATAACAAGTTTAGTTGTAGGTTTGTAGGTAACGGGTAAGTTATATCTTTGGGAATAAAACCGCAATTAATCGTCTAGTTGCTAATCTCAACAACTTTAGCGATCGCCCCAATTTCTATGTAGCCAATTTATGCGCTCAATTTAGTCTCTAATTCAAGGAGATTGTTGGGCGATCGCCAATAGGCAAAAAAACAGTACAGGGGCGACATGGGTTAGACAAGATTTCTTGTAGATTCACCAGACACAGCGATCGCCGAATAGTCTCCTCGTCTAACTTTGGTGTATCGCTCAAGCAGGAGTTATGGCAAGAAAGTTAGACTAGATTGGAGAATAGATATATTTTTGAATTAAACGATGGTTGTTCGTCAAAAGACAGAGGGCAATTGAATATGAGTAGTTACCGGAAAAAAGCATTGATAAGTCAGCAACCAGTAGAAAGGGTAGCCAAACATAAGGGTATAACCAAGCAACGTTTAGGACATTTAGCGGCAGGATCGTTGCTAATAGTGCAATCAATGCTGATAGGTGCATTTCCGGCGATCGCCCAAAAGTCAGAGTCGGGAACTTTAACTTATGGCAAACTGTTAGAAAAAATCGATAGCGGCGAAGTGACAAGAGTAGAGCTAGATCCAGAGCAGCCAATCGCTAAAGTCAAGCTACGAGGACAAAAGCCCGATGCGCCATTACAAGAAGTCAGAATCTTCGATCAAAACCCAGAGTTAATCAAAAAAATCCGTAGTAATAAAAACATCGAATTAGAAGTCAATTCTACAGCTAATAGCAAAGCTGCGATGTGGTTTTTACTGCATTTAATGTGGATCGTGCCATTATTTGCGATCGCGCTGCTATTTTTGCGCCGCTCTGCTAACGCAGGTAGTCAAGCTATGAATTTTGGCAAGTCAAAAGCCCGATTTCAAATGGAAGCAAAAACCGGGATAACTTTTAGCGATGTCGCCGGAATTGATGAAGCTAAAGAAGAATTACAAGAAGTAGTTACTTTTTTAAAGCAGCCCGAACGCTTTACAGCAATTGGGGCAAAAATTCCCAAGGGAGTATTGTTAGTTGGTTCGCCTGGAACAGGTAAAACTTTGCTGGCAAAAGCGATTTCTGGCGAAGCTGGAGTACCATTTTTTAGCATTTCTGGCTCGGAATTTGTGGAAATGTTTGTTGGCGTTGGTGCTTCTCGCGTCCGCGACTTATTCAAAAAAGCTAAAGAAAATGCTCCTTGTCTAATTTTTATCGATGAAATCGACGCAGTAGGACGACAACGAGGGACAGGAATCGGTGGCGGAAACGACGAGCGAGAACAAACCTTAAACCAGCTACTTACTGAAATGGACGGGTTTGAGGCAAATACAGGGATTATTATCATTGCTGCTACTAACCGCCCAGATGTATTAGATGTTGCCTTACTGCGTCCGGGACGTTTCGATCGCCAAGTAATTGTAGATACTCCCGACTTAAAAGGCAGACTAGAAATATTACAAGTCCACGCGCGAAATAAAAAAGTCGATCCCTCCGTATCAATAGAAGAAATCGCCCGCCGCACTCCCGGCTTTACGGGAGCGGATTTAGCCAACTTACTAAATGAAGCGGCAATTCTTACCGCCAGACGGCGTAAAGATGCGATTACAGTGCTAGAAATCGATAATGCTGTAGATCGAGTAGTAGCGGGAATGGAAGGTACGCCTTTAGTTGACAGCAAGAGCAAGCGTTTGATTGCGTATCACGAAGTTGGACACGCTTTAATTGCCACTATGCTCAAAAACCACGATCCGGTACAAAAAGTTACGCTCATTCCACGCGGACAAGCCCAAGGATTGACTTGGTTTACGCCTAATGAAGAACAAGGCTTGATCTCTAGAGCGCAGATCCTCGCTAGAATCACGGCTACTCTAGGAGGTAGAGCCGCCGAAGAAGTTGTATTTGGTAGAAGCGAAATTACGACCGGCGCAGGTCAAGATATCCAACAGTTGACCAATATAGCGCGACAAATGGTGACAAAGTTTGGGATGAGCGATCTGGGGCTAGTTTTGTTAGAAGAACAAAGTAATGATGTGTTTCTCGGTCGCGATTTAGGAAAAAAATCGGAGTCTTCTGAAGAAATCGCCAGTCAAATTGATGCTCAAGTTAGAGAAATTATTGGCAAGTGTTACGCTCAAGCTCTAGAGATACTCCAAGAGCATCGCTCTTTAATGGATTTACTCGTGGAGCAATTAATTGAGGAGGAAACTATAGATGGCGAAGTTTTTCGGCAAATTGTGACTCAAAATACTCAGCCTGCCGAACAAAAACTATCTCTTGCTAAAACATAAACCTGAGAGACGTTGCGGTGCAACGTCTCTCCCACCACCACCACAATTTAAAATTCGGAAACTTTTTTATTAACTAACTGCTGTTGGCTAACGGCGGATTGTTGTATATTCGTTGGCTGTTGAGCGTACATAGCTCTGAGTACAAGGGCTGGATCTACATAATTACTGGCATATTTAAGCCCCCAGTGTAAGTGAGGGCCTGTTGTCCTTCCCGTCATCCCTACGCGCCCAATGCGAGTACCTGCGCCTAGCTGCTGACCTTCCCAAATTTGTACGCCACCTTCGCGATCGATTAAGTATTTATTGCCCCCGGCGGTTTCTACGTGACCCTTCATGTGGCAATACTTGTGTTCCCACTGCCCGGATTGAATAATTATATGAGTTCCGCAAGCGTTGCGATCGGCAACTTTGACAACTTTACCTGCCCACCAATTGCGAATATAACTTCCTTGGGGTGCAGCCAAGTCTAAACCGCCATGAAATTCCCAGTTAGAACCACCCGTCGCCGAACGACGATAACCAAAAGGCGAACTGTAACCGCGAAAATTCTCAACTGGAAAAGATGCACCCCGCCAAGTATTTCTACTTGCTACTTGCTCTCCCTCGGTTTCTAATGCTTTGACGCTTTGCTGCTCAGATATAAAAGCTGGTACAGTAATTATACTTATAAAAACTAAGAGCAAACTTTGCAGGCAACGGGCATTCAATAACAGGTGGTGGGGTTTAGATAGTTGACTCATACTTGACACTCCTCAACAAAAAATACAAACACTGATATTTTTTAGTCAGCAACGCCTGACATTCCCATAATCAGCCAAGGCTTTAGTACTGGTAACTTCTTAGCAGGAGTTTTTTAGATGCAGCTACTCGTTCTCAAATAGCTACAAATAAAACTCAATTTTTTAAGAAACAATATAAGCAATCAAGGTTAAATATTAATTGCTCTAATTGCCAAAATCTTAATAAAACTACTAATAAATTAATAATTTTACTTAAATTAGAAACAATTTTGAGCAAATGTCCTATTTTTCCTAACGTTAGTCAAGGACACATCTTACTCGATAGAGATGTGATGTCAAGAGTAGAACGAAAATTGCCAAAGCAAGAATTAGGTAGCCTAAAGCACAGTTATTAGCACAAATTTATAGTGCCGCTATTTTGGAGAACAAAACAGCAAGGTTTTGTGCATGGCGTTTTTTATCGTTAAAATTCTTTAAGCAATACTTGTAAATTTAACAATTAGTTAACCTAATTATGTTGAGCGATATTTTTCCTTTTAGGTTCGATATAAGTGCCAGTGCGATCGCCGGGGCGAGTTTGTGGTCTTTGGCATTATATTTAGGATTTTCGCCTTTTAGCGACTGGTTGATATGGCAACTGCAACGCTGGTTCAACTTTGCCGAGCGCAGTTTGTACGCCAGCGAACAAGAATTTGAAAAAACTCGCAAGGCTAGAGAATCGCAAAATGCTTTTTATGCTTCAATTATGAGCATTTTGCCATTTTTAGGTTTGGGCGCGCTATGTAACTACGGTGTGGAATTAGGTTTGGGGGGCAGTTGGGCAATTAGTATGGGAGTTATTGCCTGTATGGGTTGTGGTGTATACGAGCTAGGACGTAGAGATGGGCAATCTTCTTCTAAGTAGTATTTAATCTAATTGGGCTTTGACTAAAGTAGCTAACTTCTCAGCCGCTCCAGATTCACCTCGGATACTCCGCAAAACTTCGCCGATCTGCTGGAGTTTTTCAGGATGAGCTAAATAGTCAAGCACCATCGCCGCTACTTCCCCAGGTTGGAGGTTGCCCATAAGTTCCGGTACTACCTCTGACTTTGCCCAAATATTGGGCCAAGCGTACAAACGCTTAGGTAGGTGTAGAATCGTCCAATTGATTGCTTTTGCCATAGATGTACCGAGTACAGGTAAGTTGGCAAGTAAACCTAATAGCCCATCCCAAGAGCGCATTGCGTCTAATTGTTGAGTGGGAAGCAATACAATCATCGGTACAGCCAAAGCTCCCAACTCTGCCGTATTTGCGCCTACAGTCGTTAGACAAAGGTGGCATTGGGATAATAAATCGTAAGCTGGCGACTTTAGCCATAAATCTACCTCTAATCCCCCAGAGGTTTTTAGACGGGGAGGAGCTAAACCAAGTGTTGCACTAACTCCCCCAACACGCTCAATTACGGGATTAAAATCGGGATTAGCGTAGTTCGCTAAAGTCTCTAAATCAACAGTGGGAGCTAAGGGAATTACAAAACGAGTCTGCGGACGACTAGCCGCCACAATTTGGGCGATCGCTAATAATAAAGGTACTCCTTGGGCAAGTTTCGATGCCTTAGAGCCTGGTAATAAGCCAATTAGTTCGGTTTTAACGTTACTTCTAGTTTGCTCCTGGGCTGCCTCTAGCATCAAATCTCCAACTACCGTACACTTATGAGCGTACTTAGGCGCAATAGCTTGGGTTTGCATCACGCCAAAATGGTCAATCCAGCGATGCCAGCGAGTTTCCCACTCGGCATAAACTACTGTTTTGTAACCTAAGCGTTTGCCAATAACTACGGGAAAAAAACTATCTCCCCCTAAAAAAAGCACCACACCGCGATCGCGCCATTCCCAGTTTTGCGCTGTTTTTCCCCAAAGTAAAAACTGCCAAAAATACTTAGCTTCCTGTACTCTGTCTACTTCCTCGTAACTGCGGCAAATTTGTGCTTCTTTGCCCGTAGCGTGGGGACAAGGAGATAAAATTATCGAAATACGACTTTGACTTAATTGTTCTCGCAAAGCCTGGACAACCGGGCGCACCCAAGTTGTAACTTCTCCCGGCCCGTTGGCAAGAATCAAAATATCAACGACGGATGAAGATTTTGTAATAAATGGTTGAGTCACTACTACTTTTTTTGTCAACTAACGCAAAGAATTGTTGCTGTATATTTATACAAATTGTGTCATAAATGCGCTTAACCCGCATTTGGTAAGCATTTTTTGATAAAAACTACTGTAGAAGTCATCCATTAATAACGTTTTTGAATCCCAGGGGCAATAGATCCCGAATCACAGGAGAAACGGTTTATGTTGATTTAGAGACTTTAGCGAAC
>QQTW01003831.1_pt1 | contig 11178 bp, 7 predicted proteins | sample 1904831 | NCBI WGS metagenome assembly QQTW01 (sample SAMN09435610, study PRJNA476489) | Subsurface metagenome, whole genome shotgun sequencing project.
GATCATCATGCCTCCAAGGAGGTATTTGCCGTCCAGTGTGAATAGGTACTTCTTGTACACTGACTGGAAAGGATCTTTGTATGTCAACGCCTTAACAGGAGGTGGAGGCGGACCATTCGTTATATTTTGGACTTTAGTCTTTGCATCCGTGACCCCGTCTTTTCTCTTCGCTGCATGCTTCCTTCCTGGCATCTCCTTGGGTCCATCTCTGTCGGCAAAGAAATCTCCAAAGCTGGCAACTTCCACACCGAGGAGCTTCAGCTTTGTGCTCAAATCTGGGCGTTTGAATTTCCTTGACGTATGGACTTTGGCTTGTGTCAGGTTGAAGGCAAGGACTTCTGCCATCTCAATGCCAGGGGCGATTAGCCCAAAGGTCTGATCCTCCCAGCTAGCACACTCGCCAATGGCATAGATGTCCTTCTCGCTTGTCATCAGACTCGGGTCCACGACGATGCCTCCGCCTCGGTCTGCGCATTTGATGCCTGCTCTCCTTGCCAATTCGTCACGAGCCTTGATTCCGATTGCAAACATCAGGCATCTGCAATCCATCCGCTCACCGTCCTCAAAAACAACGCCTCTGACGGCGTTATCGTCATCAACTTCCACTTTGCCCACTCTTTTGCTCAGCAGCACATCCAAGCCCAGCTGGCGCACTAAGTCGACAACCATGCCTCCAGCGTCACCATCAAGTTGGCGACTCAGGACCCATCGATTCCGTTCGATGAGCTTGACTTTTCCAAAGCTCTCTAGATCCATCATTGCCTTTGCAGCTTCGAGACCAAGTAGGCCTCCACCAACGACGGCGCCTGTACTGCCAGCACAAGTCTCAGAGAATGCGATGAGTTTCTCGAGATCTTCAACGGTGCGGTAAACGAAGACGCCCTTCGCATCGTGCCCAGGCGTATGGCGGGGAAGCAGGGCGTCCGAGCCGGTGGCAAGAACGAGTATGTCGTAGGGTACGGTGGCTCCCGTAGATGTAGACACAACACGATCCGACGGGTGGATCTCAGTGACCATTGTGTTTAGGTGGTAATTGAGTGTGCCCTCAGGCATACCTGAGTACTGTCATCACGAGGTCAGTATATGCATTCTTCGCTCGCGGGTGGAGGAACGCGCTCACCCATTCCTTTTGATTGAGGTACAGATTCTCCACCTTTCGGTGTTGGAAAAAGCTGGTCAACCCGACTCGATTGTAGGCCAGGTGCGGTTCCTCTCCAATAACCACAACATCGTATTCCTTCCTCTTTGCATCCATCTTGATCAACTTCTCGATGAATGCGATCCCTACCATCCCGAGCCCGACAACCACCACTTTCTTTCTCTTCTCGCGCGGCAGCGGATACTGAGCGCTCTCTTCCTCTGAATCGTGGCCATTGACGGGGGTTTTCCCGGCCTGCATGCCGGGCGATGAGTCGGCCCAAGACATTCTGAAGGTCTTGTTCCGTCTGCAGGGCACTTGATATCGGACTTTAGCAGGCGCCGGACAGGCCAGCAATCACGAGTCAACGTACAAACAGAGAAGCAAAAGATGGATAAAACAGCATAGAGAGAATCTAAGCGGCAATAATGAGATGAGGAGCAAGGTCGAGCTGCTGCTCAGCAAAATCAGCCACAGTCTCGTACCTGCGAAATCCGCGGGGAAATCCTTCCCAGCGGACGCAGGCACAGCTTATCGGTGGCCATCAGAAGGCTCCTTGTCTGTTGGACTGGGTCTAGCATTGCCGAAGGGAGGGTTCCAAATCCGAATAGCATTATTGCCATGCTCTGCTTCTTCCTCGGGCTTGTGGGGACGATGCTGCACGATAAGAGAAGTCGTTGTGATAAGCTGCTGCCAAGACCAGGTCGCTAGCGTGGCTTGCCTTTTCCGGTTATCGATTGTCTGGGCTCCTAAAGTGCTCCTCTGCAGCATCAGAACCCTGTTTACGGGCAAGGCACACGAACCGTGACATACTCGATGAATTATTGTGCTCCTGAGGCCATCGCCTGTCTGGTCTGGGTCTGGGTCAAACTTCTAGCGGGGGTTGCTTCAATTGCATTCACGATGTTTAGGCTTCAGAGATCCGTTGATCAATCTGCAATCTAACTGGTCCATGAGGGTCCATATCTGTGGCGCCAACTGATAAGAGCTGGCTCTGATCTCACCACCTAATGGACGATGACGGCTGAACCTCCTTCGTCGATAAGCCACTTCCGCGGGGTCCTCCTTGAGATGGGCCTTTGCATCAGTATGGCGCCCGTCATTGGCCTTTTTCTGTCTGTTCTCCACGCTCGGAAAAAGTAATGCTGGCTCGTCGATCTAGGTCCGAGAACTCTAAACTGGCGGACCGCCTTAGTGTTGTCATCTTCGTTAGGATGGGGAACGTCTCTCCTCAGTGTATTTCCTTAGTATTACGTTTTTCCCTGGTAGTCGTGGTGCTCTCTGTTGTATTCCCTCCTTTTACTAGGTTACTCCATCCTCAAAATGGAAGACCCATCTTCTTTACAGCATGACAAGCACTCTCGGAGACTCGTAGAGAAGCATGAACAATTGCCGCCTACACCGCCCATCTCAGATGACAACGCGTCCATATCGGGCGAATCACAGTCAGATGAGGTCGAGATTCCTTTGCCGCCTCCAACGAGTATTCCGAATCAAGTCCTTGACCAAGACAAGAAGACTCCCGACGCCCATGTGCCGCGAGACCCTCGGTTGATCCGACTTACCGGCGTGCATCCATTCAATGTAGAACCGCCCCTATCCGCTCTTTTCAACGAGGGTTTCCTCACCAGCCCCGAGCTGTTCTATGTGCGAAACCATGGCGCCGTGCCTGAGGTTAGGGACGCAGACATCCCAGACTGGCAATTCACCATCGAAGGGTATGCCAATATTCTGCGATCGAACCCTAATTCTTGACTAAAATTCGGCAGGCTTGTCGAGAGACCTATGACCTTGAGCCTACGCCAACTTTCTGCCGAGTATGAGCAGATCACTTGCCCCATCACCTTGGTTTGTGCCGGCAATCGGAGAAAAGAGCAGAACCAAGTTCGGAAGAGCAAGGGGTTCTCGTGGGGGGCGGCCGGTGTCTCGACCTCACTTTTCACTGGAGTGGCCATGGCCGACTTGATACGCAGAGCGCGACCAAAAAGAAAAGCGAGGTTTGTATGCATGGAAGGTGCGGATAAATTGGTACGTCCATCTGATACAAGATCGTTTGGCCGAAGGAACCTTGTGCTAAAGCTTTCAATCCTAGCCCAACGGTTACTATGGCACATCCGTCAAGCTGAACTGGGTCATGGATCCCAACAAGGGCATGATGTTGGCCTACAAGATGAACGGCGACATCCTCCGGCCTGATCACGGAAAGCCGCTTCGAGCTGTGATACCAGGGCAAATTGGTGGACGAAGTGTTAAGTGGCTAAAAAGACTGATTGTGACCGACGCACCAAGCGACAACTGGTATCATATCTACGATAACCGTGTTCTGCCAACTATGATTAGCCCTGATGAGTCGGCAAGTAATCCTAAGTGGTGGACAGACGATCGGTATGCCATCTACGATCTGAGCACGAATTCGGCAATTGCTTCCCCGGCCCACGAGGAACAACTGAGTCTCGTGGGCGGACCGGAGAGGTATGTGGCGAAGGGATATGCTTATGGTGGCGGCGGGAGGAGAATCACCAGAGTTGAGATTTCACTCGACAAAGGAAAGTCCTGGAGGTTAGCGAACATAGAATATCCCGAGGATCGATATCGCGATTGCGAAAAATATCTTTTTGGAGGGCGTTTGGATATGTCATGGCGAGAAAGCTGCTTCTGCTGGTGCTTTTGGTCTCTGGATATACCGGTAGTAGATCTGGGAGGCGCGACGGATCTGCTTGTGAGGGCCATGGACGAAAGTATGAATGTGCAGCCGCGGGATATGTATTGGAGCGTACTTGGCATGATGAACAACGCGTGGTTCCGGGTGACGATAAGCAAAGAGGGCGATTTCTTACGATTTGAGCATCCGACTCAACCAGCGCTGATGCCAGGAGGGTGGATGGAGCGCGTCAAGAAAGCCGGCGGCAACCTGGTCAACGGTTACTGGGGCGAAAAGCTTGGGGGAGAGGAAGCGGAGGAAGCTGTTCAGGAGGTGGCGAAGGAGGTATCCATGAAAAGAGAGGGAGTCAACCGCGCGGTGACCATCGATGAGCTTCGAAAACACGACGGCGAACAAGATCCGTGGTTCGTCGTTAATGGCGAGGTTTACTCCGGGACCTCGTTCATGAAGGAACACCCCGGCGGAGCGCAGTCCATCATCAGCGCAGCAGGCTTAGACACCACCGACGAGTTCATGGCAATCCATAGCGAAACGGCCAAGTCTATGATGCCCGGCTACCACATCGGCACCCTCGACGACGTTGCCCAGAAAATATTAAGTGAACCGGAAGTGGCTTCAGGCAACTGCACTGGTGAGCCGGAGCCGATCTTTCTCCATCCGAGAGCTTGGAAAAGCGCCCCATTACATTCCAAAAAGTGCGTCAGCGCCGACACTCGTATCTTCACCTTCCGCCTCGCCCACGAAGCGCAAACGGTCGGTCTTCCGATAGGCCAGCACCTCATGATTCGAGTAAGAGACCCTGTCAACCGTGAAGCCATCATACGCTCCTATACACCAATCTCTGATCCGCAGAAGACGGGCTTCCTCGACGTCCTGGTCAAGGTCTACTTTGACTCCGAGACGGTCAAAGGTGGCAAGATGAGCCAAGCTATGGATAAACTACCAATCGGTTCCAGCGTGGATTTCAAAGGTCCGATAGGCAAATTCGAGTATCTCGGCCAGGGCATGTGCACCGTCAGTGGCAACCGAAGAAAGGTCCGAAAGTTCTTGATGATCTGCGCCGGCAGCGGAGTTACGCCAATCTTCCAGGTCTTCCGCGCCGTCATGAGCGACAAAGCCGACCCTACGACGTGTACGGTGCTCAACGGGAACCGCCTGGTCGAGGATATCCTATGCAAAGAGGACCTCGACGCAATGGTGAAAGGAAACGAAGATCGAGGCAAGGTGTTGTATACCTTGACGAAGGCACCCGAAGGATGGCAGGGCCTTAGAGGAAGAATCGACGGTGATTTGGTGAAGAAACACTGCAAACAGGACGGGGAGACAATGGTTCTTATCTGCGGACCGGAACCATTGGAAAAAGCCATCCACTCAGCAATGAGGGAGCAAGGTTGGTCGGATGAGCAGATACTATTCTTTTGACGACGCTACGAACGAGCATGCACAGCCTTTTGACAAATCCCGATTCTGCGTGTGACTTTTATCATATGACGGAGCCCTCATCTACGATCATCATGTTATGTCCTTACCATCTCGGTGTTTGTTCATGACTTACCCAGTCGGCGCTCTGCAACAGGGGGGCCAAAGAAAGATCTTCCGCGGGCAGTACCTGTCTACGGAGTTGAGAGGCCTACTGATCCAATCTCTGCGCCGGCGTCCTAGGGATGGTGAGAGAACTTGAGAAGCCGTGTTAAAATCCGCACGAAAAGCTTGTTGGCCCTCCCCCCCCCAAGAATTGAACATAAGAGTGCACAGGGCCAAACGACGCACATGGAGCCTCCCGTAAAACCCCCGATTTGTTCTAATCCCCACGCGAGCGACGACCGATAATCTCTATCGAAAAAGTGTAATTATTGTTGAATCTATGTTGATGTTGCCGGAACCCTGAAGTATATCAAAATCCTGTTGCTGGCTTAGCCTCTTTGTTTGGTCTGGCTCCAAGGATGGACCCTACGATCTGTGCCTCAATGATAGGGACTGAAAAGCACGTGATGCGTGCCCCTTTTTGCGAGCAGTGCTGTAACTCGATAGCTCGATTGCGTGGCCTACTTGCAGCTGGTCCGTACCGGATCTTAGCCCAGCCCTGCCGGAGAGATAAAATTCCGCTACGGTCAAGCGCACGCCACGTCAACCTCAACGCAAACACACTACTCTTGGTGGTGCCTGGCGTGCAATTTAGGATAGATTAAATCTTCCGCTACTTCATTAGTCTTTCTTCGATTCGTTTGAGAACCATGGAATAAACGAGTTACAACATATGGTCATGGGTGCATTGATTTGCCAAGAGTCCGTCTATCGATCACCGATTGATCGATCGTGGTCTCGTGGAAAGCCATGGCTATGCCAGCTTCGAAGCCAGCCCGCATGCCACCTTGTCGACTCCATCCTGTCGTCCTAACTGAGGTTGGGCTTTTGTCCATAATGCGGGGCTTAGAGACGGTCAATTGAAATGCTTGGCTAACAAGGTACTTCTTCAGGGTCGCTCACTCACTCACCGGGCCAGCCTTTTCCCGCCCATACTATACATCATGGCACAGACGATTGTCTCGCTTCGGTACGAGTAAGGCGTAGTGCATTGCTTTGGGGAACCATACTGTCCATCCGGATGAAACCTCATTCTCCGCATATCTTTCCAAGATGGGTCCTCTAGCTGAGTACTAGTGCGCTTCTTCTACGGGACTTCCTCGACTTCGTAGGGCAGAGGTTCATGGGTGCGGCGGCAGGAGGCGATCCGAATTGATGATAGGCGATGGACTACGGTACCTACTCCGTAGTCCACACGGTTCCACCACTTGGAAGCATGGCTTCGAGAATTAGTCTCCTGTATCGAACATCGCTGCCAACTCCTCCGCCGGTGCTCCTGTCACAGACCATGGTTCGGCCTCGAAAGGACCTCCGGTTTCCATTAGCATGCTGGCTTGGTCCAATCAGCTGCTCGTCCACTGCGATGCGCAAGTCTCGAGGGAACCCTTGCTCCGCTTGAAGAGTTGATACCTGATAGAGAGACACGACACGCAGGCAGGTTAGTGCTTCCTATTCTTTGTTGCCTGAGCTTGGATATGGGATGCCGCTCTGTCTGCAATTGATTCTACACTGCGCAGCACCCTGTTCCTTTGCAGCGACCCTTATGCGTCCAGCAGTGTAATGATCATACGGTGATGAGGACGGCTCGTCGAACCGCCTGTCCAAATACTGCCACTGCGGAAAAATGGCGGCGACCCTCACACCTGAGCAGCACAATGTGATGGTTCTCACAGAGCGGATTACCTCTGCATTTTCCATCATTGGCATTCTTTTTATCATTCTCACCTACACATTTTCCTCGGATTTCTCAAAACCTATCAACCGCCTGGTCTTCTACGCATCATGGGGAAATCTGGGCCTCTGTATCGTGGCATTGATATCGATGGACGGTCCCGACGCCGGTCAAAACTCGGCTTTGTGTCAATTCCAAGGGTTCATGGCGCAGCTGTAAGCTAATGTCTGATCATTAAAATATTCCCTTTTTGACGACTTGCAGCTTCCTCGGTGTTGACGCATATTGGGCGTTTTGTATGGCCGTGAACATCTATCTGGTCTTTTTCCGGAGCTACAACACAAAGCAGTTGCGAGGGCTGGACCACAAGTACTTCATCGCCTGCTACGGAATCTCTCTTATCCCGGCTATCATTTATATCTTCATCAACACAAAGGAGCGAGGCAGAATATACGGAGGGGCCGTTCTTTGGTGCTGGGTGTCGGCGAATTGGTCCTTCCTTCGCATTGCGGTCCTATATGTCTTCATGTGGTGAGTGCGACCAGACATCTTTGGCGACAAGAACTCAAATTGCCTAGGGTCGCTGTCCTGATCGCGATGGTAATCTACTTCATGGCCGGCCGCCACGTATGGAGAAAGCGGGATGCACTCGACGGATTCTTGAACCCCTTCAACGAAGACCCCTTCACAACTGTTGTGCTGACGACCGAAGTGACCATCACTTCCGAACAACGGAAGCCAGCCCAGGCTAAACTCGCGGTTCGGGAGGTTGATAAGACCCACGCAGATGACCAGTACGATGCCTACTCGGTCAATGTTGAAATCGGCCAGCCACAAAAACCAGAGCCATTGCGGAGACCATCCGGGCCAGCAGTATTCCACATTCCAACGGTCACGCGAGCAGTCGCGCTGAGTGAAGAGAAAGTTGATGCCTTCCTCTACGCCCGCGTAGCCTTCCTCTTCTTCATCGCCCTCCTCATCACCTGGGTCCCTTCGTCCGTCAACCGCGCCTATGCGCTCGCACACCCCGAGAACATCAACTGGGCACTCAACTTCACTTCCGCTTTCGTTTTCTCCATCCAAGGGCTGCTTAATTGCTTGGTATACGTGGCGACTTCGCAATCTGCATGTCGCAAATTATGGGCAAAGATGTTGAGGCGACCATACAGCTCCCCGGCGAAAAGAGAAAGCTTCACCACTTATGAGATGGGAAGCAAAAGCGCGAGCATTGGCAGGCAGAGACCTGATAGCGATGAAACGAGTATGACGAATCTTACGTCGCGGTGACACTTCGGATTTGTTTCTTTGGTAGATCCGATATCTGATATGAATCTGGCTCCTTGCTCATACTTTTGGGGCCGCAGCCGACTTTTTGGGATGGAGTTCACCCGCGCTGTCTTGCGAATTAGAGGCGGAAGGAAGGAAGGAAGAGTAGAAGCCCCTTTGCTCTACGTAAACACTGGTTGGGTGCGGTGTTGGGGGAATATACCCTAAAGAGAGGAGGGGGGATGTTTAGAATCGTTCAGAATTGGCTTTCATACCTACCTTATTTTGGAGAGGGTCTTCCTACGTGGACTTGTATAGCCAGAGCTGATCTGGTCGAATCGATCTATGGAATTCCCTTGGACATTCGATCCTTCCAAACGTTCCCGGAGATTCCACCTTCGAATAGATCACCAAGAATGTCAGCTTCGATCTGTGACTGCGTGCAATTAAAGAAGTCAAGGTACTTCGAAGTACTCAATGATCTTGTTTGATCTACGCATGTCCTCTCTTATGTGCCTCGGTTTCAATTAGGGGGCGATTCCCCAATCGGGTAACTTTACCTCGGCTCTTCTGAGCGCGGGCAACGGTTCCGCTTTGACGTACGGAGTACGGCCACTCACCAAGTCAAATAATGTCGGTCTATTCTTCCATATCCTTATCCCGAAGACGAAGACGGAGTCAGTGAGCAACGATTACTATGGTAGCTGAACGACTCAACGCAATTGTCAGCCAACTGACCCCAAGCAAAAGCGGGCTCTCGGCGATGTATGAGGGCCAAATATCCCCATCGCCATGACTATCCACTAACAACTCGTAAAACAGAACGCAGAAGAACCCAGACGATGTTGTCATCACACTCGCCATACGGACGCCTTTGACCAAGGCTGGTAGAGGTGGATTCAAAGACACCCAGCTCGATTATCTCGTCTACTCGCTCCTAAAGAAAGTCATCGAGAAGTCGAACATTGATCCGCAGATGGTGGAGGATATTTGCCTGGGAAATGCACGCCGCCGACACGAGATCTTATCCAGTAGTTTGCTGATCGAGTCGTAGGTCAATCATCCGAAAGCTGCCTACATCATCCGCGCCGCCGCCCTCGCTGCAGGCTTCCCGAACACATCAGCCGCCTCCTCCGTGAACCGGTTCTGTTCCTCGGGCCTTAAAGCGACCCAGGACATTGCCAACCAAATCAGCCTCGGAAATATCGATTGCGGCGTTGCCATCGGCGCCGAGATGATGTCCGCACCAGGCGGTGATCGGAATCCCGAGCCCTTCCATGAAGAAATCCTCAAGTGCCAGGATGCAGTCGACTGCATGCAGCCCATGGGTCAGACATCCGAGAACGTCGGCAGGGATTTCAACATCTCCCGAGAATCGCAAGACCGTTTCGCCGCCGAATCCTACCAGCGGGCCGAACGAGCGCAGAAAGCGGGCTGGTTCGAAGACGAAATTGTGCCCATCACCACCACGGTCAAAGACCCGAAGAGCGGCGAGGAGAAACAGGTTACATTGACGAAAGACGAGGGTCCCAGATGGGGCACCACGTATGAGTCCCTCAGCAAAATACGCCCGGCCTTCTCCCAGTACGGCGATCGATCCACCGGCGGCAATTCCAGCCAAGTCACGGACGGCGCCGCCGCGGTCCTCCTGATGAAGCGCTCCACCGCGCTGAAGATGAACCAACCCATCCTGGCCAAGTACGTCGACGCCACCGTCGTAGGTCTTGCGCCTAGGATAATGGGCATCGGTCCTTCCCTCGCCATACCGAAGCTGCTGGGCAAACACAACCTCACGCTCGCGGACATCGACATTATCGAGCTCAACGAAGCTTTTGCGTCCATGGCCGTCTACTGCGTGAACACGTTGGGCATCGATACTAGCAAGATGAACGTCAGGGGTGGAGCAGTCTCGTTGGGCCATCCGTTGGGCGCGACGGGGGTCAGGCAGATTTGCACGGGCTTGAGCGAGTGCAAGCGGCAGAAGAAGAAGATTTTGCTGACGAGCATGTGCATTGGGACGGGGCAGGGCATGGCGGGGCTGTTCGTCAACGAGGTGCTCTGAAGAGAGATTGGTAGATATCCCAGAGTTATGCGTGATCCATGGGCGTGTGCCATGGCGTTTTAGGATGGCCGAATGTACATGCAATGAACAACTTTTTCCTTTATTTCCTAGTCTCGAATACTTACACCTTTTGCTTCACTTTTCCCTTCCTTCGTGCCTCCAATTTTCCCGTGACAAGTTCAAAATTCCTTCTGGATTCCTCTGGCTTATACTGAAACCTTTCGTTGCGCATCCGTCGCCCTTAGGAGCTATCTCCCTGCACCCTCTGACCCCTTCTAGACCGGGTTACACTGCTCACATGTTTGGTCGTTTGGACATGGGCTTACGACCCCTCGCTGAGTAAAGATGGCTGGTGGTATCGATGTATCGAGGTCTTGTTGCGCTAAGCTGGTTCGATCCGTCCTGGAAACCCACCAGGTCTGAGGGCTGAGAGGAAGAATGGTATATACCTCTCTTTCTCTCCCTAGCTATCATGTCTCCTTCAAGACCGGCGATTAATAACACTGCGACGCTCCCTCGCTCGCTCACGGTACCTTATGTACTCATCTTACTTTATTACATTCTTTTTCTTGTTCTCCATCACCATGCGAAGTGAAGAATTTTCAGGCCCCTGCTTTTCCATCCTCTTCTGTCTCGATCTGTCTATCTATCTAGCTTCTCTCTTGTTATCGCGGTCAGCTCCTTCCTTCCTGCGACGAACGCCTTCGATAAACGCAATGATGCGATGGCAACCAGATAACCATTTCTGAGTCGTTAAATAGGGGATCGATTTAGAGGAACCGTAACCAGGGGTT
>QQTW01003832.1_pt1 | contig 11178 bp, 4 predicted proteins | sample 1904831 | NCBI WGS metagenome assembly QQTW01 (sample SAMN09435610, study PRJNA476489) | Subsurface metagenome, whole genome shotgun sequencing project.
ATCAACGTAGCAGGCCTTTCTGTGGCGTTCGCAACGGGGCTGCTTTTATTTCTGACCTCGGCCTTCGAACTGTCGTATGACCGCTTTCATGCCGACGCGGATCGCGTGTTCCGGCTCTACAATGAACAAGCCGAACGCGATGGTACGCTCAACCGGAGTGCATCCATGCCTTATCCGCTGATAAGCGCTCTAAAAGCCGAATTCCCGGAAATAGAGGCTGGAACCCGTATCATGTGGAGCAACGGTGGCGTCCGGAGGGGCAATCAGACCTACGGTAAGATGGTACGCAGCTGCGATGCCGATTTTCTTAAGGTATTTTCGTTTCCACTCAAAAAAGGAAATATAAATGCCGCACTGGCCGATCTGAGCAACATCGTCATCAGCGAGAACATGGCCAAGGACGTATTTGGTCAGGAAGATCCAATGGGGAAGTCGCTGCAGATTCGGATGGACAGCGGCTGGCGGCCGTTTGTTGTTACGGGGGTTATCAGCGATTTTCCCAACAATTCAACGCAGCAGTACGACGCGCTGATTCGGATGGAAAACAAAGACGACTATCCCGAATTTAAAACCCGCTGGGACCACACGAACCATGAGGTATATGTAAAGCTAAAAGCCGGTGTTACGCCGGTTATGCTGCAACGGCGAATGCAGGCATTCATCGATAAATATTTCGCTGCGGATATAAAAGAACAAAAAGAACAAGGGCGTCCTAAAAACAGCCTCGGCTACCAAAAAAGCTTACTGTTGATGCCCCTTCTGGACGTGCATTTTGATACGGAAACGGGGAGTGGACAGGGTATTAGCCGCACCTACATTTACACCCTGCTGTTGGTTGGGTTGTTCATTCTGGTCATTGCGTGTATCAACTTCATCAACCTGACCATTGCTCAGTCGGTGGGGCGGGCGCGGGAGGTGGGCGTTCGAAAATCGCTGGGTGCCGGTCGGGCGCAGTTGTTCGGACAAATCTGGGGCGAAACCTTACTGCTCTGTTCAATATCACTCCTGCTTGGACTTGGCATGGCGTGGGCGGCTCTGCCTACGTTTAATCGGCTCTTCAGCAGTCACCTTACGCTGGATAGCTTTGCCAAACCTGACGTACTCTTTGTGACGGGTCTGGGATTTTTGCTCGTGACGCTCGTAGCGGGTGGTTATCCATCGTGGTTTGCGGCCCGATTCAACGCGGTAGAGGTGCTTAAGGGTAAAGTAACCATGAAGCGGCCGGGTGTATTACGTAATGCCCTGATTGTTGCGCAGTTCGCCATTGCCTGTTTACTCATCGTCTGTACGCTCATTATCGGCCAGCAGATTGACTACCTGCGCGAAAAGCCGATGGGCCTGAACGAAGAGCAGGTAATCAGCATACCCATCGGGCAGGACCTCGACGGGCCAACGGCCCTGCGTCAGCTGCGCGACCGGCTCCTCAGGCAACCCAGCGTAGTGTCTATATCCGGTACGGGCGTCAACATTGGTGCGGGCCTGGATGGGAGTTCGTCGCGCATGATGTTTGGTTTCGCCCACAACAAGCGCGACGTGCAGTGCGACTGGGTGCGGGTGGATTATGATTACCTGAAAACGCTGGGTATCAAATTGGTGCAGGGGCGCGACTTCAACCCGTCGTTTGGCATGGACACCGTTTCATCGGTGATTATTTCGCAGAGCATGGCGAAGCAACTGGGTGAGTCGAATCCGGTGGGTAAATTCATTAAACCCGATGACAAATCATTTCAGATTGTGGGCGTGGTAACAGATTTCAATCTGTATTCGCTGCACCAGAAAGCCGAGCCCATTACGCTCCAGATGAACGGTGGACCAATCCGGTACGTGCTGGTTCGGGTGGCTCCGAAAAATCTGAGTAGTGCCATGACGACCGTGAAAGAAGCCTGGTCAGCTATTGCGCCAAAGCAGGAATTTAAGGGGTCGTTTCTAAACGAAAATACCGATCGGTGGTACAAGCGTGAGCAACGACTTTCGTCTATTTTCTCTACGGCTGCGGGCGTAGCCATCCTGCTCTCCTGTATGGGTCTGTTTGCCGTGGCCTTGCTAACCATCGAGCAACGTACTAAAGAAATTGGTGTGCGTAAGGTGCTGGGGGCCAGTGTTGTCGGTATTGTCGCTCTGCTCAGTAAAGATTTTTTGAAACTAGTCTTGGTCGCCATTGTCATTGCCAGTCCGGTAGCCTGGTACGCCATGAATCGCTGGCTGCAGGGCTTCGCCTATAAGATTGACGTCGAGTGGTGGGTATTTGCGCTGACGGGTCTGCTGGCCGTTGCCATCGCCCTGCTGACGGTGAGTTTCCAGAGCGTGAAAGCCGCCCTGATGAATCCCGTAAAGAGTTTGCGAACGGAATAACCCTCCTGCTGATATGCTACGAAACTACCTTAAAATTGCCTGGCGGAACGCTGTGAAAAATAAAGTGTCCGCTTTTATTAACATCACAGGGTTAATGCTGGGCATAACCTGCTGTCTGCTCATTACAGCCTACGTTCTGGAGGAACTATCGTACGATCGATTTCATCAAAAGGCCGACCGGATTGTACTATTTCAGCAGTTCGAGAACATACCAGTCAGTGGCGGCAAGTTTGCCACTGACTTTAAAGACCGATTTGCCCAGGTAGCCGATGCCGTCCGGTTAACGCGGATAAAGCCGTTGCTTACTCATCGGCAAGTAGCTGCTTACGAACCTAGTTTCTGGTTTGCCGATAGCAGCCTGTTTCGTGTTTTTACAATTCCTTTAGTACAGGGAAATCCAAAAACTGCACTTACGGAGCAGTATGGGCTAGTGGTATCGGAGTCGATGGCCCGCAAGTACTTTGCCGGGGCCAATCCAATGGGGCAATCTGTACGAATTAACAACAGGGCAACACTGCACATAACGGGTGTATTTAAGGATTTACCCGCTACTACGCACCAGCCCATCGACTTTCTGGCCAGTTATGTCAATGCCAACGAACTAGTCGGCTACGATGTTACAACCAACTACTGGGGAGGCAACGATACCTGGACTTACCTGTTGCTCACGCCCGGCACCACCAAGGCCCAGCTTCAGGCTCAGTTGCCTGCCTATATCAATCAGTTAAAGGACCCTAACTCCGCTGTGTGGAAGCCAAACCTGATTCCGCTAACGGATATATACTTAAAAACAGACCTGGTAGCCACCAACCGACTGACGTATGCGTACGTCTTTGCGCTGGTAGCTCTGCTGATTCTGGGCTTAGCCTGCTTCAATTACGTAAATCTGGCTACCGCACGGGCCACGCAGCGAGCCAGAGAAGTAGGGGTCCGGAAAGTACTGGGGTCATCGTTTGGTCAGCTATGGCGCCAGTTCTTAAGTGAAACCAGTTTGTTTATATCCCTGGCTATAGTGCTGTCAGTTGGGGCTACCGTATTGGTGTTACCTGCCTTCAACCAACTAACCAATAAACAGCTGGTACTGGCTGACCTACTGACAGGGCCGCGCTTGTGGGGCCTGGCCGTAAGTTTGGTCCTTATTGGCTTACTGGCTGGTAGTTATCCGGCTTTTGTTCTCTCGTCGTTTAAGCCGGTATCGGTTCTGAAAAGTAATCATCCAACAACAGACACAAGGGCGTGGTTACGCCGGATACTGGTGGTTGGTCAATTTTCCGTGTCCGTTGGCATGATCGTGGCTACGATAGTTGTTTATAATCAACTTCAGTTTGTGCGCAGTAAGAATGTGGGGTACCAGCGCGAACAAATGCTGACCCTGGACCTACGCGATGCCCCCGATAACGTAAAAGAACAGTTCAAACAGCAGGTAAGTACCCTGCCGGGTGTTGAAGCCGTTACGCGGGCATTCGGCCTGCCTGGCAGTGGTAATGCCCGGGGTGAGAAAATAGTTAGCGATTACCTGCCCAAAGGTGCGCAAACGGGTGGTATCATGCGGTTAACTACCGATGGCGATTTTCTGAAAACATTCCAGATTAAACTTCTGGAAGGCCGTAACCTCGACCCCGACCGTCCAGCTGACAAACAAGCTTTTTTGATCAATCAGTCGGCTATGAAATTCTTTGGCTGGAAAACGATAGCTGGAAAAATGACTGGCTATTATACGTATGAATATGGTTCAACCACGCCCGGTGGGTACCGTGAAGTACCACGACGGGGTGAAGTTGTTGGCGTTATTGCCGACTATAACCACGCTGATTTGAAGCAGACCGTTGCCCCTATGCTGATTTCCCTGAACAATGGCGGGGAAGGTCAGCTGGCGGTACGCATTAGGGTAGGCGCTATACCCGGCACTATTCAGGCATTGGAAGCTTTATGGCGTCGGCAGTTTGCCGATAAACCCTTTTCCTACGAATTTTTAGATGATACGTTTAACCGTACGTACCTCATCGAATCCCGCACCGGTCAGGTATTTGGCCTGTTTGCCGGGCTGGCAGTGCTTATTTCCTGCCTGGGTTTATTTGGCCTGGCAGCCTTCACCGCTGAGCAGCGTACCAAAGAAATTGGGGTGCGCAAAGTGCTGGGTGCCAGTGTAGGCAGTATTGTTACCCTACTCTCTAAAGATTTTTTAAAGCTGGTGCTGGTGGCCATTGTCATTGCCTCACCCCTGGCCTGGTACGGCATGAATCGCTGGCTGCAGGGCTTCGCCTACAAGATTGAGGTCGAATGGTGGATGTTTGCCCTAGCGGGTGTGCTGGCGGTGGGCATTGCACTGCTGACGGTGAGTTTCCAGAGCGTGAAAGCCGCCCTGATGAACCCGGTCAAGAGTTTGCGAACGGAATAACCCTCCTGCTGATATGCTACGAAATTACCTCAAAATTGCCTGGCGCAATCTGGTCAAAAATAAGGCTTACTCCGCTATCAACATTCTCGGCCTAGCCGTTGGTATGGCCATCGCCATGCTGATTGGCCTGTGGATTTACGACGAACTGTCGTACAACAAATTCCATCGTAACTACGACCGGATTACCCGCATTCACATCAACCAGACCTTCAATGGCACAACCGGTACCGGCCGGGCAGTCTCGCTTCCGTCCATTGCCGAAATCAAGTCCAAATATGGTTCGAACTTCCGCTATGTATCGTTGGGCTCGTGGAATTCCGGACACCTGCTGGTCAGTGGCGATAAGAAGATTAATCAGGAGGGAATGTTTGTGGACCCCGGCTTTCCGGAGATGCTCACGCTCAATATGGTTAAAGGCAGCTACGCCACAGCCCTTAAAGAACCCGGTTCTATTCTGCTGGCTGAGTCGGTAGCGAAGACGTTGTTCGGCGATGCAGACCCGATGAACAAAATAATCCGGGTAGACGCCAAACGCGACGTGAAAGTGACGGGTGTGTTTGCCGACTTGCCGTTCAATTCGGAGTTCTACGAGGTGAAGTTGTATATGCCCTGGAGCGCGTATCTGGCCGACCAGCCGTGGGTGAAAGAGTCGCAGCAGCAGTGGGGCAATCACTCCTTCCAGGCCTTTGCCCAACTGGCCGATCAGGCCGATATTGACAAGGTTTCGGCCAGTATTCAGCATGTAGAGAAACCGCACAGTTCACCGGGCGAAAATCCGGCTTACTTCCTGCACCCGATGGCTAAGTGGCATCTGTATTCGGATTTTAAGGAAGGCAAAAACGTTGGTGGTGGTATTCAGTTTGTGTGGCTGTTCGGCATCATCGGGGTGTTTGTCCTGCTGCTGGCCTGTATCAACTTTATGAACCTGAGTACGGCCCGCTCCGAAAAACGTGCGAAGGAAGTTGGCATCAGAAAAGCCGTGGGCTCGCTTCGGCAGCAGTTGATCATGCAGTTCCTGAGCGAATCGATACTGGTTGTGTTTTTTGCCTTGACCGTTTCGTTACTGATCGTATTGATTTCTTTGTCGGCCTTCAATGACCTGTCGGGCAAACAGGTGGCTATCCCCTACCTGTCGCCCGTTTTCTGGCTGATGATTCTTAGTTTCTGCCTGCTGACGGGGTTTGTATCGGGCAGTTATCCGGCGCTGTATCTGTCGTCGTTTAATCCGTTGCATGTGCTGAAAGGCACCTTTCGGCTGGGCCGATGGGCTGCGTTGCCGCGTAAAGTGCTGGTGGTGGTTCAGTTTACGGTGTCTATCACGCTCATCATCGGCACCATAATCGTCTTTCGCCAGATTCAGCACGCTAAAAATCGGCCTATCGGGTATGACCGGTCGGGGCTGCTGCAACTATCGGTCAGTACGGCGCTGACAGGTAAGTATGACCCGCTGCGGGATGATTTGCTGAAGTCGAATGTGGTGCAGGAAGCCAGCCAGTCATCGAGCCCAACAACGGGCGTTTGGTCCAACCAGATTGGTTTTGAGTGGGAAGGCAAAGATCCGAAGTCAATACCGCTGTTTGGCATCATTGCCTGCACACACGAATTCGGTAAAACCATTGGCTGGAAAATTGTTGAGGGCCGTGATTTCTCGCGGGAGTACTCAACCGATACATCGGCGTTTATCCTCAACGAAGCGGCCGTTAAACTGACGGGGTTGAAGAACATCGTTGGTAAAATCATTCGCTACAATGAAAAACCAATGCAGGTCGTAGGCGTCATCAAGGATATGGTGATGGAGTCGCCTTACGAGCCCATCAAGCCGACTATCTTTCTGGTAAAACACGACTGGGCCAACGTAATCAACGTCAAACTGAAACCAGAGACTCCGGTGAAAGACGCGTTGACAAAAGTAGAAGCCGTGTTCAAGAAATATGATTCAGAAAGCCCCTTTGATTTCAAGTTTACCGACGAGCAGTACGACGCCAAGTTCCGGGCCGAAGAGCGAATTGGCAAGCTGGCCCGCATATTTGCCCTGCTGGCTATCTTTATAAGCTGCCTGGGTTTATTTGGTCTGGCATCGTTCGTGGCTGAGCAGCGCACCAAAGAAATTGGCGTTCGCAAAGTGCTGGGTGCATCGGTTGCCAGTTTGTGGGGTCTGCTCTCAAAAGACTTTGTGCGCCTGGTCATCATCTCGTTTCTCATAGCAGCACCCATTGCCTGGTATTTTCTGTCCGACTGGCTGGAGCAGTACGAATACCGTACGGGTATTTCGTGGTGGATTTTTGTGCTGTCGGGTGTGGGTGCTACCATCATCACCCTGCTGACGGTGAGTTTCCAGGCAATTCGGGCCGCGTTGATGAACCCGGTTAAAAGCCTACGTAGTGAGTAAACCTTACTAACAATGATACAGAGCTACCTCAAAATTGCCGTCCGTCAACTTTGGCGCAGTCGATTGTATAGTCTGCTTAACATTTTCGGTCTGGCCTTAGGTGTGGTGTGTAGCCTGGTCATTTTTATCTGCATACGCTATGAATTGACGTTTGACAAATTTCATAGTAGCGTTGATCAACTATACCGCGTGGTGGAACATCACCATACTTCGGATGGGGTGCAATACTGGAACTCAACGGCCTACCCAATGGCGGCCGCACTACGTCAGGATTTTCCCAATGTCGAAGTTGCTCAGACAGCCGGGCCCATCAACCACGTCATTAGCGCCAATGAAGACGGCGTGGTAAACCGGTTTGATGAAAAACAGGTCTTATTCGCCGATCCTTATTTTCTAAAACTGTTTGATTTCAAAAAGGCATACGCAAACGAAAGTGGGTTGTGGTTGGCTGGTAATCCGCAGACGGCCCTGCTCAATCCCAACTCTGTTGTTCTGACTCAGCGGCTCGTGTCAAAATATTTTCCAAAAACTGCGGCCCGGCATGAATCCATAGTAGGGAAGACCCTTGTGCTCAATAACAAAGACATACTTACGGTTACTGGCGTCATTCGAAACCCGCCCGCCAATACGAGCTTAGTGTTTGACCTGCTAATTCCGTATCAGTTTTACAAGCAGAAGAATTCTTTTTATGCCAACAATTGGGCAGGAAATTACCAGGGAACAACCTACGTCTTGCTCAAAAACCAGACGGCGTCCGTGCTTGAGAAGAACCTTGTTTCATTCAAGAAAAAATACCTTAGCCCGGAAGACAACAAACGAAATGAATACTTCTTACAGCCTGTTCACCAGATACATACCGAAACCCGGTATGGAAACAGCATCAACAGCTACGTAGTCAATACATCTACCCTTTGGGCACTGGCCAGTCTGGGAGCTTTTCTGCTGTTGATTGCCTGTATCAACTTCATCAATCTCAGCACGGCCAGAGCCGCTAAACGAATCAAAGAAGTTGGAGTCAGAAAAGTAGTGGGCGGTACAAGAAGTCAACTCATTACGCAGTTGCTGACAGAAACCCTGTTGATTGCTTCCGTGGCCGTAGTTCTTGCGCTGATGGCTATAAACTACTTGCTCGACTACCTGAACAAATCGCTGTCTTTTATCTCTTTACAGTTAACCGCCGACCCCACCATTTTAGGTATTGGCTTACTTCTGTTGCTCCTAATTACGTTGTTAGCGGGCTTCTACCCGGCATTCGTACTGTCGGGTTACAAGCCTGTTTTGGCAGTGAGCCGCGCTGGCAATCAGCCTTCCCAAAAGTCTTTCCTTCGTCAATCGCTCATCGTTGTTCAGTTCGCGATTGCCCAATTGCTTATTGTGGGAACAATAGTCATTGCAAATCAAATGCAATTTATTCATGACAAAGACCTCGGTTTTACAAAAGAGGCCATTGTTGTCGTCCCTATACCCAACCAACAGCCGGAAGCTAGCTTATCAACCCTCCGCCAGCGTTGGCTTCAGAATCCGGCCATCCGGCAGGTCAGTTTTTCCTCCGGAGCACCCACGGCTACGTCTACTCATTTTGGCACCAATTTCCGACTTGCCCGAGAGCCGGAGACAATGATGCGCTCCGCTGAAATGAAAGTAGCTGATACGGCTTATCTCAACCTGTATAACCTAAAGTTGGTTGCCGGACGCTGGATAAACCGCTTTAATCTTTTACCTGACAGTTTCAACGGTTTTGTAGTCAATGAAGCACTGGTATCCATGTTGGGGCTGCAACCACAGGAAGCCATTGGCAAGCAAATCATCATAAACGAAGGGCAAGCACCTATTGTGGGTGTAGTCAGGAATTTTCACAACAATTCACTTCAGGAGGGTGTGTCGCCCTGTGTATTTTTCGGCAATGCTGACTTTTTTGGTGAAGCCAGTATACAGCTTTTAGCTTCTGACGAGAACCCCGCTACTGTATCCAAATCGCTTGCTTTTATTGAGAAAACCTGGAAGGATACTTTTCCGGAGGAGATATACAGCCACGAGTTCCTAAGTGACACGTTGGCAAAAAGCTATTTCGTTGAGAATCTTGCCTATAAAGCAGTACGTTTTTTTTCGACACTGGCCATCTTTATTGCCTGTCTGGGCTTATTCGGTCTAGCCGCCTTTACCACCGAGCAACGTACTAAAGAAATTGGGGTTCGGAAGGTATTAGGGGCCAGTGTGGGCAGCATCGTTACCCAGCGGGCTCGTTTGTGAAAACGTAACCGCCTGAATGCCGGGCATCCGCAGCAATTCATCTTTGAAGGTCAGGTATTTTGTACCTAATGCACTGCTATTGCTGGAAAGCGGAATTAAATTCTCACGGTCGTAGCCGAGGTTCTTCGTCTGTACGTACCGGAGTTGCTGGTACACAACCATTGTGCCCACAATCATCAGCATCGACAACGCAAACTGGAAGACGACCAAACCCCGTCGGAACAACTGTGCCCCCGGGCTAAACCGAAGCTTGCCTTTGAGCACCCGCACGGGTTGCAGCGATGACAGAAACAAGGCTGGATAGCTGCCCGCCAGACCACCGGTCACAAGCAGCAGGCCGGTCAATAAAGCCCAGAACCAGGGCTGGCTGAGCGGCAGTGCAAGTGGTTTGTCGGTCAATTGGTTAAACACGGGCAGTAGCAAACCCGCCAGCAGAACTGCCACCCCGAGCGCCAGGACTGTTATCAGCAAAGCCTCGCCCATAAACTGCCGGATGAGGGATGCGCGCTCGGCACCCACCACCTTCCGAACACCCACTTCCTTGGCCCGTTTGATGGATCGGGCGGTGGCTAAGTTCATGAAGTTGATGCTGGCAATGAGCAGTAGAAACACGGCTACGATGCTGAACAGTCGCACGTATTCGATGCGTCCGCCGTCGCGTTGTCCGTTCTGGAAGTTAGAGTATAAGTAGGCTTCGGTCTCGGGTTGCAGAAATAGCTGGATGTTGTAATTCGCATTTATGTCTTTGTTTCGGCCTTTCAGAAAGGTTCTGAGCTTAGCGTCAACGTTGGCTACGTCAGCATCGGGCCGTAGTTGTAGACGGGTCCCGGGACCGGCATTTTCCCACGCGTTGAGCCAGGGTTCACGCTTTAAGTAAGGATTCCAGCTCAGCAAGAAGTCATATTGGTCAAGAGCGTTATCGGGCAAATTCTCGAACACGGCCGTTACCTGATAATCCGTTCCGTTGTCAAGCCGGATGGACTTACCTAAAGCAGTCTGTGCGTCGCCAAAATACGTTTCGGCCAGCTTCCGCGAGATAGCCAGGTTATTAGGCCCTTTGAGGCCCGTTTCGGGTGAGCCAGCCAGCAGTGGAGTATTGTACATCTTGAACCAGTCTGCACCAACGAAATGTCCTTTATGGCTGGCGATCTTGCTGCCCACGCTGAACACATGCTGCTCCGGCCCCGAAAATCCGGCTGCGTAAACAACCTCCGGAAACACTCGTTTCAATTCATCGGCTAATATGCCCGGCGTGTCCTCGTCCGTCACAATCCGACCGTCGGCGATCTCGTGTTCCATTACCCGGTACAGGTATGGCGCGTTGGGGTACTGGGTTCCCACGCTCAGCTCATCCTGAATCCACAGCAAAATCAGCAGGCTGGAGGTCATGCCGAGCGCCAGGCCCAGAATGTTGATCAGTGAAAAGGTCTTATTGCGGACCAGGTTTCGGACGGCGATTTTAAGATAGTTGGTTAGCATAATTGTAAGGAATTGAGGGTGGGGCGCGGAGTAGGATAATTACCCCAGGCCCCACCCCTTGCCCTACGCTATTCGGAACGAAGTGACTTCACGGGATTCATCAGCGCAGCTTTTACGCTCTGGAAACTCACCGTCAGCAGGGCTATTACCAACGCACCCGCGCCGGCCAGGGCGAATACCCACCACTCGATGTCAATTCTATAGGTAAAGTCCTGAAGCCATCCATTCATAGCGTACCAGGCCAGCGGTGAGGCAATGACAATGGCAACCAGCACCAGTTTGACAAAGTCTCTGGAGAGCAGGGTAACGA
>QQTW01003833.1_pt1 | contig 11176 bp, 15 predicted proteins | sample 1904831 | NCBI WGS metagenome assembly QQTW01 (sample SAMN09435610, study PRJNA476489) | Subsurface metagenome, whole genome shotgun sequencing project.
TTTCAAGAGCAGCTTTGGTGTTGATGTATCGATCTCTCTCATCAAGACTTCGCGCTTTTTCCATTGCCTCGGACGCCTTTTGTGAATTACCACGGTGCTTCCATATCCTTGCTCGGGTCATATGAAAATTAACCTCTTCTGGTTGCGCAGCAATGGCCCTGTCAATGAGTTCCATCGCCCGCGTTAGGTCCTGGCTCCGATGGTAGTTATAATGTTGTGCAAGGAAATACAGTACCGCTAAATCAAAGGGTGATTCCTTGGTGGTAGATTCCTGTTCGCCGTCGGTCTGCTTCTCAGAAAAGCCATTTGCCAAATGTGCATGCGTTCCGAGGCAATGGAAAAAGCGCGAAGTCTTGATGAGAGAGATCGATACATCAACACCAAAGCTGCGAAATATCAACTCCGGAACAACGAGAATGAAGCGGCTACCATGAATATGGGCAAATTTACGAGGAAAGACGCTGTGGGAGGCCCGCTGGGCGATCTGATTGAGATGCAATGTATGTGGTACATCACTGAGGATGGAGAATCGTATCTGCGGCAGGGGAAACTTGGTCTCGCTTTGAAGAGATTTACGTCTGTCTACGATATCTTTGATACTTGGCAAGAAGATCAATTCGACTTCCACTCCTTCTCGCTAAGAAAGGGTCAGATTCGGGCGTACATTGACATGGTCAAATGGCAAGACCATCTGAGAGAGCATCCATTCTTTTCAAGAGCAGCAATATCTGCCGTCAAAATCTATGTCAAGTTATTCGATAACCCGCAGCTACGGGATGAATCTTTGTATGGAATGAACGGCAGTCTGGATAAAATGAGTCCCAGCGAGGTCAAGAAGGCTCAAAAGAAGGCTAGGAAAGCCCGGGAGAAGCAAGAACAGGCGGAGGCCGAGAAAGCAGATGCCAAAAAGACGGCAAGTGTAGGAGGGGATGGTGAACAGAAGAAAGAAGACCAAGATCCCAAGGGGGTCAAATTGGTGGGAACCGCCGAGCCCCTTGTAGACGCTATGAGATTCTTGACGCCTTTGCTGGAGTTCAGTCCAAGAAACATTGCAGCTCAACAAGTGGGATTCGAGGTCTTTCTTCGAACAAGTCAGTCGCTTCACCTTCTTCCAGCCTGAGAGTGCAAAAGCTAACGCCAGTACAGAAAAGTATCTGTTAGCGCTACGATGCTTGATCGCTGCCCGCTCCATCGATTCTACCCATCCAACAAATCATGAACAAGTCATCCGATTCCGCCACTCCCTCAAATCCCTACGAGAGCCTCCATCCCCAAAGGTGTTGGAAGCCTTAGAAGGCGAATTTGCGCCTCTCGTCTCACCTGAAGCCGACTTGCTGAAGCTCAACTCGGACTTTCTTGCGGAAAACAGTGAGAGCGCTGCCCATGTCCAAGCAAGCCTCCGCGCTCGGCAATCGATTGATCCCCAGACAGCAGACGAAAATCAGAAAGACGTCATTAGAACACTTGCAGTGCCCTCGGTAACACTTGACGACGCTATGCGGGGTCTCGATCTCTTGAAGGAATGGGAAGCTGAGTCCAGATACCAAGAGTGTTATGTAGCAGCAGCCCATGAAAGATGGCCAGATGCAACAGCGTTTGCGACCAAGTAGGGGTAAAACACTGTAGAAAAGTCTTTTCAGCGATTATCACTGGAGCTCGCGGTACTGATTGCATGCGGCGGGGTTGCATATAGAGCGTCTGAGAAGGGTCTTAAGTCATGTAGTTTTCTATTGACTTTTAAGATCATAGCTCAGATACTGTAACGTATGTGAGCGCCGAATGGTCAGAAGTTGTCAGACACGTTCTAAAGGTCTGCCACCTCCTTTCTTCCACCAGCCACAGCTGCTTGACAGGGATCAGCTTTAAAGTTCTCCGATCTTCTGTCGGCGAAAAGTAGCGTCTCCAAAGCTTTCTCAGAGTTTGACCACTTGGCTTCAACCACTTCGTAAGCTTCTGCATATGGCGGACAAGCTTCCAGTCGAGGTGGGAGGTGCTACTACAGATGCTCGACCAGCAGCACGGCCCAAAGCGGCCGGCAACCCTGTCTTTCGCATGATGGGTAAGACAGCATACAGAATTATGTCAAGTGCAAACACTTCTTTGACAACCCACAGGATTGCCCAACTTTCGCTTCAAGCTTCCTTCGCGCAACTGGCTTATTTTCCTCTCCATAACCGGTTCCTTCACCACCGCCGTTCTTTACGATCGGTACCATAAGAAAAGAGCCCAGCAAAGATGGTGCAACCTCGTATCCCACATTGCCCAGGAGCCACTTCCAACAACTCAAATGCCCCGAAAAATCACCATCTTTCTCTCTGCACCTCCGGGTGATAGTATACGAGCGGCTCGAGAACACTTCCACGAGTATGTGAAACCAGTGCTTGCCGCGGCAGCGATGGATTGGGATGTGGTAGAGGGAAGGAGGGAGGGCGATGTGAGGGCTGGATTGGCAGAAAAGATCAGGAAGAAGAGAAGGAAGGACGGAGAAAAGCCAAAGGTGAGTACTGAGGGCGAGACCCCAGAGGAGAATGAAGATCTTGTGCAGCAATTAAGGACTACGACTGGCGTGAAGGACTGGGAAGGCGTGCAAGGCGATCTTGTGCTGGGTCGGCACACGTGGAAAGAGTATATACGCGGATTGCATGAAGGATGGCTTGGACCGCTCGATCCGCCGCCAGATACATCACTGACCCCCACTCACGGAAAGGAGGCCCAAAGCTTTGCAACCGAACAGCCACCCGCAACGGACGATGCGTCTCCAGCATCCGACTCCCTCCAGACCGGCGCTGCTTCCGGGACGACGGCCGACTCGGGAGCACCTCCTATAGAAGCATCAAAACCGGAACCCCAGAAAGAAGAGAAACCCAAACAACCGATTCAGATACCTCCATATATCTCCACATCAGATTACCCATCTGCACCTTTGGCGCCGTCAACTCCTAAAGTTCTCCCTCCCACTACTGTTCTCCCTCTTCCCCACCTCCTCGGTTTCCTGAATAGCCCCATTCGCATCTACCGATTCCTGAACAGACGACATCTTGCGGACGAGACTGGCCGAGAAGTCGCTGCTCTAGTCCTTGCCAGCCATGTCCGGGCCTGGGATCCACGATCCGATTCCACTGGCAGTGAGCCCTCGCCCGACAACGAAGCTTTGCTAGAAGAGCGGAGATCGAACAATGCAGCTATCCAAGGGCGTTGGGAGCCAGAAAGCGTACTGGAAGGTGAAGAAAGGGATTGGCACAAAATGGCTTGGAAAAGGTATCAAGGGGAGCCAGAAAGGGTTTGGAGGAATAATATTGTCATTGAGCCAAGGATAGGGGAGAGAATGCGGCGGTTCGATCTTGCCGGCGACGAGGAGGACAAGGCTCAGCAAGATGGTGGAAAAGACCCAGCAGCGAAGGGATACTGGGAGAATATCAAGGAGATGGTAGGGTGGGAGGAGGATAAAACCGTCAAAGGATGGGAGCATGGATTAGTGGGGAAGGAGCCAGAGTAGAGGAATTGAGAGCCATCTCACATAGAGGATAAAGGCAGACAGATGCTGGAAGAGATATATTTAGGGGAGATGACTGTAGGATAGTCTGCATGGGCATATAGGGTATCCTTGGGCATATATGTGATAGCGGCCTCGCATAGCGCGACGATAAACACCAAGTCTACTCTTAGCAATCAGTATCAAACCTTCTCGGTGTAATATAATTCAGCTCTCAAAAGCTTTCAACAAATGGTCATTTAATATCTTATATCTTCACTGCCAGTGGTGAAACAGCTTGGCTCTACCCCGCACCTGCCACGTGCTCGGGCCCCACCAAACCCCTTTCTGCCCCTAAGGCTACAGTACTCTAAAGCAGCCATCCTTGCCTATCGTTACCTTATCCTCAAAGCTTCTTCGGTCTAGACCTCAATTTCTTGCAGTGTGACACTCTAATTGGCCCAGCCGTGCCCGATTGGAGCTCTTTGGCAACTCCAGGGAGTGAGGTACCTACCTTAGGTACCTTACCTTAGGACTCTCGTACCTTAGTCTGCAGATCTAACGGTGCAGTCGTCATGCACCTTCGGCGGTAACGACTCTCAACCAAGCTTCCCCTGGCCCTGAACCCAACTCAGCAACTCCTACTGGCGGAACGAGCCGCCTATCGATTGCACTACAACCCCTAACGTGCTTTTTTCCTCCACCAGCACTTCCCCTTGAGAGCCCCCCCTTTTTCGACCCTGTCTCATTCAGACCCTTCAGTGCTCACCAGTGTCAGCTCGACTATGAATGTCTAATGAGAATCTCGTCACTACTAATTGGAAGCTGTGAGCGGATCCTAATCATGGTTTGACTGCTCATTCATTCCTTCACCGCTTCCTTGAAGCCTGCTTGTGGACGAGCCCCGGGGATTTCTTACATCTTCCAACCCCAGATCTCTTCGCCATGGATTCTAATCGCCTACGCCTGAATTTTGGTGCTGCTGGAGGGGCATACAACAATGGCCGCAACTATCAACCTACCGATGGACGCGTCTTCCCTACTACACCCTCCACATTCCCCCAACCAGTCTTCCCTACAAATCAAGGTAACCAAATACCCAATGATTACGCCAATGGCCAGGTACAAGCCTCAGCTGGATATGGCGGCCAAACACCTGCCGGTTATTTCAACAATCCCATGCCGTACCATTCACAATATGGCCAACAACAACACAATCAATACCAAACCCAAAACCAATACCCATCACCCAATCTTCAGACTCCGCAGTCATCTTACCAGCAGCGACCGGCGTACAACAATGATCCTACCTCTGGCCTCGCTCGTCAGTTTTCGAACCAGAATCTAGGAAGCAATCAGCGTCAAGCCAGCCCTCTCGCTCGCCAGCCATCGCCAAATTACCAAAGACCTCGTAATGCGGCTGGCCCGAGTCAAAACACCTACGGCAACAATCTCACCCTTCCAACCAATGGTAATCCTGGGCCAGAAAGTGAAGAGCGACCTCCGGAAAGAAACGCGGAAAAGTATTCAGCAAATCTGCAAAAGCGTGGTCAGGCACTACATGCTTCGGTCGAGTCATTCTTCAAGGAGAACATTACACGAGCACGGGAACGCAATGTCCGGTGAGCTCGATCTCTTGCCTAGAAAGATCCTGCAGAGAACCAACGTAATGCTAACCGTGACCTAACAGTGCCCAAGACCTCGAAAAGAGCCTGAGAGACCCCGGGATATCACAGGAAGAGAAAGATAAGATGATAGAGCGTATGGCGAAGCAAGAAGCACAGTACATCCGTTTTCTACGCACCAAGGAAACCCCAGATAATTTCAAAACCGTCAAAATCATCGGCAAAGGCGCGTTTGGAGAAGTCAAGCTCGTGGTGCGAAAGAATGACGGGCAGATCTACGCTTTGAAATCTTTGGTGAAGACTGAAATGTTCAAAAAGGATCAGCTGGCTCATGTTCGCGCTGAGCGTGATATCCTCGCCGAATCCGACAGCCCCTGGGTCGTGAAACTGCATACCACATTCCAGGATCCGACCTACCTATACATGCTAATGGAATTCCTTCCAGGAGGGGATCTCATGACGATGCTAATCAAATACGAGATTTTCTCAGAGGATATCACGAGATTCTATATGGCAGAGATTGTCCTAGCTATTGAGGCGGTCCACAAGCTAGGCTATGTTCATCGGTGAGTTCATGTGTTTTCTTTCTATTGTGTCTATATCACTGCGCAGAGACATGCTGACCCTCGGGATAGGGATATTAAACCAGACAACATCCTTCTCGATCGCGGGGGGCACATTAAGCTCACAGACTTTGGGCTATCCACAGGCTTCCATCCGCAACACGAAAACTCTTATTACCAACAACTTTTGAAAGGTTCATCCTCGAAACCCAAAGGCAATCGCCAATCTGTCAGTCTCGACCAAATCAATCTCACCGTCAGCAATCGTGGACAAATCAATACCTGGCGGAAATCACGTCGAGTCATGGCCTACTCTACCGTTGGAACGCCTGATTACATTGCGCCCGAGATCTTCACCGGCGAAGGCTACGCATTCAGCTGTGACTGGTGGTCTGTTGGAGCCATCATGTTCGAATGTCTGATCGGCTGGCCCCCTTTCTGTGCCGAAGATCCTCACGACACATATCGTAAGATCGTCAATTGGCGCGAGACGCTCTACTTTCCTGAGGACATTGCGTTGGCTAATACTGCCCGTGATCTCATTTGCTCGTAAGCTCTTGGTCTCCTTCAATCTCCTGCCTTTCACGCCCTGCCACCCCTCGCCTGCTCATGCTCATATATTGAACAGGCTCCTCTGCTCGGCGACGAACCGACTTGGTACCGCCTCCGGTAACGCTGGCGCGAGCGAGATCAAAGTCCACGACTTCTTCAGAGGCGTGGACTGGAACGGTCTCCGCCGTATCCGTGCACCGTTCGAACCTCGTCTCCAGTCCAACGTCGATGTCTCCTACTTCCCACTCGATGAGATCGATCAGACGGATCATAGTGCAGCGTACCGCGCGCAGACGGAAGCCCTGGGCGATGAACATGTGGCCGAGATGAGTCTGCCTTTTATCGGGTATACGTTCAGGCGTTTCGATGGTTTCAAAGGGAATTGATGCCTTGATATTGCTGAAGAGAAATGGCCATGACCAGTGGGCCCAACTGGCCCATGCAATGGCGACTGGCATTATGCGGCGGGGTTGCAGGCGATTTGTGGTGGATGCATGCATTTAAGATAGCGGTAGCCGTCTCACTGACGGTTGGGATGCCATAGGCATCCATTGTAGTGCCACTTAGAGCTTTTACCTAGCTGCAATGGCGATGGCTCTTGAGGAGCCCAATGTCATCGGCGGGCAAGGCAAGCTAGTTAGAAAAAGCAGAAAATGAAATTCAAAGAAAAGCAAAAATGAAAATGGAAATGAAAAGGAGCCCATGAAAGAGATTGAGATGGAATTCTTTGCTTGCTTCTTTTCACCCCGGGCCTGATGTTAGAATTCTGTGTTCTTTCTCCCAACGATATAGAGCTCCAGGAACCAATCCCTTTTAGTTCCATACAACGAGATAGGGACCGGCAACCATATGCTTTTTGCGCCAAACTATTAGGTTATATGTATATTATTGGTTTTCTCTCATCGCTTGCTATCTTGGAAAATGACTAAACGTAGCAGATTTTTTTCAAATTGCTGGGTGAGGGAAACGAGTATATAGTAGATATTTTCGAAGGTAAGTTGATTGGTTTTGTATTCTGGATTTTCTTATCTTTTCTCCTTAGCGACGACCTTTTCCCTTGCTTTCCATTCTTTTTACTTGCTTTTTTACTTCAGGTTTGGTCTGGTTTGGTCTGGCATCTGGAAAACCATTCTCTGATATCATGCTTCCTACATGGGGACCTAATCAAACATCCTCAAATCCCTCCTCTCAACCCTCACCCTCGCCTCCCTCCCTTCAACCCAAAACGCCACCGACCGGGTAGAATCCACCAATTCAATCTCTCGACGGACCCACAAATTCTTATCCTTATCCTTTTCCTTACCCGTCTTCCTGTTTTTCTTTCCCCCCTCCTTCACCTCCGTGCTATCGTCACTCTCATCCTCACTCCACTCGTCCTCGCTGCAACTCCAATCATCATCTTCCGGCTTCGCTGCCGGCACAGGATCCCACTCGTCCGTTTCTAGCACGAGGCGGATTTCCATGCATGGGATGGAGTAGATGCGCCCGACGAGAGATTTGAGTTTGTAGATGTTGGTTTGTTTTGGGATTTCGCGGATATGTTGCTGTCCTTTTGTGTTTTTGGATAGTTCTTGTGGTGGTGAATCTGAGGAGGAGCGTGGGGGAGAGTAATAGAAGGTGAATGTTATGAGATTTGCGCCTAGGGAAAGAGATGGGTAAATTGGTTTCTCTTCGTTTTCATTGCCGTTCGATGATTTGGTTTGGGATGACGATGTTTGGGCATGACGTTTCCGGGTAATGGACTCTGGTTCGCCGTATTTCTCGCACAAGTGGCCCCACTGCGGATGTTCTTCCACAACGGCCTTCTCCTCTTCATCGGTTTTAGTGGCGAGAAAAAGAGGCGTGATGGTGCTGAGGTAGTATATTTCTGCATTTTGGCGCTCGTGAGGGGGGATGGGGGTGTTATTGAGTATTGTGAGACCAGGGAGGCGCGCGATCGTTATGAGGCGGGGAGAAGGATGGGATGTTGTTAGGGGAGTGCGGGTGGTTTTGAGGGAGGAAAGTATGGGGAAGGTGGTAGGGATTGGGTTGAGGCATGAGAGGCCGGTGAGGTGGGTAGATGTTAGATCGAGGGTTTTAAGATGGGGGAAGACGATAGAAGGGTGAGTGGTGAGAGTTGTGAGGGGGTTCGAACGGAGGATTAGGGTTGAGAGGGCGGGAAGATGCGTAAGAGAGGAGAGAGGTTGGAGGGTGCAGAAGTCGCAGGAGGTGAGGTCAAGGGTCGTGAGGGTGGGTAAATCGAGGCTTAAGAGGGGCTTTGGTGGTTTGTAGAGAGGGTTAAAAGCGAGGCTGAGAGATTGGAGGTTGGGGAATCGCTGTTGTGTGCACAAGGTGCGGATCTTGGAGTAACGAAGGTTAGCGTCAGAATATTGAAAAACATATCGTTCCCTGAGATGTATAAGATGTAGCGATTAGACGAAGGCTTAGATACCGGGCGGTGGGGTGTCTGATACCATGTTTGCCAGTTTAGGGAATGAGCGATTTAACAAGAACTTACGTTATCCCATTCAACTGCAGTATTAGCCAAACTGAGGGCAGCCAACTGCTCGAATTTGCCACTGGTCTCGTCATGCTCAGTGGGAATGTTTTTGAATCTGTTGCCACTGCACGGGATGATGAGTGCATAGACATTTCACAATGGATTATGCTCACTTGAGATTCAAGACCCTTAGCTCTTTTGTGAAACTGTAAATGTTCGTAATCTCGTCCCAATCATCGAACAGGTTCCGGCTCAAGTCGAGCTCTTTCCACTTCAAGCCGCAGGAAAGAACTCGGATATCCGCCTCGTGGTCTTGCTTTGAATGAGATGGCTTGTGATAAAGACTGTTGATTCGAAGACCATCGAGCGAAACTATCGTCAGATCTGACCAGGCGGATTGCTTTCTGGAGATGGCATCGAAGCCGACCTCATCGACCTCTTTCCCACTAATGACGATAATGCTTGATCTTCCTTTTACATCCTGTGGTATATCCCCGGAGCCATATTTCTCTCTCACAGCACTCAAGAACGACTGTGGTATGTCGATTCGCTTTGAATCAGGTCTAATGAATGAGGCGGCTGTTGGAGCCTTACTCCGGCCTAGGGAAAAGCGCTATCAGGACATTGTGAGCCCCCCGTCGAAGGTAAGCGGCACTGACAATCAAAGTACCTTTTCCCGCCATATCTGCCATCATGTTTGCCCCTAGATGGATCGTCCCATTCCACTCCTAGCCACTGTCCTTTTAGGCCTTCGATTTCACCTCGCCATCTGATAGTACATAGGAATCCATCGTACGATAGTCGTTCTCCAACAGACGTCACGTTGGCCATCTAAATTGAAATCGAATATGAGAGACAATGCAGGACTTGATGAGGAATGACACGAAGACTGATGTCAAAAGCAGGCAACTGTGAATCAATATAAGATCGATACCTGATGATTGATGCCTTTAACTACAACGAGTCCAACTTTTCTTGGATCGGTGGCTGCCATCTACATAGTCTTCTTGATATGGCTGAGAGATGCTAAATTCCTGGTTGTTCATGCTGTTCCATCTTTTCAACAACGAATCAACAATCCAAAGTAAAAACCAAGAAGCACAGCGAATCAAAGCATCCTACGATCCTGTGGAGATAGCAGCCGCGAGAAGCGCGGGCTATTCAGCCCTATTCTCGACGTGAATTCTTTCGGCCTCTCCTCTGATATTCAGTCAGCTGATATATAAAGAGGATCGTCATAATGGATTATCAGGTTAGCCTCCAAACGAAGAATACTGTTGTATAATGCTGAGTATATCCACCTAGAACCGTGCAGGTAGCAAGTTTGGTGGAGGGGGTGTAGCGTCGCACTCTGCCACCAATGCCGACCGACGCGAACGCCTCCGAAAGCTTGCACTAGAAACCATCGATCTCGATAAAGACCCCTGCTTTTTCAAGAATCATGTCGGTTCCTTCGAATGCCGTCTCTGCCTTACCGTACATCAGAACGATGGCTCCTATCTCGCTCACACACAAGGTCGGAAACATCAGACCAATCTTGCCCGGAGAGCGGCGCGGGAGCAAAAGGAGGGGAGAGCCCAAGACCAGAATATGCTTGGTGTGAATATGGGCGTGCCGGTGCGGAGGAACATGGTCAAGATTGGGCGGCCAGGGTATAAGATCACGAAGACGAGGGATCCGCTGACGAGGCAGCATGGACTACTATTTCAATTACAATATCCGGAGATCACGCCCAGCGTCAAGCCGAGAGTACGATTTATGTCGGCATTTGAGCAAAAGGTAGATGATCCACCCGATAAGAATTATCAGTATCTGCTGGTTGCCGCAGAGCCCTATGAGACGTGCGGGTTCAAACTACAGGCAAGAGAGGTTGACAGAAGAGAGGGACGATTCTGGACGTGGTTCGACGAAGACAGCAAGGAGTTCTTCATCCAGGTACTCTTCAAGACCGAGCGAGAGGAGAGGTATAGCGGAGTGCCAGGCATGGCCCCAAGTGCGCCGCGAAGATAGTTTCAGGGAAGTGCAGCCATGATACCCCGGGCTTCTACGCTCTGAATAATATCGACCAATTTTTATCATCCTATTCCTAGCGCCTGTTGCTATGCATCCTCAAGACCTAGTCATGCTGTGGTATCGTCGTAAAGCCCCTGCAAATGCATCGCCTAGATTTCGTCGGACATGTCCTTCTCATTGTAGAGATCCCCAAATTCACCTACAGTATGTTCAGTTCCTCAACATCGACAGTGCCTGGGGGGATGCTCACGCAAACTGAAGGTCTTATCCAGCAACTGGTCCTTCACTCTGTCCTCTTCGTCCTTGTGCTTCCGATTGTTCCATGACGCCCCTGGCTCTCGTTCTGCTACTGTCAGGTCCTTCTTCGATGCAATTGCCGACACCTCATTGTCGAAAAATCCACGGATCTTGGAGTAACGAAGGTTAGCGTCAGAATATTGAAAAACATATCGTTCCCTGAGATGTATAAGAT
>QQTW01003834.1_pt1 | contig 11174 bp, 10 predicted proteins | sample 1904831 | NCBI WGS metagenome assembly QQTW01 (sample SAMN09435610, study PRJNA476489) | Subsurface metagenome, whole genome shotgun sequencing project.
TACTTCCTATGCTAAGACGAAAGGTATTCAGTGTCGTGCCACAGATCGCCAAACAACCCCAGCTTCTGAGCCACTTTATCCACGAGCTCATGAGCTTCGACATCAGTCTACGTGATGAATGGGGCTACGATGGTGGTTGCGGCATTGATGGCTGGAAAGGATTGACATGGGAGGTTCTTGTCAAGAAAGACTGGTTTGGCAGGTGGCTTGAGGTCGAGAATGATTGTAAGCGCAAGATCAACATCACAAATCCCAATCACTGACAGCTCGTAAGTCGCCCTATCAAGATATCAGACCATCATCGACAGCCCTGAAAGCTTCGAGATTGACTACGAAAGCGTCGAACCATCAGCGACCAAGCCTACCAATGCCGCCATCAGGGTCAACGACCTCCTGGAAACAATCACGGATCGCTACCGGCCCCTGCCTTCTTTCTCCCAGAAATTGCGTTTCTTAATCGATATCCAGATTGCCATCTTTGATCTTTTTCATGGTCGCCTTGTCACCTCCCTCGACGAATATCTAAGGGACACTTCCTCCCTTGTTCGTACCGTCCAAGGTGTCTCTGCATCTGCAACTCGTGGCGGCAGCAAACAGAAATCTTCCACCGAAGGACTAGCGGGTATTGAACGTCTCACCCGTGTGTACGGTAGCGCGGAGTATCTGGAAAAAAAGATGCGGGATTGGAGCGACGACGTATTTTTCTTGGAACTCTGGGAGGAGTTGCAGGACCGTGCGCGCGACAATACTAATCAAGGGCAACGAAAGAATTTGGCAGGGGACATGACGGTAGAGCACGTCGCGGATAAGACTTCCGCAGCTGTGGGCAACGAAGAAGGGGGAGGTGCGCTCTTCGATGAAACGGCCGGAGCTTATCGACGACTAAGAGTCCGTACGGAAGGGATCCTGACGGATACCTTTGTGCAGCAAATCCGAGATTCATTACGCGCTTATGGGAAAATGAATCCTTGGTCTGCGCTCGCTTCGCCAGCTGCAGGTGGTGATGAGATAGGTCTTGCCATCTCCGCGGAACTGGATGCGCCGATTGAATTGCTACAATCTTACCTTGGGTTCCTGGCAAATGCACTTGCGCAAGCGCCGTTGAGGAGGATAGCGCGGCAGGTGGTGCTTGCGATGCAAGCGTTTCTGTGGGATAAGGTCCTCATGCAGTATACCTTCTCTGATACGGGAGCGAAGCAATTTGGGAGGGATGTTAGGGGCTTGTGGGAAGCTGTGAATCGGTTTGTGGGTGTGGGGCAGGGAGAGATGGGAATGAGAAAGTTAGGCGAAGGCTTGATGTTATTGGAGTTGAAGGGAGGTGAAGATGGTAATGAAGGGGAGGGGTTGCGGTTAGGGGATGTGGAGAAGAGGTTGTTTAGAGATAATGAGAGTGGAAGGGAGGTTTTGGAGGAGATGGGATTGGAGGTGTTGAGCGAGACTGAGGCGAGGAGTGTATTGGAGAGAAGGATTGACTTGAGCGGCTAGAGGAAGGGGGTTTTTGGCATTGATGGCCTTTGTAGTCGACTCTACGAAGATCCAACCTATGGAGTACCTAACTGAACGCGCCTTGCCGTTCCGTGTCAGTGGAAAAGCAGATTCGTGACCTTTTATCATTATTGCTCTATCAATGCGAACAATGTCGAAGATGGACTTCATGCTTGCCGTATGTCTCGGCATTGGTACGCCATGTCTACTATCGCTGGCTCACGCCAAAAAGAAAAGGAAGAGAATAATCATTGTTGCTAGACGCGTGTTTGCTCCCATAAGCGAGACCAGTGTTATCTTTCTGCTAGCAACGTGGAAGAGCTTTTAAAATAAGATGATGCAAACTTGCCAAAGTCCCCGATGGCTGGGGTCACACAACCGGACAAAATTCGCACGAAATATCGGTTATAGCCGTCGATAACTCCGATTTGGATGAGAGCCTTCGGCGCCGGAATGAAGAAATCACCGATGCAGCTAAGGTAATGAAAATACCTAGCCACCGAATGGAACTCTTTCAGTGACTCCCCGCTTCGGCATGCCTTTTTCAGGCCTTCCACGATGATGTGATCGCTACATGCTGAATAACAAGGTAAAGACCCATCTGGAACACACCTCCATGTACGTGCCGAAGCAGTTCGTAAGCAAGTGTGATACCGAAAACCGGCCAGGGTAAAAGAGGAGGAGAAGGAAGAAACTGCGCCCTGTCTGCCACGCGGCGGCCGTGAGGTGTTACAGACACGGAAGGGTTCCAGTTTGCTGCACGGTCATCTTTGCGGTGGTGTGGTCGCTCGTGGGTTGCGTAAGGTCAATCTGTGGTCGTACAACATGCACAAAAGATCCATTCAGATTGCTGATACAATGATCAATTCAACCAATTATACTGTTGTCCTGGACTTCGATTGCGGCGTTGTTCTTGTTCCTTGGGCAGGAATATGTTATTCTATCTAATAGGTCTCAGCTTGTGAAGGAATCTTGGTCGTCTTGATGGAAAGGAATTAGCCTCCCTGGCTTCTGACCGGGACAGGAATCATCCGTCACGATACCGAACCATATAGCTAGTAATGCAAACAATGGAAATCATACGAAGGTATACTGGCACATCAGATAGCACATTCAAGACCCGAGATGCAACCTGTGATGGGAAGTCATTTGTTCGGTTTGTCTCCTTTGGATGTGTCCCCAGAAAACAGCGTGAAAGATCTTGTGATTTGCTCCCAAGTCCCATAGCTGACTTGCGATAGGCAATGCTGTCAGGAAGTGTACCCCCGCGGTCGGGAGGGGTTGTACCTGACGGGATCGCTACGAGGCTGAAGGATGAGCAGGTCCTAGAGTTGAAGCTGAGCGGTCAGTAGTCATTGTTCCAAACAATCCTCCAATCCTTCCTCGACGGCACGGCTGTTGGTTTCCCGGATCATGACTGAGGTCTTGGTTCTTATACTCTTCGGTATCAGTCTGGTCATTGTTCGGCTAAACTAGCCTGATGTTCATTCAGTCCGACATCATTGAAAGACATTTGTTTCATTGACTGTATCCACCAATCCGAGTACAACAATGTATTAATCGATTTAGCGGACAATAATACTATTGAATAGGAAAAGGAACTAGAAGCTCTTATGCAGGCTAAATATAAAGGTATTTTTGGCCTGCATCCCTAGGGCAGGAGCTACTAAAACCCTTAAACCCTAGTGGGTAATAACCCCTCGGAAATTCTTTTGTCCGATCGCTTCGTCAGCGCTTTCAAACTCAAGCACCTCATTTCTGGGCAACAACAAACGCACCGATTGATCAGTTGCCAACCCTCTGTGGATGTATCCATGGCACGCCTGGCCGTGAACCAGGGGTTAGGGATGGCGGTCAAAACCCTCTTTCCCCCGTCCCGTCAATCCATGCTGCAGGCTGCGCCTTCCTTGACGTCGACCTCGTCCTCTTCATTTACTGAACCATCCGATATATGCTCGTTTTGCTCACTCTAGAGTGCCGTCCAATTGCAAATGAGCTTTTATCATATGTCTGGTGCTGACTCCTTTCTTCTCCGATCCCTCATATTACTGTCAGCAGCCGCGTTTTCCAGAGTCCACGTTCCGATCCACTCGAGCTTGTCTTACTTACCGACTACCAATGTACCTTTCAACACTTTCTGCTCTTAGTTTCGGGTACTCTTACACCCGTCACCCCCTCGACTACAATTGGTCCCTTCCATGCAAACTGGCTAGGGACCTGTCATAGAGCTCAGGATCAGCCGAGACGATGGCAATGGCTACTCGACCGGTCAGTCCACCCGACAGTGAGACCAGTACCCGGAAGAGGATTGGCAAAGCTTGTGACCGGTGTAGGATGAAGAAATCGAAAGTACAAGACCACTTCCACAACGTTCCTCCTCATCACTGAGACGAATCTCGCTTTAGTGCGACGGTTCCACACCCTGCAGTCGATGCAAGGTAGATAATGCAATTTGTGTCTTCGGAGAACGGAAAAGGGCCCACGACAAAATCTATCCCAAAGGGTTGGTCCTTGCTCTTTCCTGTATACATGCTGTTCTCTATTCTTTTTATGTGCTCATGCTGTTCTGACATAGAAACAGGTACGTGGAGATGCTGGAGCAACAGCAGACTCAGCTTGTCAACGGACTTCAAAAAGCCTATGAGCGTTTGCTCCGGCGCGATGGATGGATTGGTCCTGCCCTGGAACTGGCGGCAAACGGTCAACCATTAATCCACCGTGTACTCGAAAGATTAGACGCTCTACGGCTCGATACCCCCCTTCTACTTGATCGGTTCGAGGAGGACACCGAAAGATTACAACAGAAGCTGATTGATGGCGGAGATGTACGCGGCAAACGGCGATCGTCTCCAGACTCGAACTGTAGCGACGATGGGACTGTCAAGGAAGATACTCCACCACCCAAAACCCCCACAGCACCCGAAGCACCCATCACTCACCCATCTGCCAGCAAGTCTGGGGTGCAGCTCCAGCCTGTCAGGCCCATAGTCACTTCGACCAACAATTGGACCCCTTCGACAACACCACACGGCAATTCAGATTCGGTCCCACTTCAAACAATGCCGTTAGAGCAACCGCAGCCGAGATGGCGTCCTCAACCCTGCAATGTCTACGACCAAGCCCTGTACTTGCCGTCCTTCCCAGGTGACGACTATCTCCTCACACCGCAGTCTGTCGATGATAATCTAGCACCTATGCAAAACAAATTCGACTATGGGCTGATGGAACCCAATTTCTACAGCTATTCATCATGAGCGCGAGTAGTAATTGGGATGAACACGCATCAGAGGATAAGGCGTGAGAGGAGTTGTGGTCGTGGGTCGATAGGTAGGTAGAAGGCATTTGATGCCGATAGCAACAAGCATTTTCTCGCGCAAAAGCATCACTCCTCATTCCAGCTCTATCCACGGTTCTCTTAGTTACACGTTTCTTTGTTTGTGATGATACCAATTTTGAGAACCGATGGATTTAGATTATAAGATCTGTCTCTCATCTCAACGACGATCACGCTCGATCGGTCGGTTCTTGATCCACTACTCTCCTGTCAGGCTGAGGCCTTCGATACTGGGGACACCCCAGTTCCATGCATGGGCATCATAGGATCGGGTTCTTCAAGACTGATCAAGATTCCTTCAATCGATGTTTTCCGTTGGGATTCTTGTTTATTACCTCGATCTTTCAGAGCAGGTATATGGCGTGACGACTTTCTCAGTCAAATGATGCACTAGGGGAATCTCTGACCAAACAATAGCAATATTCGAGCATCTATACAATATTTTTTAAGCGTTTTCATTCAGTCCCATGGTGCGCAATTACCACTTCTTCCGCCATGATTGGCCATTCCAACGCGAACCTGGGACAGCTGAGTTGACATGAATGGTGGAGCACCAGAAGGCTCCACGGAACGGTGACGCCATCATCGGCAGGCTTTCAGCACCAGCCTTTGAAGTCGCCACTTTCCGCCATTGGAGAGCCGGAGGCATTCTAGGTGTTTCTGGTGTGTATTTGATGCACATCATCGCAGCTGTTAAACCTTGGGCCAGCTAAAGCCTTTAACCCCCACTTTTCGGCCTATGCCCCGCTCTTCTACGCTGTCGAACCATGTCTGCCAAAGATCCTGATTCCGCCTTCACCTTCTTCTCTCAAGGTGCCCTTATCCAAGAGTTCAAGGTTGCCGGTCATAACATTGTACAGAGCTATCCTGAAGCCAGGTTCTACAAGACCCACAACGATGTCTATCTGGGTGAAACGATCGGACGGACCACCAACCGAGTCAAGGGAGCTGAGCTCAAGAACCTCAATGGCCGAAACTATAAGCTTGCCATCAACGATGGTGACAATCTCAACTCTTTGCACGGTGGCTTCCGTGGTTGGGGGAAGAAAGATTTCGAAGGACCCAAGCCAGTAAACCGTAACGATAAAGAAGGTGTCCAATTTCGATATGTCAGCAAGGATGGCGAAGAAAATTATCCTGGGACGGTCGAGTGTCTTGTCTGGTACACGGCAGGCATAGAAGATGGCAAAACCGTATTAGAGATTGAATATCAGGTCGAGCTTATTGGAAACGAGTGCGAAGAAACAGTAGTCGGAGTAACAAATCATAGGTACATCACCAACATCGTTCCCAATAGATCCCGTTATATGATAGTAATTGGGATCAGCTAACGGCTTCTTCCTAATGCAGCTACTTCCAAGTCAATCCAGGTGCCCCAACCACAGAAGGCACTGTCGTCACTCTAGGGACAAACGAGTATCTTGAGCTTGATGCGAATCAGATCCCCACAGGCCAGATCTCTGTATATCCTTCGATCCCACCTGCTGGTGAGGCTTTCGAATTAGGAGCCACGGAACCTGTCATCGATGACTGCTTCGTCATGGACCGCGAAGCTCCAACCTCGTGCCCCCTTGATACTCGTTCCCTTCCGCTAAGAACCCTCGCTACTATCTCACACCCCAACACTGGATTATACCTAGAGATCCAAAGCACAGAGCCAGCTTTCCAATTCTATACCGCTGATGGACTGTACCTCCCGGAGGCCGAGACGGACAAAGGAGTCAGAATTTCAGCCCGTGACAAGCGGTCAGGTATCGCCATCGAGCCCAGCAGGTATGTTGACTGTGCGGGGCGAGAAGAGTGGAGAGGGATGTGTAAGCTTCGGAAAGGCCAGCTGTGGGGAGCTAGAAGCGTGTATCGAGCGTGGAAAGAATGAGTGGCGCGGATCATGGATCAGTACCGCACTCGTCGTCGATGCGGTGAGCAATTTTAGGGAGGTCAGCTGCCTAGGATACCTTGACTTTGCTCCACTTGGCAGCATTACGCAACATGAAGTGTAAGAGAGAACGAAGCCGCGGTAAAATATTGGATTACTACTCTGCTGACATTTCGAGTCCTTCGTCTTGCGTCGAGATGCGAACAATGGCGTTGGCGTTGGCGACAAGGAGTAACAGGTACCTTGACATCGAATAATTACATTTGGCAATTACTTCTCATTTCCTACACTTCCACCTCTATCCCATAAACTTTCCACATCCACTTATATCTCTTGATTGACATTCGAGTCCAATGCCCTGCCGAGGCATGGGATAAAGATTACCTATCCACTCAGACTGGTATGCCAACCAACCAGGTGGACTGATTCTGTACTGGGACCGAACCGGTGAGTACAACATATCACCACTCAATATTGTCATCACTTGGCGTTTCATGAATGGATTCTCAGTCGTCAATGGCCTCTCCGAGATCGATGGTCAGGTCTTCCCAAGCTGGGATGCGTACTTGTCCTACCACTGCGCCTCGAGAGCAGGTAATACCAACCATCTGAATCTTGGACAGCCTTCTGTTGCAATGCAATTGATGGAGCTTTGTGCATCAGGGACTTGACTATCATCTAATGAATCACTTTTAAAGAGAAGTCCACATGCTTCACCCCTTGGTGGATACTACTCGTACTAATAATATCCACCCCCCGACACACATAATCCTTTACATTCTCCACCGTCAACCCCCCACTCACCTCGATCAAAAACTCCTTCTTCACCTCTTCCCGTTCTACCCCTGACCCACTATAATATCCCGCCTTATCATCACCATCGCTAAACCTCGCCCTCAGCCTCCCTACCGCATCCTCCAACTCCTTCCCGGGCCGGAAATTATCCAACATGACCACATCGGCTCCAGCCCTCACCGCCTCCACCGCTTCCTCTTCGCTCTGGCATTCCACCTCCACTTTGACGCTGAAGCCGCCGGCGGCTTTGGCGGTGCGCACGGCGGAAGTGATGTTGCCGTTGCAGGCCCAGATGTGGTTGTCTTTGAGCATGGTCATGGAAGAGAGATCGTGACGGTGGGGGTCGGCGCCGCCGACGAGGAGGGCGTATTTTTCGGGGATCCGGAAGCCGGGGGTGGTTTTGCGGGTGCCAGCGAGGGTTGGCGGGGATTCGATGGGGATGGAGTGCATGAGGGTGAGGAGGGAGGATGTTCTGGAGATGGCTGTTAGGGGTGGCTGGGAGGAGAAAGGGTAGAGAGGGAGGTCTTATACGGGTTATGGGGTGAGGGATTGGAGCAATAAAGTATGAACCGAGTGATATCATTGAGGAATCCCATGATACCAGCAATGCGAGTTGATGCCTTTTGAAAGATATTGAACAGACTACTTACTTCGTAGCTATACCCGAACATCGCGCCAATGTGTTCAGAGCCACTCGCTCACCGAGCAATATCTTGTTGATAGGCCCTCGAACGGTGGCGCAGTGTTTGACAGGCTCGAAGGTTTCGCCTTCTTGGATGTGCCATTCGACGCTGGTTGAGATGTTAGTGTCTTTTGTTGTCGATGGGTCGATGTGCAGATATGTATATAGACGGTATTGATGATGGACAGGGGTTGGGGAGACGTACGTGCATTCCAGTTGCCGGAAGACTTCATTGAAGAAAGGGACACCGGCTAGCATGCCCTGTATACCAGCCATGAGTCAGGTCCACGCGTTCATATCGTAAATGCAGGATATTCGACGATAAAGATGAGGCAATAATGGAATAGGCCAGAAAAAAGGAGCCATCATGCACATGATATTAAAATGGATTTCGGAGCGCACTTTCCATTTACAACTACCATTAATCAAACTTGTACGCTGTCCCCCTTTTCCAGAGAAGAAAATTCTCTATCGTAATCTGAAGGCGAAGGAGAATATCAACCTACAGGACTCTTCCCCAGTAACCGAGCCTCCTTGACTTCTTGGCCGACGACAAAGCCGCCGTAGTCGAAGCTGGGGCAGTCTTCCTCCAGCCATGAGGCCACGAGGCGTTTGTATGTGGGTGGGAGTAGGTGGTGCAGTTTTCCGAACTCGGCTGCCATGTTAAGATCTTGTGGGAGATGAGTTAGTGTTGCCAATGATCGGGGCAATCTATGTATGGTTTTGGGGGGTCAAGAAAAGTAGGTTGATATAAGATTAACAAAGGGTTGGGAGCGGTTTCATTTAAGAGCAACTGTCAGGGATAATATTCTACGGCTGGAAACTATGGGGCAGACAGTTGTTTGATATTATGCATTACAGAAACTTGCTCGTGTCGTTCCCCCTTCGGGACACACATCCATCATTGCTTATGATCAAAGATCGCGCGTGCACAGGGACGCTAGATGCTTATATTCATATATATATATATACACACCACATATCGAATCTCTCTATACTGACGCTGTAGCTCCCTAACACAGAGTCTGGCCAACCTCCACCACCGCTCGTATCAACCCTTCCACCGTCCCTCTTCTCGTCTCCCGATTCACAACAACCCTCAAAAACGATCCCCTGTCATCAACAGACGCATAATCGACCATGAAACCCCTTGGGATAAGTTCCCTGGCTATCCTACTGGTCATTTTCGAGTTTTCCTTACCAGTCTCCTTCAACACCCCTCCCTTCGCATAAAAGAAACAGACCTGCAAACACGGCGGTGGACTCTCCGAAACAAGAACCAAATCCTTATTATCTGAAACAAGAGAAGCGAAGTAAGCAGCTGTATTGAATGCATTTTCAATCTGCCGCCTATACCCCTGCGTCCCATGATATGCCCAGCTGAGATACAGTTTCAACGCATCTCCTCGTCGTCCACACTGCAACGTCAGATCCGCAAGGTCGTATATTTCCGCTGGTTGTTTCGATTGACCATGCGCTTCCCCATCTTCATCCTCCGAATGGAACAAGTAAGACGCCGGTAATGTGTTCGCGGCATGGAATTGCCTCAGATCCGCGCCGAGGAGGAATGAGCACGTGATTGGTACACCCATCATCTTATGCGGATTGATCGCGATTGAATCCACCAGATGGGAGCCATCGAGTTTCTCCTTTGCGAGATCAGGCGAGAATATCGCGGGACCACCCCATGAAGCATCAACGTGCAGCCATAGCTTCTTTTCGCGGCAGATTTTCGATATGGCACGGATAGGGTCATAGCTCCCAAGCACTGTTGTGCCGGCGGTGGCGTTGACGTAGAACGGTGTCTTGTTTTCGTCATTGGCTTTGGAGATGAGTGATTCGAGGGCGGAAGGATCCATTCTGCCGGATTTGTCGTTTGGGACTGTCCAAACGGCTTCCGAACCGAAACCGAGCATTTGCGCTGCTTTCTCGATGCTGTAGTGCCCGTGGGCGCTGGTGAAGAGGATGAGAGAGCGGGAGGAGGCTTGGATGCCTCGTGTCTTGGTCTCGGGAAATAGGGTGTTGCGTGCGACAACTACGGAGGTCGTGTTGGAGGCTGAACCACCTTGGACGGATATTCCACCAGCATGGGGCCCTGTGAGACCGAAGAGGGACGCAAGGGTTCGGGTGGTTGCTTTTTCGATAATGGTGAGGGCAGGAGAGGCGTCGTAGACGTGGACATTGGTGTTGAGGACAGAGAGGATGAGTTCAGAGGCTACACCAGGGGCGTCGGTGGATGCGTATAGTTTAGGCATGAAACCCTGATCCCAAGTGTTGACGGAGTATTGAAGGACTTTCTCGACGAGCTGGAGAAATCCATCTTTGCCGACGCCGGCGTCGGGAAGCTGCGGATCTAGTAGTTGAAAAAGTTTCTGAGGTTTATGGTGTTCGACCAATGCTGTTCGGGGCCCACCCCCTTCTTTGGACAAGCCATGACCTGTTTCTTTGGCTGTCGCATCGTCGTCTGCTGCCCGGATGAAGGGGATGAGGAGCTCTTGAACCGCACTCAACAACTGAAAGAATCAGTGGCCGTCGGTGGACTCGTTAAAGACACACGAAAAGAGTAAGGTTGACGAACAATGGATACATCGTTAGCACGATCTGGAAACTGCTGTTTCTTCGGTCGTTCCGGTAAGCTTGTATTGTTCTCCGACATGATTTCCAATTGAATATCCAAATCAAGTAGAGCGAGAAAACTATATCTTTAGACAATCGGGAGGGGAATCCCTCAACCTCTTGATACGGAGAATCGACAAAACGACTTTGTGGTTTTCGACGTAGCGGATGTGCGTATCATCGTCATCGTCAAGATCATTGTTACATTAGTGCCCGCCGCTAGCACTAGCTTTGAGTGGCTGCTAGAACGGCGTTGGCTCCTGTTGCTGTTGGAAATGAGGTCGTCTTCTCTCCCTCCTTTCTTCCTCTACTCCCACTGAGCTTGGAGCCTGGCTTTTGGTTGGCATAACGCTCCCTGGCCAACTCGATGCCAGTTTTGGACCCCG
>QQTW01003835.1_pt1 | contig 11173 bp, 14 predicted proteins | sample 1904831 | NCBI WGS metagenome assembly QQTW01 (sample SAMN09435610, study PRJNA476489) | Subsurface metagenome, whole genome shotgun sequencing project.
GATTTAGATATCGGGAATGAGGGGGATTGGCTGGGTGATACGGGGGATGGTGAATTCAAGTTTTCGCAGCTGGAAGAATTCAACGTTCAGATCAAAGTTGCTGGAGGGAACGTCACCGGTGCTGATGGCTCGGAGGTGAAGCAATGGTGGGAGTGGATTGGGGGTGTTCTATGAAGACATCTGACCTCCGGCTCCGCATCCACAACTGATCCCAGGCATTGCGCGGACACACCAGAGTGCGCATTAATCGGTCCATCCATTTCAAGATCACCTACTCCACTCAGAATAATCCGGTTGCGGATCGCAGACATAACCCTCGAGATCGATACCACCGGAATCGCTACCTCGATTGAGCTCTATCGAGCTGAGGCTGCCCTTTGCGAGTATCGAATATCAAAACCAGGTGCACAGAGCGCACCCCAAAGGAATACCTCAAAAATCCATCCTTTGGCTATCAAAAGATTTCGAGATTGATAAAACCTTCAGTTGTTGAATGTTCTCCAAGACTCCTTCCCTTGCCCCGGGACCCGGCTTCTTATCCGTCTAAACGCCTCTAACATGCAGTCAATCAAAGGGTTATCATCGATCATCCACCATTAATCGCCCGCACCTCAAGATGTCGAAATCTTCCCTTGCTTCACCAACCAGGTCAGCAAATCCACCTTAGTCACCACCGCCACTGGCTTCATGTTGCCTTCCGAATCCTTCTCCGTCACCACCGCCGCGCTATTCCACTCGAAGAACCGGCCTAGTGTCTTCAACGGTGTATCCAAGGTAATCTCCACGAATTTCCTCTTCTGCGGTATCCCTTGGCTATCCGCCTCTCCGTTGGTCATCATTGTGCCCTTATCGCCTTGCTTCGACGGAGGCGCAAGTTGCCCAACGTCCCGTGGATCTGTGACTACCTCAGCGATCTTGGAGAACGAGAACATGACCTCGGATACAGGAGAAGCGGGCGACGAGCGACCCTGGCTAATCCAACTGAGGCAGTTTCCAAGGGTGATGAGGCCGACTAGCCTGCTGCTTGGCTTGCCCTTTGGTGAAGAGGAGGCAAGGACCGGTAGCTGATCAAATCCCTTGTCGCGCATGGTTTCGATGGCCTCGGAGCAAGGGGCCGTGGAGAGGATAGTAGTGACAGGTTTCAAACGAAGGGTACGGATGGTAGCGGCCTGGAACGGATCCTTGGATGCTTTGTCCTTCGATTTGACAGGCGACAGAGGTTCCATGGCAGGCGATGAAGGCTCTGTAGCTGGTGGAGTGGGAGGTAGGAGGTCATTTGCGGCGAGCCAGTCATCGTCGACAAATTTGCTGAGATAAGAGCGGATACTGTCGGGGAGAATCACGACTATGGTGTCTCCTTTTCCTAGACCTAGTTCCTTTACGCCCTTGACCATGGCTGCGATGGCGCTACCGCTGGATCCTCCCACGAGAAGTCCTTCCTCTGATATCAGGCGGCGGGCGTAAGCGAAAGCTTCTCGGTCGTCGGTCTTGTACCAGTGATCCACAGTCTTTTGATCAAGAACATCTGGGACAAAATCATATCCGATTCCTTCGACCTTGTATGATTCGTTGGCATGCGTCTGATTGAGATCTTGCGGCACCGCGAGTATGGAACCGTACGGATCCGCCGCGATAACTTTGACGTTGGGGTTATGCTTCCGTAGTCCTCTCGCGAGACCAGTTATCGTTCCACCAGTCCCTGCTCCGGCGACAATCGCTGTGATCTTCCCGTCCGTTTGCGTCCATATTTCCTCCGCGGTGCCGTACTCATGCGCCAACGGATTGTCGACATTTCCATACTGGTCCAGGATGTGGGCATTTGGTATCTCCTTCTGTAGTCTCCGAGCAACGCCGATGTGCGACTCTGGAGAGTCGAAAGCGGCTTGGGTAGGTGTCCGTATGATTGTCGCATTCAAAGAGCGGAGAACGGCGACCTTTTCCGGGGACATCTTCTCAGGAAGCGTGATGATGGTCTTGTAGCCCTTGACAGCGCCGACCAGAGCGAGACCGATACCCCTACAAACAGGTCCATCAGTCTTCGTCCTCTTACGCGACATGATCTAGCTCCCTTCGACCTACGTACGTATTCCCACTCGTAGGCTCAATCAGGGTATCTCCAGGTTTTATTCTGCCAGACCTCTCCGCCTCTTCAATCATCCGCAGTGCTATCCTATCCTTGACACTTCCGCCGGCATTGAAGAACTCCAACTTGGCATAGACTGTCGCGTCTATTCCTAGACTCTGCGGTATCCGATTCAACTTGACAATAGGTGTGTTGCCGATTTGCTGTGTTATGGTGTCCATAGCCACGGGAGGCAGCTTGGGCTTCGTGACCGTGGACATGATGCTAGAGGAAGAAGCCCAGGCGACTGTTGACGGCTGAAATCGTAACTGTCTAAAGGTGGAGTTACACACAATGGAGTGAGACAAATCTACAGGTATGCATCTCCAAGGTCCGACAATAGCCGCTTGCCACGTGTAGATTAGATAGCGGAAATGAGGTAATGACGAGCTTAGCACGGAAGCTCCCGCACCTCGGCAGCCGCCCCTGCCAACGGTTTGACCGTCAATGCCCTCTGGATCGGGCAGCATCCACCTGAAGACATCGGTTACCGATGCTGTGAGATCACTGACCTGTACGCGAAGAACTGGCCGCTGCGGCATGTGATAGCGAGAAAAGCGAGCCAGGTGCTAAAGACAAAGACTGTCAGCGTCCTTCCTCGTAGCAAGCCTCCTCCACCACACGGCGGGCTAGTCCTCTACCTCAACATGAGCGTCACTTCAACCGACACGATCATCGCCGCTCCGCTCAACGACTCCATTCGTTCTTTAGGCTCCCCTTCCCTTGGCACCATCTCCTCGCAGCGGGAAAAGAACTCTCGGGTAAAAGAAGTGTACAAGCAAGCTTCCCAGTCGTTCCTGCAACGCGACTTCGCGGACGCCTTTGAGACTCTACAGCTTGTGCTCAACCCGTCAGAATCTTCAGAGGAAGACGACTTCTCAGCAGAAGAGGACGAGAGCGGGCGGCGAGCGGCCCCAATCGCGAACGCAACCCGGAATTCTAGGGTCAAGGTCTGGAGCTTGTATGTGACACTTCTGAATGCCATCATTGAGCTCGGGCCAGAAGAGGGCAAAGCAGCGGTGGGCAGCAAACAATGGCGGGATATAGTGGCCAAAGCCCGGGACGGATCGATATGGGACGATGTGGTTCAAATAGGCTATAGAGGTGTAGAGGGAGATGTGGATACCGAAGTCGTTTTCAACCTGTGAGTCCAAGCCAGGGGTACCGAAGCTTTCGACGACTGACAACAATGCCCCCCCAAGAGCAAACCTACTCCTATCCCAATCCGCCTCCCAGACCACAAACCAGCAGCATCTGGAAACCTACCTGGCAACATCCGACCTATCCAGAACTCCACGTCCAGACCAATACACCACCAACGACCCCAACAACCTCCGGGACCTGACCTCCCGGATCAAGATCCTGGAGCTCTACATCCTCCACGTGCTCCCCGCAAACGACGAGTGGGACTACGCCAAGGACTTCATCCAGATGAGCGACATCCTCGACGACGACCACAAAGAAGCATTCCAGCACGCCCTGGCAGGCCTCAAAACCGAGAAGACGCAAAGCCAGCAGCAACATGAGGATGATGAGGAAGCAGCACCCCCGCCAGACTTACAACCCGCCGAGCCCAAGCCGATCGAAGACCATGACCATCCTACAGAGCATCGGCGATCGAACAGCGAGCAAGACTATGGGATCGAGGAGGTCAAAAAGGCGGCAAAACACAACCAACCGGACGTCTATCCAACAGCACGTGCGAAGGGCAAATCCAATCTGCAGCGAAACGGCAAACCAATCCCTTCTAGGGTTTCGCCTAAAAGGCCGAGCAATGAAGGGATCATCCATCGCACGATGGCATTCCTGGCGGCCTTTCAGAATCTCATCTTGAACATGACGCACTCGGTGTCGAGGAACCCTCTCGCAGTGTTTCGGTTCGTGCTCTTCCTGGTCGCGCTGCTGGTGGCGCTGGGGAGACGGGACGTGAAGGAGCGGATACGGAGGATCACGGGTTCGGGCTGGGATAAGATCAGAAAGACGGTGGGGATGGGGGTGAAGGTTAGCTATATTTGAGGGAGTGGGCTGTATTGTATGGTATAGTGGTATCATAAGTGTGAATAATGCCTGTAGTCTGCAATGGCATCAATTGATACTCGCGTCTATTATGGCTTGTATTTCATGTTCTTGGTGGACACAATCGTCTGGACCCTGAGTCAGGACATGCTGCTGGATGCACGCACCCCCCACGAAGATTTCAATCATCAGGCCGGACGAAAGCTCACATTGGATCGTAAAGACCTTGTAGCTCTCGAATCGATACATGGAAATGCGGGACTGTAGAGTTCCAGGGGAGCAGCATAGCATTGCCCTCCAAGTCCACAAGATATGACCATGCCCCCCCCCCTTGCACACTCTACTCGCCACCCTTGATGATCCTCTCCATCTCCTCGATGCCCTTCGGCGCCGTCGTCAAATTCTCATACCCATCCTTCGTTACCAACACATCATCTGCCGCAATCCAATCAGCCCAACCGCTATCATCATCATTGACTACCCAAGCGAGAGCGACATACCTTCGATCCTCACCCCTCCGACCTCCCAATACCTCTCCAAAACCCCCTCATCAATAAACCACCTCTTCCGCTCATCCTTCAAGTACGGCTCCACAATGAACCGGCAAAAATATACCCCCGGCTCCACCGTCACCACGCTCCCCTCCGGCACCTCGCCCCTGATCCTCAGATACCGAAACATACCATCCCGATCCCTATGACGCGGATTCCCGCCCGTGTCATGCGTATCGAGCCCCAAATAGTGCCCCAGCCCGTGCGGGAAGAACGCCACGCTGATCCTCTCCTTGAGCAGTTCCTCCGGAGAGCCGTTGCGCAGGATGCCGAGCTTCAGAAGGCCGGAGACGGCGACCTCGTGGGCGCGCAGGTGGAGGGATTCCCAGGAGACGTCGGCGCGGAGGAGGGCGAAGGCTGCGTCTTGCATTTCCTGCACGAGGGAGTAGATGGCGCGGCTTTCGGCGGAGAATGTCCCGCTGAGGGGCATCGTGCGTGTCACGTCGGAGCAGTAGCAGGACCATTCTGCGCCGGCGTCGACCAGGAGGTTTTGCCTGCCGGAAAGTGGCTAGTAATAGGGGGAAGCGTTAGCATTTGCTCGTCAAGGTTGGGGGATGATCGGGATGGATCGCGAATCTCCTGGCAAGGAGGGCTGTGGGCCAACGTAGCTCGGCGGATCACTCACTTGGTCATTCTTCTGATAGTGTAGAGTGGCTGCGTTCTCGCCGGAGCCGAAGATACCGCTGTAGGCTTGCTCTTTGGCGCCGGAAGAGATGCACGAGGCAATGAAGGTGGCTTCGAGGTCCTGCTCGTTCTTGGCGTTGGGTATGGCGCGAAGGACTGCGGTGTGGGCGCGGGTGGAGATGTCATTGGCGTGTCGGATGAGGGCGATCTCGTAGGAGTCTTTGACGACGCGGCAGTCATCGATGACCGGATGGAGAACGGAGGACTCGATGGGAAGGTCGGCTAGAGTTGACGAGAGGGAAGTCGAGGTCTCGGTTTTAGTGTAGATCGTAGGGGCGGGGTCTTGCTTGGAGATTCGCGAGAGGTGGGCAGGGAGGTCGGTGGTCGTGAGGCACTCGTCGATGTCGTATTGCTCGAGGGCATCTTTGGGCAGGAGCGGAAGGCCAGACCAGATTACGGAGTCTGGATCGAGGGGAGGAATAAAGAGGGTCAGGGTGGATGTGGAGATGTTGTAGGTGAGATGACAGTCGGGGAGAGCGCAGCCGCTCAGGTAGAAGAATGAACGTCGTTGCCTATTAACCTCTTAAGGGCGTGCCGTGCGGTGATTGGAGACAAACATACCGGAAAGGCTGGGGCTATTGTACATTGTCAGGATTTGGGATGTAGCTCTCGACTTGGAGGGAATTATACTTCATCATTGTCTTCCTGGAGGATCGTCTTCTGACCCTCAAGGTAGATAACCGAGGTGAAAGATATCTGCTTGTTTAGATCCAAAAGGTGTCTTGTAAGGTGTTCTGCAACTCTAGCACAATGACTTTTGGCTGGGTACTTGCCCTTCTTGATCAGGTCTTTCTGCTCCATGTTGTGGGGCGGTTTTGGATTGTGGGGTGTCTCTTCGAATCTGTAACCCCGCATACATAATTCACCGATGCCCCCATCCTTCTCGCCAAATCGGAATATTTCTGAGGCAGAAGAGGGAAATGGGACAACAATTTGTTCGGAAACAAGGTGAAAACGGAAAAGTTGGTGAGTCGGAAGCAAAATGTGAAAATTCGTTGTAATCGCGAACTTGTCGGATCCAAAGTTCATCCGATAATCGTCTATAGCCATGATTTGCCCATTAGATGCTACAGTATGATACTTGCCCTTCCCAACGACTCCTCAAGTATGCAGGAATCCCCTACTCCTCGCTGCAACGCCTCTCTATATGACACTTGTCTCATTGCACAGTTTGACAGAAGGTACCACGGCCGATATTTAGTCTCTCCACCTGTTGAGAAACCTCTGCATGTCGTTTGTAGGCAAGGACGCAGCTGGGGCCTGGTTTAAGGTCAGTATTCTCTATGAGAGACTTCAACCCATTTTGTTTCTTTACCTGGAAAGGTTTGCTCTGAATAACGTTGTCCGTTTGCGATGCGGTCATGGTCGTCGTTTGTTTTGGGGTAGGGAGGAAGGTCTTTGCAATGGGGACTGAGCTCGAAGGATATCTGGCTTTGGCCTTCTTCGCCGTGATTTGGGGTCCCGGGGGTGTCAGCATAGGAGCGTATTTGATGAGGCCGGTTTGATCTGCGTAGGGTATTGCGTATTGCCCCTCTGCTCCTCCAGCCCCTGCTGCGGGAGCTTCCTGTGCTGTTGATGACGGACCATCGGTACCTGAGACCGTCTTCAGGCCAGTAATCACGTTTACCGGAAACACTCCAGTCATGCCCGAGATTGTGAATCGGTTGGAGTAGTTGATGACTTGTTCGCCCTTGGCCCCAACCGACTGAATCTTGAGGAACCTATGGAGCATATGAGTAGCCTCCATGTCCGCACACCACCAGGTAAACATACCAGGCGTTTTTGTCTGCCCCCCCTAATGTTGTTGCCACCGTTGCTGATGCCGTGTTACCCGCACTGAACAGACCATTGGCGTTGATGGGAGCTATCTGAGCCTGTACATTGTCCACAACTGGTCAGCGCACACACTCCAGGCTCGCTTGTCTGCTATGTGCAATTGCGCCATGTCGGGGGAACTGACAAAATTGTCGGCATCGTTTCCCCCGGCACAAAGGAAAAGGGTGTAGGTCTTGAGATCTGTCAAGGCAGTCCCGTCGCCGGAGTCCTTCCATTCAGCCTTGATAGGTTTCCCTGCCTGCAAGGTCGCTCCAGCGGCAGGACTCGTGAATTGAACGTCGGCGAAAGCGAAGGGAGAGAGGGTTGCAAGAAGGACCAATTTGCGTATCATGGTATTCTTGCTGGAAGCTGTAAGGAGTGACTAGGAAAGCAAGTAGCCGTATTGCAGGGGTTTGATGGTGAATATTCGACGAGGAGCGACGAACAGACAGGAGTGTGCTCAAAGCTTGGGAGACACCTCAAATTCAGGAAGCCAATGACGGTTCCTGCAGCCAAAGCTAGCCCAATTTGGCTAGCAGGAGATCTATCTTTGGTTGACAGCCCTTTTCGTCTGAACTTCCAGATCAAGCGGTGACTTTACCACAGCGGACTTTGAGATTGAAGGTTGCCATTGGATTTCACGACTCGCCTTCGGCTGAAGCTTCATTGTAACCTTATTGTGACTTACCACCCGCGCCTCGCTACCGATTGTAATTCCAAAAGTTAAACCAAGCACACCATGAAAAAGGGGCTTCCCTGTACCAGACGCGCACCTTATAATACAGTACCAACCGCCAGTGCTCCATATGGATCCTATCGCATCCTAGCCCTGAAATACTCGCAAAGACCCTTGGCCGAAGGAATAGTGGGGAACAATACCTGCCCTTCATCCAGCTACCTGCGCCTCCGATTCCGTGTTCTCCAGTTCCAATCTTGCTTTTTTGATGGCTCTGTCAAATCCAATGTTTAACAGCCTCCCCTGCATTCTGGGTCGACTCCATGCAAACCTTGCATGCTCTTCCAATCTCTCCCTCGTGACTCTCAGGTCAAAGTCCGTGACGTAGCAAAACGCGAGCTCCAACTTCGAAAGTTCTGCTGGCGAAATCCCTCCCACGGTCGCGTACCTCTTGTGCGGATAATTACGATCGTCATTCGCCTGGGTAGCAACGCGAAGGGCAGCGAGAAGCAGGCGATGTACATTGAGATCCGTCACCGAGACAGAGCGATCGACAAGGACGAGGCGACAGATGTAAAGGCCCGCGGCGAGATAGACGCCCGTGGACATTGGACAATATCTATGCACGCGGAGGAGGTACTCTGCCAGCGGAATTGTTGGCGGCTTTTTGGAATTGAATTTCTTTACTACCGCATTGTCTTGGTTGTCCACGGTTCTAAGCCCAGGCTCTTCGATGTGTAAGGGTTCCGTTGGTTTGGACTCTGGGCTGCCAATGGGTGTCTTTGCTTTTTCCGGAACATGCGCTGCGTCTAACCATCCTGGCGGTGGCGGTGGGTAGCCTTTCCGCCGGTCGATGCTGCTGGATCTCGAGTGCGTTGACTGATTCTCTTTCTGTAGCGAAACTACTCTCGGTCGACCGATGCTGACCGGCGGTGTCGGTGCAAGATTGGGTGCGAAATCCCTCAACGCTCCAACAGTACTGATGAGCAGCTTCAATGCCGCGAGGGGGGGCAACTTGAAAATGTCGACATCACCGGCTGAGGGGATAATGCCTGAGTCCTGGATCTCGTGCGTCGTAGAGACTATGCTTGGCACATTGCTCGTATCTGCTGAAGGGCTCGGTGGAGCAGGAAGTTCTTGTTTGTCTTTTCCCAGCGGAAGAGGAGGTCGATTTCTCGGGCGTCCTTGATGCTCATCCGGTCTGAAGTGTTGCATTTTCGCCTTCGCCAAGTGCAATACTTCGTGTCTTAAGTAGGCGACATCTGTCACATGATCGAACTTAGCCAAGTGCAGAAGCCTGCCTGTCTATCCAAAGTTTTGGCAAAGCTCGCGGTGGGTCGTGTCATAAGTTGAGTGTCGTAATAGAATTGTAGTTTCCAAGCCGGGTAGGTTGATGTCAGTCCATTGTCCACGAAGTACGGCTCTCCAGGCAGGAGCGAAGCAGTTTTTGTCGGGCGACATCGAGATCCAGCTTGCAAGGAAATCATAGTTACTAGTGTTTTGTGATTCACGGAATGCACGAGGCTGCATATCCGCTACCCATGCAAGCGATTTCAATTGCGGGGGCAGATCCAACGGGATTTGCGTCTAGATTTCGCGGGAGTTGCGGCGTACTCCTCCTTTCTGGTCGCCCTATCTAGCAATTGTTTTATACGGGCCTAAATATGTCCAGAATACCGAGCTGGTCGGCGCAACAGCGAAGGTTCACGCCGTTATCGATATCATATATCTACACTATCGTCGGCTACCGTACGTCTAACTGTCACTTTTGGAAGCCACTACCTGACACACGCATAACCTTACGAAACCGACCCAGCCCTCCGCAATCCCTTTCCCTTCCCAATAACCCCCCAGCCCACCTCGCCCTCCAGCCGCGAGTCAAAAACATGCCAGACAGCCGCAAAAGACAGCTGGTTGTTCTTCACCAGGCAATCATCCAAGCCTCTCGTCGCCGCCGCAAGTATTCCCCACGTCAATCTCATCCCCCGGAAACTCTGCCATGTGATCTTGACCGTCAGATCAGGGCCGTAGACGAAGGGATCCTCGTCTGGCGGGAGGGGTAAGTTGGCTTTGCCTTCGGCGGCGGCAATCTTGTGAGCGATGTAGACGCGTGCGCCGTAGATGCTGGATCGGAAACCGTCGGACGGGAGGGCGTAATCGTAGGGCAAAATGTAGAGGGTGTTGTGCGAGTTCGGAACGTGGTAGATCAATGGGGAGAGGTCAGGGTCTTGCGTAAGACTAGACGCATTCAATATTTGTAGGGGATACACCGGAACGCCATGAGCGAAAGAAAACAAGTAGAAGAGTATGATCATGCAGAGATCGTGCAGTGGCATGATGGTTCCCGAACTCCGTAGTGCTCAAGAAATCCTTCACAAGCTCCCAGGGAGTAACCACCCTGTCGTCCCCGCCATGTGTACCTGACATGACTTTAAACTTATCGGTGTCAGGGTCTCAGGGACGGCCTTTCTGCAGAATTCCGTTAGCCACGCGCATGGAGTGGAGCGTGACATGCGTGATTTATTCATCGTCGGATATTGTCGCCTGCCCCTAAGATGCGACACACAAATGTCACGAGTCACGGCTGCTTGTACCTAGAAACGACAGATGGACAAACGCGATCGCAGAACCCCCCTACTTCTTGGGATATTCAAGGCATCACTGTTCCAAGAACCCAGCCGTGTTCGCCTCTGCAAAACTGCCTGGCATGGTGGCAGGCACTGGATTGTGGAAGGAAGTAATCATCGTATATCTCGCTAGATTTCCAGTGAGGGTGCCAGCGCCTGGCTGCGCATGGTGGATTTGAGATTGTCGATCAAGCTTGGACGTTTCGAGACATGGTGCTTCGAAGGTAATAAAAAGCTTAATGAATGTATGTATATGGAAATGCTGGGATCGGCACCAATGGATTGGAGAGAGAGGCAATGGATTTTACAGGATATTTGTTCTAATAGTTCTTAGTGTCAAGAAAATCGAGGAACGTAAATCAGACGGATAGCGAGCGTGAACATGATAAGCAGACAATCTAGAATAGCGAAACAAGCAGGACGGAACAAGAGCGAGCAAAGAACATGAAACAGCAAGCAAACGAGGTGCAAATCAAAACCAACGTCCTCTAAGATCTCCCCACCTCCTGCGGTCGTCATCGAAGACTCTTCTCTCGCCTGCGGGCAATGTGCGGCGACGTCGCGGTCCACCTCCAACTGGCCGTCCCGCCTGGAGGCCGTTCCGGTCTTGCTCAGCCTCCCTTCTCTGTCCGGCCCGGATTGCCTCTCTCTCCAATCCATTGGTGCCGATCCCAGCATTTCC
>QQTW01003836.1_pt1 | contig 11173 bp, 12 predicted proteins | sample 1904831 | NCBI WGS metagenome assembly QQTW01 (sample SAMN09435610, study PRJNA476489) | Subsurface metagenome, whole genome shotgun sequencing project.
GAAAACGCCATAAGGAATGAAGTTGTGTGACTGGGAGTGCTCCCATAGGTGAACAGGCAAGCCACAACACGGCCCCTTCAGGAAGAAATGGGGAGTGCTGCTGCAGGACAAAAGTCATAGACGTTCGACGACAGCTTTGCGGAAACCTCTTGATTAGGTTAAGTCAGATTACATAAGCAGCTTGGGAAACCAAAATACACCCCATCGGTGCTGTGAAATTGTGATTTTGATCAAGGAACGGAGGTCGGATTCTCAGGAGTGTAGAGAAGAATCAATGAAGGTTTGATGGTGTGAGGAAGAGGTTGGTAGAGGTTACCATACGGATCAAGGGATGGAATACGGTGTTGTCTCCTTGACGTGGAGGGACTGGGGTGGGTGGAGGTGACGCAGTGCTGAGCAGGTTTGATGGAGTATTAGATAGCTATATATGTAGCTCGTCTCGCCCAGACCAGGTCAGGAAGTAAGTACGTAGTAAACTGAGGAAGGGAACGTAGTGTGCTTCCGACAGCACTTTTGTTCCCCCTATATGCTATCAGCAAGGACCGTCTTTCCGCAGACATCAAGCCCAGCCTTGTAAAATGCACGCTCAAGATGAAAAATTCACGTTCACTTTATCATACTGATAGCTTTGATCTTTCTGGAAGTTGTACTAAAACGGTCCATAAGAATCTACTTAATCACCCTCAACAAACAAAACGATGCCCTCCACTATACAACCATCCACCCAGTTGGACATCTCGTGGGCAGTTCATATTATCACAGATCAGACGGCAAAAGGCCTCGCAGCGAATCTCCCCCGAGCCCGACTACGACGCTGACCCCGACCGCTAGTGCTGTTACCGCCGGTCCCGCCGGCTGAAGCTGACTCTGTCGGTGTGGTCGCTGCGCTCGTTCCGGAGGCACTTTCTGAAGAACCGGTGGCTGATGCTGAGGTTGGTATTGCGGTTGTGGAGGATCCTGCGTTGTCGTTGTCGTTGTTGTTGGCACCCTGGTTGGCACCAGTATTGGAATCGGAGTTTGCATTGTCGTTGTCGTTGTTGCTCTCATTGTCATCGTTGTTGGCATCGTTGTTGGCACCGGTGTTGACATTGTTGTTCTCGTTGGCACCGGAACCGGTGTTGTCGTTAGCATTGTCGTTGTCGTCTTGATTGGCATTCTCGTTGACATTGTTGACGTTCGCGTTGACATTGTTGTTGTTGTTGTTGTCATTGTTGTCATTGTTATTGCCATCGTTGTTGTCATTGCCGCCGACGGTGAACTTTGTACAGTCATCTTGAGCTCCACGTCTACACGTTCAAGTGTCAGCTGAGCCAGGTCCATTGTGTCAAGCATAACTTACTGTGCAACAGGCATAAGCACAGGTTGGTGGTTGCTGGATGACGTCATGGTACACACGCGGTAGTTTCCAGCAGGTAGGCCGCCCTTTACAGTGGCAGAGAGACCACCGTTACCGTTGCCCACGTCGTTGATGCCCTTGAAGAAGGCGAATTTGGCTGCATTTGGCGGTGTGTTGGGCGAGAGGTTGTTACCGAGCGTCTGGATGGTAATATGGGTGTGGCCGACAATTTGACCACCTTGAAGAGCCTGAGGAGCGGCATAGTACGTAGCATCGGGGTTGGTGAAGGAGCCAGCTTGCAGATTTTCTACTTGGATGTTGACATTGAAGTCTGTGTTCGCAGCAAGATTCTCGCCTGGTGCAGGGTTGGTGATGATAGTAGACACCATGTTGGCCGTAGAGGGAATATCTCCCATGACTGAAGTATATTAGTATGCGAAGCTTTCCGTGTTCGGATGACAACCACATACCTATGCCATTGCAAGAGCCTCCCTTCACTTGTAGACCGTTGGTTAAGGTCTTCCCCGAGCAGAAATTAATGAAGTTAGCGTCGTCACTAGTGCGGCGTCAGTAGTCGATCGACAGAGAAACGACAAGAGTCTTACGTTGCAGAAGGTGCTTGAGCTGCTTCAGCTGGATTGTTACCAGCAGCTTGACTCCCAGTTTGGACGTTGTCTGGGTCCAAGGCAAGTTCTGCATTGCCAGCGCCGTTACCAGCACCGTTGCCATCGTCGTTATCGGCATTGTTACCAGCACCGTTACCATTGTCGTTATCGGCGTTGTTACCAGCTCCATTTCCTGCTCCGTTGCCTGCCTCGTTCCCTGCTCCGTTGCCTGCCTCATTCCCTGCTCCGTTGCCTGTTTCGTTGCCAGTCTCATCCTCATCGCCATCTTCGCCATTGGGCCCAGCCCCAGCTCCTGCTCCGGCCGTAGAACTCGCGGCAGCGCTAGCAGAAGCAAAAACCACAGAAGTGCCGGTAGCATCGACACCTTGCCTAGAAGCTCTCGTCACGGCGGTGCTGTTGGCTGCAACCACAGAAGATCCATTCCTTCCGGTCCTGCCTCCCCGGTTCCGTTCGCCTGCCTGACCCGCAGCTAGCTGAAGAAAGCTTGTGGAGCAGAGCAAAGCCAATATTAGCTTGTTGTAGATCATAGTGATCAGATGCTTGTCTCGTCCTCGGGAATTCTGTATAAAATAGAAGAGAATAGTCGGTTTGTGATAGCTGAATCGTCAAAAGTTCTTGCTGGTCAACAGCTCGGGAAATTCAGTCCGGCTGGATGGATAAGCCAATTGCTGTACAAGAAGATGCACGATCAACGTGAGAAGATCAGCTAAATGAGGGACAAGTGATAAACGAATGAATCCTGTGAAAAGATTTGGACAGTCCGAGACTGCTTTGACAGAAAGCAAAGCGTGCAGAAATAAGGAAACACTTGCACTCAGTTCAGAGTGCGCCGTAGCGCCCTTTAAGGGAGTCAGCGGCTATCAATCCCACAATGCATCATTTTGCAGAAGATTTGCCATCTTCACATTAATTCAGGACTTGGCGGACTTCACGCGAAACTGGTGGTGAGATTCGCATCGTCTCATAAAGCACGATGTGAAGCATAAAGCATAAGGCATTGAGCATTGTTGAGGCTCCCCTGGTATTGCACCATTACAGTAGTACTACCATCGACATATGCCACACGGGAGCCATTGTAGCTCCGATCATTAGGAAAAAAGGAGAAAAGGAGAAAAAGGACCTCTATCCATGCATGAATACTCTCCAGGTTATCACTGCCGCACGATTAAGTCTTGGTGCTTAGGTAGAATGGAGACGGAAGTTGCATCACGTAACTTGCCTCACGTCTGCGGGAGCTAAACTCACTCGCTTAGCTGAAACTACCTTCAAACTGGTTTCCTGGTAATATCTTGGCTGACTCGATCTGCCTTTCTCCCTTCTGTATGCGCTATGCACTTCACGAGGGAGCACTCCCCAGTACAAGTTGGAACACCTCCTTTCCAATCACGGCCCCATCCAAGAGACCCTTCACTTCAACCTTTTCAACTTCCAGGATCTCGTCGAAGTCAGAAGCTTGTTCTCAAACATGCCCCTCTAGGCTGATAGCCTGCCCTCCATAACCGACACGGCAGAGCCGGAAAGAATTACTTCCTCGATGCCGTCCCCACCTGCATTTAACCTTACTTTGACTCCGATAAAACTCCGTCTCCCCATCTCTACCCCTTGTTCAATTGAAAACCTCCATAGGTTGCCTTTCTCGCCCGTCTGCAGCGCTATGTAGGTGGCAAGTGTGCACGCTGCGCTGCCCGTTGCGGGATCTTCGCCACAACCGGGCTCTATCATCCGGGTGCGCAGCCTCACCGTGCCGTCCGTGTCGTCGTCGCCCTGAACATAGAAGTATGGAGCGAGCAGTACGGAATCCCAGTTTTGATCGAGCTCGTGCCGCAGCGCTCCACCACCTGTCCTCAACAGTTTCAGAGCGTCCAGGCTCGGTAGCTTGACAAGAGCGAAGGTCATGCCTTTAACGATGGAAACAACCGGAAAGCTCTCAGACATTTGGTGCTCTACCTCGGGTGGTATTACGTCAGGCTGCACACGTTTGATCTCGTTCAAAGAGACCCTCTTGCTGTGGACGTGAACATTGTGGGGGATGCTCGCTTCTGCTATTTGGCTTTGTGGATCATAAGTGACGGGAATGCGTCCGGCTTTGGTGACGAGCTGCGTAGTTACGTGCTGGTCAGCACCAGACGCTTCGCTCCCCAAAATATAACAGACAGTTCCAATGATAGGATGACCAGCAAACGGAAGCTCCGCGGTAGTGATGAAGATATCAATTGTTCGATGAGCAGAGTGAGGCTCAGCTTCGTGCAGGAAGACCGTTTCTGACAGATTGAATTCACGAGCTATTCTCTGCTTCTGATCTTGCGAGAGGGGAGACTTCAGCGGAACATGAACAATTGCTAAAGGATTGCCAGAGAAGCGGGACGTCGTGAAAACATCGAGAGTTGTGAATGAGTACGTCATCTCTGAACTCGTTGCCATCAGCTCTCAAGATTTCTTCATTAACTATTGAGATATATTTCCGGCGGACACTGCTGATCACTGTGAACGAGGGCGCGGCTCGATTAGATGAGTCACAGCTGCCACTGCATGAGTAGAGTAGTTATTAACGCGGTGACTCCATAACCGAACCGGTACTCTGACGGTACAGGGACAGTGGAGGCAATATGATCGAAGTACATGTAATACATAAGTATGAGGGTCTACATTGGGTGTTGAAAGTCTCACCAATTCCGTAGTGGATATATTATAATAAACGCCGGAAGCTCGATACCAAAGGAATGTCCACCAAATGCGGACTCAGGCTGAAATTGGCACTGCAAAGGCCAGCAAGGTCAAGACCGTTCGTGTACGGTCACTGCTTTGAAAGGTCAAGGCGCCCTGATGGGTTCGAGTAGCACATACTCGTATACGTCCTGCATCGTTGACGAAGGCAGGAATCTGTTCGTGAAACCAATCAGAGACAAGCTCGGCGAGACGTTGACAGGTTGGGTCGGTTCCTGAAGATCATCAATAGCAGACCCGACCACGGTAAGCACCTCAGCTGCACAGACTTGATCTTGCATCATACATCGCTTTCTGCTGTATCACCAGTTCATCTTCATCTTTCGAAGTCCACCATCCATCATTGCCGGTTTGGAATATCTTGAAAGCGCCCCATGGACGAGAGCACAATCCGTGGGCAAAAAAAGGGGACCCGGCGCCTACGCACCGGGCCACGGATTGGGACCAGATCATTGAGCCATAGTAGTGCTAGACAGCTAGACAGCTAGGTGGAAGGATTGCAGGCTACACTTTCAAGAGAATAGAGGGACATCCTATAGCCGACCGCGGTCATTTGTTCTTTCTTGTGCCTGGACAGCTTGCGGCTATATGAAGAAGCATAAGGACGTTTTCGCAACTGATTAACTAATATTTCAGAGTCTAGGACCGCTGTGACTGGTGAAGCGCGCCTCTCGGATTCGCCACACACTCTTTGTACGTAAAGCAACCACTTTAGAGCCATTGTTTAGCTACTTGGTGGGAAAAGCCTCGACGTACAAATTCAAGCCCAATCCAAGTTTTCGACTGCCATCTGACGAGTCCTGCTAAGCAAATTAGTAGTAGCCATAACGGCGGAAGGAACCTCGTGTAGTGGCGTCTGTCGAAATGAGAAAGTAGAAGAGGGAGGGACGGGAAGGAAATCTGTCCATCAAGAAATCGTAGATGCGAAATCACACAGGACCAACAAGCCCGCAATATAGATCAACCCCGCCAATCGTGCCCGGCGATAGAGTGAGGTTATCAGAGCAGATCATTGATTAATTACTCCGTCCCGTCCAGACAAGCCAGCTTCATTAACTAAATTCGATCCAATGCCACCGGTCTCGCAATAAGTCTTTAGAAGTAAGGTACTGTATGACTGCCAAAGATGCTAAATGGGCCACAGGTTGGTTGCAACTGATAACTCAGTTGAAATGGTCTATCGATATCCGGGCTGAAAAGTCAGGGAATGACTTGGCGTTGGGAAGAAGTACCCTACCTGTACCTGTAAGCCGTAGACCGAAATCCCCTGAACGCGACTCCCTGCAAGCTTCTGGGAGATTTCCCTGTCATCCCGGCTGTCACGCCAGTCACATCGCACTGCAGTAGGGTGAAGTTGACCATTCAGCGTTACCAGACTGGGAACAGGGCCGACGCGAGAAAGACCTCGTTGACCCGACGTTCTGTTGACCCCCCTACGGGCCGCGGGGCTTATACTGGTGTCTTCTAGTCCGACACTTAACGAATGCTTAGGGCACGAATACCCTGTCTAGGGTTACATTAGTACTCGAGTAGACTTCTAGGGGACTTCCATCATACTTTTACTTTATGCGGAGTGAGCGTGATCGCCCTCTCCCACGACGACGCGCGACTCACGGAGTGCATTGCATGGTGTGGTGCATGGGCAGGGGACGACTACTGGCACGATAGTAGATACCGAGACCTAATTGAGAACTTCATGTAGTGTGAGGGAAACAAACCTCCTCGACTCTGCCTCTGCCTGTGCCCAAGTATTATTCCTCATATCCTAACACCTTCGTTATTCTCGTAATATTGTCTGCTGTGTCGCCGACCACATTCATTTATCACTTCCTGTTCGTCCCAGACTAAATACCAAAAGACATAAGACATTCAGTACTGCCATCCGTGTCGACGGACTTTGTACCACGTTTCCGCCAGAGCCTGGATAGCTGCAGCTATTCGAAAAGTCTTTGCAGATCAATCCAATACTCGACCACCTTATACCCCCGACGGGGAACGCAGAGCCAATTATTGATTTCGTCACGGCGAAGCTCGACTCCTCGGCTTAGACCTGTTTGCTCTTACCTTCGGATACAACAAAGCTCGAGCTCCTACAACTCGGCGGATATTTGAAAACATCGCAGGACATTCTCCCAGATACTCCTATGCTGTTGATGACACATTCGTTACCTTCACATTGCAAGTGCGCGATTTTAGGCCTTCGAGCTGCCTTCAGAAGCCTTTGTTGATTTTGGTTGCACTACCAGAAAAAACTCGGGCGACCAAAACAACAACCTAAACACGCCAAAGGACCAACCTCCTCAAATTTTGCGGCATTGATCCACGAGAGAGTGTCTGGGTCCTGTTTGCTCATTCTAACTCAACCAGTCCTTCTTTTGATCAAACGTCTTGTGTTATTGTCCCACCATGTCATTCTCTTCCCACTCACCGACCCCCTCCACAACCCCCTCCACAGAAGGATCGGCCTTTCCTTGGATTCTCGAACACATCCTCACATATCCAGGCAGCTACGAAATACCACTACGCACAATGTACACACTCAATTCGGCACCTCGAGCTCAACCGCTTCCCCAGAGCATGTCGCGTTCAGGTACACCAATTCCACCTGGCAGCTCCAGCATGAATACTTCTCCAACTTCCTTCCAGTTTCCGCACGATCAACAACAACAGGACGCGGCGAACGTAGCAACAGAATATTTCAAGTCCTGTCTCATGACGCAAATCTCTCAATTACCTTCTCAGCCATGTTCACTTCCTCCGAGCTTTATCACCTCATTTGTCCGCCGATGTTTCCCGGATGACATCGAGAAAGTCGACTTTGGCCAGGCATTGACCGCATTGGACTACTTAAGAGACCTCGAGACAAGGAGGAGACGCGAGATTGGGAGTGCTTTAAGAAGGTTAGGTATCGACCCTGTTATGCTGGGTAAGGAAGGCGACGAGATTAGCAAGAAGTATCCAGGTGTCTATTCGTGGGTCAAGGGAATTGAAGACAAGGAGAAGACAGTCGAAGCTCTTTACACGCAAGTGTACATAGGCCTGCGACGTTGGGTAGGTCGTGCTCTTCTCTACCTCTCCACACACCTGTGCTGATAAAGCCACCTCTTCAGACACTGATCAATGAGATGTCCTTGCGTCCTTTCAACAAACATAACTGCGTCGCTATGCTGAACACGCTCTATCCTCCAACCATCACCAATCAACCAACACCACAACTTACCACTGCAATTCTTACGTCCCAACGAAATGGCTTCTTCAGATACATTCAAGGCGTCGAAAAGAACGGACGAGACATCCTAAACAACCTGGAGAACCAAGGCAGACGCCCTGAAGAACGAAATGGCTGGACCGTCACTCGAGAGACAGTCGACAAGTACCTCCGCGCCGCCAACGGTGTGATCGAAGAATGCCTCGAGATTACCGGTGTCGAACACTTCGACCGTGAAGCGGACGATCCACATCGCAAAGGCAAACGCGCCGACTCAGGTATCAGCTTCTTGACCGGCGGCCGTCCCTCGACAAGCAGCAGCAGCAGCAGCAAGAGCAACCAAAAACCGCTGCCGCCCTGCCCCGAGCCGGTCACGCCCAGAAAAGGAGGCAGCACCCTCGAGCGCATCGCCAAGGAGATCCGCAAGATGAAGTCCCGAGGCGACATTAAAGACGCCGCCAAGAAGGAAGAAAAGTCCAAGGCCAAGAGCCTCAAGAAGATGCGGTCGGCCAGCGCGCTCGGCAGCCGCAATACCAACATCGGTCCCGGATCGCAAGACGGAACAGACTCGCCGGCTTTCGACGTCGAGGAGATGCAGCGTACCCGCGCCATCTGGGAGGCTACGTCGAACCCGAACGCTGCTGCGACGAAAGGGCTGAGTCGCGAGATTTGAGAGTGTGCACTGCAACTGAATGACACTACGACATAGCGCATGAAATCCTAAACGATGATGATGTTTTGCTGGGTTTGGACTATTGGAGCCGCGGTCGGTCGGTCGGTCGGTCGGTCAGACGTTGGTTGTCGCCCACGTTTATCCAGCACTTTACTCAGGCCCACATCGGTCTGCCAGCTCGTTTTCCTGTTACTTTGTGGAATACACTACGATTTCCATTTACCCTCCCGCATCTCTCTCTCTCTCTCTCTCTCTATCTCTGTCTGCCATGCAATAGTCCTTGCTCTGGAGCTAAAAAAGGTGGAGCGCGCAGAATGGGGACTCTCACGAGCACAAAATGGAGAATGGAGAACGGGGTCTTATGGAACTTTGAGGCGAAATACTTACGGTCCTTTTAACATGTCGTTTTTTCCCAACACCGAATGCGATAGTCTGTCTACCTACCCTACGTTACTTACCTGTTGTGCCATGTACGCCTGGCGGACTTTATGTTTGTCGGATGTTACCTGGGTCACAGTGAGGTGTGGGCATCTAGACACCAACATGTATTCGTACATGGGACTTAGCCAGATGAAGAATCGAGATCAAGTATCTATGTCTTTGATGGGTCCGAATGCCTGCAAGTGCTAGTCTACCTGACCTGACCGATCTGTTCATATACAATCTTCGATGACGGTCACACCTACCTTAATCTTGTTCGATTCAAGCCTTAACCACCCTACCTTGTAAATTACTGACTGAGGCTTCGAGAACAATCATTCACTTCACCCTCACGTGGCCGTGGCCTAAGTAACTTTGGAATAACTCATATCTCTAGCTTGCTTGATACACAGTCTCACTGCCGTTATCTCGAGCTGAGAATAGGTCCCCATTCCCTTCCAACTCCCTTCAGCAGGATCCTCCGTGTCCACCTTCACACCGCATAATAGCACCTCGGACCATCCACCTTGTCCCATTCTCGTCTCCAATCTCATAGAACAGAAGGATGCGATTGAACTCTGCGTGGAGATATTCCGACCCGGTGTTTTCGTTCTTTCGCCGCCAATAGTGCATCCACCTTTTCCCTTACGTCGACTCTCGTACTTTCCTGTCAGGATTTCCGCAATCCGGCGTTTCAAACATGTTGATTTCTTATCGGTCTCGCTCTTCTCGTGCTGATCGCGTCCAACCCGAAGGCATACTGCGTCGGTGTTGAAGCAGATTTGTGTAGACGTGGTCAGGTTTTGCCAACAGAGTCCTGCCTTTCCCTCCATCTCGCAGACTCGGAGTCCCTGTCAATCCGCTCTTTCTTCTCAAAGTCAAGCATCTTGGAAGTTCCATCTATTCTCGATATGTATCCACGACTATCCAGGCTCGGGCCATCTGGGAATCAAATGTGTGCTCGGCACAGCCCACCAATGGACGTCATGGCTGGGCTTGGTGCATCCGGTGGTAGAGTGACAACAGAGTGCTCTTTCCGCAGGCGTGAACCAGAGGTGGCAATGACCTCTAGTGCGATCCTGCGTCGTACTTGTTCATCGTCAAGTGCGCCCCGTAGGGCGAAACCGTAGGGCGAAAGTGTTGCCTCCTCACTGGAATTCTGAGTTCCGGATCCCAGGACAATTTCCCCTCACCCTTAGGCGCGCCTCTCAGGATGAAAAGGGAGGGCGTCCCACTGATATGAGAGCTCAGAATCCCGGAATGAATTTATCGTCGACACTGTCGAGGGTCGTATCCGCAGGAGATCTGTTCCAGGTGAGAATTTCGACACTGGCGATAGCCTCCGCCAACAATTCGCAATCTTGGTGCCTGAGTGTATTGGTTTCGCCTCGGATATGGGGAGTTCCCTCGGAAGATGACGAAGTGGGAACAGTCGATCTGACCCGCATTGGAACCGGCTGGGACAATGACAGATGAATGGGCTGGAATTGGCCGCTCGAAATGCCGGAGATTCGTGCTGGGAGATTCTTCTCGACAATCCATAGCGGAGGGCAGCGGTTGGGCTGCCCTCAACAACCAGCCCCATGTGGGAACTTGGTCCTGGAGTTGTGTAAAGGGCATCAGTCGTTGTAAGTGGCATTGAGAGAACCAAGGTGACGGAGTGGCCTCCATCTAGGGGGTCCCCATGTACCAGCACAGGCTTAGGTGTGTTACGGGCATCCTTGAAATGACCGTGCGTCTGTGCGATGCCTCCAGCGTTGTCACAATCGTCGTGGCCAGAGCTCCGCCACGGTTCTATCGGGCGGCGGTGGTGATCATGCGGGTCTCCGGTGGAAACATGAAAACGCAGTTGGTGGATTGTCACCATCGCCTCAAGCAGTCAAGCAGTCAAGCAGTCAAGCCACAACAAGCGCTGGTAGTTTGACGGACGTGTTGCCTGTGAGTGGCTCGGCAGTGATGTTATGATTGTGCGTTGTAAAATGTGGGAAGAGGCGACCTTGTTGGGTGATGGGCAGCGAATAGCGAAGAGGGCCTTTACTTTCCTCCTTCTCAGGCCCGGGACTGCTCATATGGCCCAGAAAGCCGCGGTCGGCCTGATATGGAGCCTAAATTGCAGCCTTGCTGGGTCTTTGTTATCTGCCTTACTCGCTACCACACTTGCTTCATTTGGCCGACTAGATTGTATA
>QQTW01003837.1_pt1 | contig 11172 bp, 7 predicted proteins | sample 1904831 | NCBI WGS metagenome assembly QQTW01 (sample SAMN09435610, study PRJNA476489) | Subsurface metagenome, whole genome shotgun sequencing project.
GCAGAGAGACCACCGAGGCCACATGCTCCAAACTGCCCTCATCGACATCCACGATATCCTCGAGAGCAAAGAAGACTGCAACTTCCTGGCAGGCGTCGAAGACACATGCGTGGCAGGAGATGGGAGGATGACGACGATGACGACGACGACGACGATTGGGATGTCGATGAGGGCAGTTTGGAGCATGTGGCCTCGGTGGTCTCTCTGCACCGCACACGCAGACCCTGTCGTATTGTTGGGGATGCATCATCCCCCGCCGGAGGGGATAAGCCATCGGAGCAAGTGCGCGACGTCTCATATCGCCTGGTGCCATCATCTCGAGCTGGTGTCGTGGCATACCCATCCCTCTAATGGCATGCATTCTGTCTTTGTCTTCCAGGCGATATCTTATGTCCTTTCCAACGAAGAAATCAAAGATAGCCTTTTCACCGAGGACCATGCCAAGCAGTTGATCGTGGATTGATTTGGGGGGGACTGGCACTTATGGCACAAGCTGGGAGGTGGTCACGCTTGGTATGTGTAACGACAAAGTGCTCTTCCCTATTCGCTGTAGGGTTCTTAACTAAAAGGCACTGCAGAAGAGATATTGTGTGCATATGAATTCTTTAAGCCTCTCTGTTGTTATTTTATTCGAGATAGAATATTTGCAGGTATGACAAAAGAAGGTGAAGAAGGGAACAAGCCTAGATACTTATACCCCCTGGAGTCTACTCCACATAGCAACTACGAGCGTGACGAAGTCGCGAGTTTTTCTACGTGGTAGCCAGCAATCATGGCTTGTCCACGCACACATGATCCTTGTGCGTGCCCTGTTTGCGATGTTTGCTACCTACCTCTGTGGTCACCCAACCATTGTCAAACATGAAAACACTTAGCCACTGAAGAATGCCAACAGCAGCAGTAATGCTCACTAAATATCGCAGCAAGTGAAAGCGTGGCGTGACTGTTCCAAAGGGGCCGCCAATGAAGTCAAAGGAAACCATCTCCGCTAAGGCCCGGAACATGCTCGAGTTTGCTCGAGGATTGAGTGACATTGTCCTCATCATGCAAGAACAGTGCACACCAAAGGGAGGGGAAAGTCTACATAGATCCTCAAGATGGTAAAGTTTCGCTTGCCCCCAGCAGCTAGCCGCTGATAGATATCTATTGCCGTCTGCCTTAATGCCAGGCCTGTGGATTTACAAGATGCACACTCTCCAACAGAGGACCGACCATTCATTCCCCCTTCTCCGTCACCTCGATGTCCTGGGCTCGCATATGCTCAACAAGAACTCGCACATCATGCACGTCCCACATCTCCACGGTGCAGAAATCACCCACCGCGATATCGTGAGCCCGCGTTCGAACGTGCACGAAAGGGCTGAATGGCGTCCACGACACGTCCCGCGTATTGGTGGGATACGATATGTGGATAACTTGTCGATGGCGTGGTATTGGGATTGGGTTTGAGAGTCATCGAAGTGGAGCTTAAACGGAGTGTTCTTGGCGTTGTAGGTGCGGTTGCTTGTGTTGATCGACTTGACGAGAAGAGGGAAGTTGGTTGGGAGGCTGCTTGTGGCGTATTCGATGTCCTGAAATTTACTTGTATGATTAACACAGTTTAGACATGCACAATTATCGGCTGACCATGCGCTCATCCCCATATTTTCCCTCTTCTTCTTCTCCTTCTTCTCCTTCTTCTCCTTCTTCTTCTCCTTCTTCTTCTTCGGCTCTAGAACTTCCCTTGCTTTTGTTGTGCTTTTCCTGCTCTCGCTTTCTCTGGTTTTCAAGGATTCTACTGCAAGCAGCCTATACTATTGTAAGCTCCGCCCTTTTACTACAAAGCATCTGCTACGTCTCCTTACCTCGCACTCCTCAATCATCCCCTGGTAGCTCGTTCGCAGCTGAATGAGGACGAAATCTCTCAAAACTTCCATCCCGTCAGCACTACCGCGGCCAAGATTCTCCATATCCTGAATGACAGTGTCCACTCTATGAGCGATATGATGCCCTTTGGTGGAAGAGGTGGCGCCCCAGTCCTGAAGCTCGGAAGCAAACTTTTCGAAGTTGTCAAGCTCACACTCCGTGGCGTGTGGATAGTCTTCGAAAAAGCCATCGACAAGATGTTCCAACTTAGACATGGACAGGTTGAGGTCGGCATACTCGGCAGGCATAGTCATCTATGTCCAGTATGAAACTATTTGTAGGTTGTTGTCCGGAAAGGGGGTATTGTTTACGAAAGTTTGAAGCGGTTTGTACAAGAATTTGGAGTTATCAGGGACGTGAGATAAGTGTGGGATGCTGGTAGAAGAGTGGTTGGGAGCCCAATATTTAGAACTAATGGGGCAGTGATGTGTGATGTTGTTAACCGATGTGACGATCTTGACATGTTCATCACGAAAAAAGACAAAGAAGACCCGCCAACTGGTGTTCATGACATGGTATATCATGCTCAAAAGCTACGAATAGATGGAGGTGGGAATAGAGATAATGTTGTCCACTTCCGCTGGCTATATGGCAAGAAGAGATCTTAAAGCTATAAAAGTCACAATGGTAGAGAACCTACGTGGAGCTTATATAAGAACAAGTTGGATACACAGAGATCAAGCCAGATACTGAAGACATTCCAGAAATGATTCGGAAAGACATAACTATCTATAGGGACTGTCCAGAAATCCGTTATATTGGTCAGGCCGGCTGGATCAAGGCCAAGATATATACATTAGAAGAGCCGGATCATACCCTTTGATTTGGATGGCTTTAGGATACATTTGCTGGTAGTGGCATTAGCATAAGTAGACCATTTGTGTGTGTAGATATGTGAACGGGCAGTCAAATCTACCAGTGTACCTTGCGTGGCAGTGGGAAACGTCGAAAGACCGCCTAGCGCCGGTACAGTTTCGGGGTCACTCTTTGGTCGACTCGGAGAGAGACATAAGGTACCTATCTAGGACATATCTCACCACTATTCCAAGCAACGAGCGCTACTTACGCCTTCGCCGCCAAGCAGAGCAATCGATACGTCGGCGGACGCTTTAGATGGATGCCCTGGTATGATAGATGGAAAGATGTGAAGTATGCGGGCATGGATGATAAGAAATTAATAGAGTAGATGTACATATGAAGGATCAAACCTTCGTCGAGCCTATACCTTTCTATCGCCTTTCGCATCACCCAAATCTCAGTCCCCCGCTCCTCCTCATGGGAATTTTGCTTACCCTCGATTACCGATAACATCGTCCAGATCCTCATTGCAAGCAAAATCAAAATTCCTGTCTTTTTGTTCAGGATCAAGAAGGGCCAGAATAATCACGAACACGTATTCGTACGCCTTGGAAGATGGCAACGATCTTGCCGTACTGGTACCTCTTGATCTCAGCCTTCGGAGGTACCTCTAAAGGAACATCACACCACTCTCGATATATGGATCTGTTTTCCCGGCGACCTGGGGGCAGTACCTGCAGGTACCTTCGGGAAACTCTCTTGCTTTCCGATAGTGGGGCCGGTTCAAGTGTCGTTTTAACCACGCATTGTGGCAACTTGAACGGTGCGATGTTGGATCCAACGATGAAACGGAAATTTGGGTCGCACAGAATCCAGTACCTACCACTACTGCGAAAGAGCTGTCACTATGATAATGTTGCGACGCACTCTAAGTCGCAAGGTTTATCCACCAGACTCACAAGTGCGAAGGCAAGTATACGTCCGCGTACTTCTGAGTATAGACGCTAGAGCAGATTAGGGCAAATGTGTGGTCCTCGTTTCCAGCGTCACGAAACTCGTGCGATTCGTGTGGACATTCGACTGTTCAGATCACATATTACGCCTGACTTCCAATCACGTTTGATAACCGCTTAATTCCTACTCTCAAACTCACCAGGGCTGGAGTCAGCCCCCATAAACCATTGGCATACTAGTGTGGGCGTCTCTACATCCCGACCTGTTCTTCGCTCCACAAGGAAACTTGAAGATTTCTATCCAATCGACTCCTGCTCCCTGGATCACTAGCCTTTACAGCGATCTGCAACCATGCCCTCCCCATTCTCATCTAGTTTTGCTTCTGCGGCTGCTGGAAATGCGAACAATGATCACTCGAACTCGCGTGCCAGGGGAGATAGCAGCGGAGATTGGTAAGTCCTACAAGCGAGCAAGCAGGCAGCTTGCATGCCCTCCTACACCTAGATCCGAACTATAGAGTGTCATGTTTGGTGCCGCTGCTGAATGGTGCTCAGGTCAAAAACCCGTCCAAATGGTACCACGACCACCTTCCGACGCCCTTCCCTTGCAACCAGTCTCTCCCATCAACGCGAGACTTCGCAAAGCAATGCCTCCGCCACCAATCACAATGCGGGCGTCTATGTTCCAACCCATATGAATTCCAATCACCAAACCAGCAACACTCGAGGTGCACCATCGGAGACTCGGTATTCTAAAGACCAGCTGCTGGATCTGTTCCGAGCGCAGACAAGGAACTCACCAAGTACGCATGTCAGCGATCTCTATGTAGATGGCTGGCATCCGTCTTCAGCGAATGGAATGACCAACGGCGGCTGGTCCAGGAAAGATGAGCTTAGGGAAGGTTCAGCTGGACCAGAAATGTGCTGGGACCACGAAGGCAAAGTGCATCCACTCGCCCTGAGCGATATGTCTGAGCAAGAGAAAGAGGTCTGCTTCGTCTTGCTCTTCGGGAAAGGCCTTGGGATGCTAATTCGGACCCCAGGCATTCTCAGGCTCAGTTAATTCTCTGATCAAGGCCCCTACGCAAGGAGCCAACAAGGACGCAACGCCAAACTCTTCAGTACCTGGTCGGAGGACCTCTATAACGCATGCCCAAAATGCCAATACCTACAGCACATCCTCTCCCACTGTTCGTCCTGGCAACAGGCGCAGAGAGTCGACCGAGTTTTTGCAGAACCAGATAACCTCCCCAACCATCGGGGGCAGGTTCGGCAAGGAGGACAACGTGGCAACACCACCACCTTCTCTCCTTCGGCGAAGGACAGATTTCAAAGACAATCCTTTTGGCTCCGCGTTAGACGAGAAAAGTGACGAGAAATTGGGAGAAGGAAACAGTCCTTTCGGTGGCCTGAAGCGAACTGTGACCGGTCCTATCGGATCCACTTTGAACGGACCCTCTTCTCCATGGTCTGCTGCGCCTCAGTCTGCTGGATTCTCACCGATGGGTACATTTGGGAACTTCTCGCTGGGTGGATCAACCGGTCAACCACCAACGCCAGGTGAAAAGAAAACTACTCACGGTAGTGTGCGTGGTGAAAGTCGATTCAAAGGACTAATGGCCGCTGAAAGCTCGGAAGATATAACGGCCAAAGTCAAAGAAAAGATATCTATCAGCAGCCTAGAACGATTAGCTGAGTCATCGAACGAGCCAGCAGCCACCGGCTGGGACTTGCCTCGCTCAGCACAGGCAACAAGAGCACCACCACCTGATGAGGAGCCATATCAAGCAGGCAGCGCCGCGCTGGGAGGTGACGACGCTAGCCCACCTCCTCATCCTACATCACGATTCAACCCTAAGCAATCCGTGTTGCGAGAGGATATAGGCTTCTCTTCCTTTGGGATCCCATCGGATATGCCTTCGTTCCGTGAGATGATGCAGCGACGAGACGTCTCTCATCAGCAGCATATACAAGGTATACCTGGACACCAAATGAACGAGCCAATGAGCCCCACAAATACCAATCCATACCAGAGTCCCGAGTTTGAGAGGGCCATACCTGATGTCTTAGACGCGGGGGATGCCGAATTACGTGGTTCACATATGCCTCCCGCGGCAGGCTTCGGACACTCGTCACGCGTCCACGCATCGCAATTTGACGGGACAGCGAGCGATCGGAGTCGGACCTCAAGCACTGGAGCTTCTAGAGGATTGCCAAACCTGGGTACCCTCGGTAGTTTAGCTGGTTTAGGTGGTCTGAATACCTGGTCCGCTGCCCCTGCTGCTGTTGGCACTCCCAGTAGAGCAATGCCTAGCGCATCTGCTGCGTTCGCTGACACCGGGCTCGGAGGACTCGACGACCTGTCTTCTCCTATACATGGTCAAGCTGCTGGTTCTGGTTTTTTCGGTGGATCTGGTAATGTCGGGGCCATTGGGCGGGGCAGTAAGATGGGTTCTCTTTTCCCAACCGCAATGCAAGAGCAGATGAGGGGCGAGCAGTCCATGAACGATATGAATGATGCCCAAACGAGAGGACTTGGAAACAATAGCCACGCATTTGGTTCCAACCCCGGCTTTTCTAGGCCAGGCCGCGGTCCCTTGGACGATCTCTTGGGAAATATGGACATTAATAGTCGTAATGCTCATGGTGTTTCCTCCCCGTTTGCGAACGATACGGGTTCGTCAGCCCCTGGGCAAATCACCCAAGCTGCTCCGACACCCTTTTCTTCCGCAGTAGTCGGTACACCGTCTCTAGCCTCTGCATCGAATAGCTCCTATTTCTCCAAACCCCAGGACCAAGAACAGATTCAGCATCGTCAGATGGTGATGCCAGATCGCATGCGTTGGATCTATCGAGACCCGCAAGGTACCACTCAAGGACCTTGGTCTGGTCTAGAGATGCATGACTGGTACAAGGCCGGCTTCTTTTCTCCAGAACTTCAAGTGAAGAAGCTTGAAGATACGGAATACGAACCTCTGGCCCAACTGATCCGTCGTATTGGCAATTCTCGAGAGCCTTTCCTAGTCCCACAGATTGGAATTCCTCATGGAAGTTCAACCGCGCTGGTGAGTACCACTGCTCAAGTCCCGGGGACGACGGCGACTGTGGTCGCACCAGCAAACTCGGCGCAACCACCGTTTGCTGGAAGCTTCCCTAGCTTTGGAACAACCCTTACTGCTGAACAGCAAAACGCCTTAGAGCGGCGGAAACAGGAGGAGCAGTACTTGATGGCTCGTCAGAAAGAGCACCTGGCTCAACAGCAAGTCATGATCAAACAACAAATGCAGCACGTTCAGGGTGGGCCCCATGGCATGCATTCCCAACAGCTTCATCATCACTCCAGCGCCCATAGTTTACAGAGCCAGCCAAGTTACGGCAGCATCACCTCTCCAACTGGTTATCAACCATCGCCCGCTCAAGGGCCCATCCAACCGCCAAGTGCAATGTCGACTTTTTTCGATTCAGGTCGCAGTGCTGTCCCGACCCTTGGAGGTTTGGGGACCGGGCCCGAGCATCTACCTCCGCTTCGTGAGGATGACTTGCAAGGAACGATGGAAAGAATCAACGGGCAGCGTCCACCAGCGTTGGGAAATTATGGACCACCACCGTTCGCTACAGGATACCAGGATGAGTCTTTGCATCAGCGTCAGGTACAGCACATGCTGCTTGAACGCCAAAGATTGCAGCGGGAGCAGGAGCAATTCGGAATGCTCCCACAAGGCCCCGACGAGCCTCGCCAAACTGCTGAACGACTTGAGCAATTCAAATATCTACGGTCCCAGATGGACGACCAGTCTTCGTCGCCACAGACGAGGGCTCCTCTCGGATCTGCACAGCGGATGCCTGACAGTCAGCTTGAAGATCGGCAGCGGGAGCAAATCGATGACGAGTCTCAACATCAAACTGAAGCCTTTCCTCGAAAATCCCGTGAGCCACTGTCACTTTCCGAGCAGGTACAGAAAGCTGTCAAGGAATCACCCGCGGTCCAACCACAGTCGCCATGGGCCAAAGTTGAAACAGGGTTGCCTCAGCCATTCCCGCCGCCCCAGTCTAGCTCACCACTGCCTGCACCAGCTGCACAGAGAAACAGGCAGAACGTCGCTGACGCTCTGAACGCTGAGTCCAGGTCTGACACTCATACCCCATCCCAGGAGACGCCGAGTGCGACGACTGCCCCGTGGGCCAAGGAGACTAACGAGAGCACAAAGGGACCATCATTGAAAGAAATCCAGGCCATCGAGGCTCGTAAAGCTGCCCAGCAGGAGGAGATTGCTTTGGTCGCACGAAGACAGCTTGCGGAGCAGGAGCGTCTAAACCAACAGCAACAACAAGTGGCGCCAGCTCCGGGTTTGCCCTCGTCTGCCAACTGGGCCAACAGTATCTCTCCAGCGGTTCCTGGGTCCTCTGCATGGGCCAAACCGAACGCTAGCAAACCCACCATCGCAACCCCTGTCCCGGCCACGAAGAAGACGCTTGCCCAAATCCAGAAAGAAGAAGAGGCACGAAAAACCCGCGCTGCTGCTTCTGCCGCGGCAGCCAACGCTGCCAACAGTGCTACGTCTGCAGCGGCTTCAGCGGGAGGTAAACGTTATGCTGATCTGGCAGGGAAAGCACCTTTAGCCAGCGTTGCCACGCAGGCACAAACTAATCAGCTATGGACCACAGTTGGAGCTGGCGGCAAAGTCAAGACTCCAACGGGACCTGCTGCGCCAACCCCTGTCAGAGCTGCGAGTACCAGTAGCACTCAACAAGCAGCTCCCTCGAAAGCCAAAGTCGCCGGCAAGACGGTTGATAAGCATGCTGCCAATGAAGAGCTGCAGCGGTGGACGAAGACGGCTTTGAGCAAGGGCTTGAACCCTGGCATAACCGGTATGAGACTTCTCTTTCATTGAAAAAGCCTTGTTGTTCATAGTTTCCGTGAGCAACTGTGCGGAAATTTTTGTGACTGGATCCTTACCACGCTTGCCCACAACTACTACTTGCCTCGAACATGCTAACACCTGTACCACAGTGGACGATTTCTGCACCCAACTCCTCTTCCTTCCCCTCGAACCCGACATCATCTCCGACAGCATCTACTCCTCCTCCCAAACCCTCGACGGCCGCCGTTTCGCCGAGGAATTCATCCGCCGCCGCAAACTCGCCGACAAGGGCATTGTTCCCGATCCAGCCGCCAATGGTAACAGTGCATTCGGCGGTAGTAGTGCCTCTTCAGCGAAGGATGAAGGGAAAGGCAGCGGCGGCGGCTGGAGTGAAGTGGCGAAGAAAGGCGGGCAGGGAGAGAAGAGCAGTGGTGGGGAGAAGAGCACGGAGAATTTCAAGGTGGTGGCAGGGAAGAGGAAGGGGAGGAGGTAGCCAGCGAGGTTGCATGCTTGAGTGGAATTGACCGAAGTTGTAAAATTTCCATATAGGCAAGCGAAAAGCACGGGAGCAAAGGTCTCTCTCCTTGAATCATCTAGGGTTCTCCAGAACAAAGTTTTTTTCCTGGTGTGAGCTGGCATTGCATATACTCATAACCGTTAGTGGATATTTCCGCCAGCAGATAAGGTATATATGCTTGCCATTGCCGTCAATGTGGAGATCATAGCGAAAGAGACTTCGAGATGTGCAATGTATGTATGGCTCCATGACCTGAGGAGAGAGACTATATAAACCGAAATGAATAATAGCCAACAAAGCATGCAAGCTAGATGCGTCAAAACCCCTTGGACCACCCCACATCCCCTCGTCTTTCGTAAAATTTATTGGCCTTTAACAATCATCTCTCTTTCGTCAAGAATACCTACTTACCACCACTGCTACGTGTAACTCCTCATGGCATCTATGTTCACGGAATTAGCGAATCGACCTCGTGGTTAAAGTGTGACTTGAATTCAACAAACCTTCATATCCCGTCCCGCCCTTCAAATCCTTCTCAAACGTCTCCGCAACCTCCAGCACCTGAGCAATATGCCCCATATCCAACGCCTTCTTCTCATTGACCGCCAACGCCTGCGCCGTCCTCACCGCATTCTTAATCTGTCTTCCGTTCAAATGATGGCGCGCCAACTTATCATAATCCGCCTCTTTAAACACCGTCGTCTCGACGCCATCCTTCTGGGCGACTTTATCCAAGAACATCTTCCAGACGCTGCGTTTGGCTCTGGTGGTGAGTTCGCCGTAGCGGAGAGCGACGTGGATCCGTGATTGGAAGGCGTCGTCGAAGGTTTCGACGCGGTTGGTCGTCAGGAAGAGGATGCCTTGGAAGTATTCGAGCAGCCGGAGGAAGATGGAGACGAGCGCGTTGCGATGGATATCTTGGATCGTGCGTTTTTCTAGGAAGACGTCGGCTTCGTCGAGGAGGAGGACGGCGCCCCAGGAGTGCGCGATGTCGAGGATCTTGTTCAATTCGGCCTCGAGTTCGCGCGGGTTGGTGCCGAGTTCGCCGGCGGAAACCATGTAGAGTGGACATTTGAGGAGTTCGGCTATGCCTTCTGCGGTGAGTGTTTTGCCAGTACCGGGGGGGCCATGGAGGACGGCGACGAGACCGCGGCCTTTGCCTTGGATCACGTCGTCGATGTTGCGGCTGGCGCTGAAGGTGTGTGATTCGACGAGAGCTTTCACGATGGATTTTTGGCTGTCAGGCAGGACCAGACTATTGAAAGCGCCTTCGTTCCATTCGATCTCGTTGATACCGGAGACGGTAAATTCAAGCCAGAGTTTCTCGCTGAAGGCAAAGCCGAGAACGACGGGAGAGGCGATCAGGAGCTCCTCTTCTGTGAATTCACGTTTGGACGTGCCATCCTGATCGCTAGGGAGGTGGTCGATGTCTTCTTTTTGGATCTCGTTGCCTTGTTCATCGAGCTCGATTTCGACGATATGCGGGCGTTCGTTCTCGTCCATGACAAGCTTCATCTTCGTACGAGGTTTGTCAGCATCTTCAAGCTGGTTTCGCGGTTTTGATTCTTCTTCCTCTGAACTCCCACAACAACCGCAGCTGCCGTCGTCACTGTCTTCGTCTTCGTCTAGAATGTCGGGATCTTTAGGTTTGACGGTCGATATGGGGTAGTTGGGGTTGATGCGTCTATGAATGGCAGGATCTACCATTACTCTACCATTGATGTTGACCTTGATGACTTGGCGTTTCTTCTTGTAGAACCCCATGCCTTTATGGAATCTATAGTTCATCCCTTCAAGCGCCACAAACTTCTTGCCTCGCTCTATCAGCTTGAGTCTCAGTGAGTCGGCGTCTTTGTGGTATTTGAGAGGATAGCATGCTAAGCTGGAGATCTTCCGGGGACCCTTGAATTGTTCGACTTCGACCTGCTTTGGGCTCTATTCAAAAGCAACGAAATCGCATACTGTCCGACCTACTCGAACCCGGACGAGCCAAGGGCATTCAAGATCGAGTATGCTACCAAGGAAAACTCATTCATGAAAGGCACATGGTACAACATCGAAGGGCGTTACCTTGAGTATGACGGCAAACAATTCGGTATGGGGACGATGGAGGTGTATTTGTTCTCCCAATCGAACT